>Ga0268280_1000233_pt1 | contig 52213 bp, 49 predicted proteins | sample saktaG_9_FD_190139 | JGI IMG/M metagenome (GOLD analysis project Ga0268280, IMG submission 190139) | Saline water microbial communities from Sakinaw Lake, British Columbia, Canada - sak_2011_5_24_40m | ecosystem: Environmental > Aquatic > Non-marine Saline and Alkaline > Saline ...
CGGTATCGTTTAATATGGTAAGAGTGGCGTTGATCAGGTGCGAGAATTATGATATGGATAGAGTCTTCGACGCCGTAAAAAGGTCTATCGACCTGATCGGCGGGATCGAAGCGTTCGTCAGCCCCGATATGAAGGTGCTCTTGAAGCCGAACCTTCTTTCGGCCCGTCTGCCGGAAGATGCGGTTGATACGCATCCGGAAGTGGTCAGGGCGGTCATTCGTCTTGTAAAAGGAGCTGGTGGAGTGCCTTTCATAGGCGACTCTCCGGCCGGGTACGGGAAGAATATAGAAGAGATATTCGAGAAGTCGGGGATGAAAAAAGTATCCGATGAAGAGGGCATTCGGCTCGAGACCTTCACGGCATCCAAGCTTATTAATGGCATACCCATAGCCCGACAGATATTCGATTCCGACCGTGTTATTTCGATACCCAAGTTCAAGACGCACACCATTACGGTATTGACGGCAGCAGTAAAAAATATGTTCGGGTCGGTGGTGGGCCTTTATAAGGCAGAATGTCATTCGCGCTCACCTAAAGAGGAAGATTTTTCCGGGATCGTGGCCAAAGTCTATTCCATAACTAAGCCGCACCTCACTGTCATCGACGGGGTCATCGCGATGGAAGGCGACGGCCCGTCGTCGGGCATCATAAGAAAGATGGGCCTTATCATGGCGGGTGAAGACGCTGTTGCCATAGATTCGTGTCTTGCGAAGATCATGGGCTTAGCGCCTTTAGATATCCTCGTCACAAAGGAGGCGTACGAAGCTAATTTGGGTGAGGCGGATCTTGCAAGAATAGAGGTCCTGGGGGAGAGCCTCGATGCTTTTATAGCCAAAGATTTTAAATTGCCTCAGACGACACCATTAAAATATTTACCAAAAGGCGTTATAGGCCGTCTGGCGTCTTTAATAAGGTTTAAGCCGTATATAGATAACGAAGCTTGCAAGAGATGCAATCTCTGCAAGTTAACGTGTCCGGTGCATTGTATTGAGATAGAGAAGAAGCGCTGCTCGATAGACTATAAAAGGTGCGTTAGGTGCATGTGCTGTCACGAGGTCTGCCCCTACAGGGCGATCAGCATAAAGCGAAACATTCTTACTAAGATGGTGTGGGGGTAATATGCCGGTAGAGACGATTTGCTGGAAAAATGGAAGAGTAAGATTTATCGATCAGACGCTGCTGCCTCATAAGCTGAAATATGTCTCCACGGATGATATCCGCAGGCTTTGGCGGGCGATCAAAAGGCTTGAGATACGCGGCGCGCCCGCAATAGGTATAGCCGGGGCGCTTGGAGTTGTTATAGGCATAAAGGATTCGAAAGCAAAGACTTTCGGCAAATTCTTTAAAGAGCTGCAAAGCTCTTCCAGATATCTGGGCTCTTCACGTCCTACGGCGGTAAATCTCTTCTGGGCGCTCAAGAGGATGGAGAGGATAGCCCGCGATAACAGATCGAAGCCCGTGGCCCAGATCAAAAATATATTACTTAAGGAATCGCTGAAGATAATAGATGAAGATATGAAGAGCTGCAGGCGTATGGCACGGTTCGGGTCGAAGCTCGTTAAGCACGGCTCAAGGATACTGACCCACTGTAACGCCGGGGGATTGGCGACGGCCGATTATGGCACGGCGCTCGGTGTTCTATTCGAGTCGAAGATGCAGGGTAAGTCGATCAAAGTCTATGTCGATGAGACGCGGCCGCTCTTGCAGGGAGCCAGGCTCACGACATGGGAGCTGATGCGTGAAGGCATAGATACCACCCTGATCTGCGACAACATGGCGGCGAGCCTCATGGCAAAAGGCAGGATCGATATGATATTCGTCGGCGCGGACCGTATCGCGTCTAACGGTGATGCCGCAAATAAGATCGGCACATACTCGCTTGCGGTGCTTGCAAAATACCACAAGATACCTTTCTATGTCGTAGCGCCGCTCTCTACATTTGACTTCAATATAAAGAGAGGCCTTGAGATACCGATAGAGGAGCGTGACGGCCTAGAGGTCAGAGCGGTATTGGGCAAGCTTATAGCGCCAAAGAGCGTAAAGGTCTATAATCCAGCCTTCGACGTAACGCCGAATGAGCTTATAACGGCGATCATTACCGAAAATGGGATATTCAAGGGGCCGTATGAAAATAAAAGATTTAAGTGAGACAGACCTGATAAGGCGGTTGTCAAAGAACTTTCGTCTCGATAAGACCGTCGTCAAAGGTCCCGGCGATGATGCTGCCGTAATAAAATGGACCAAAGATAAGCATCTTTTATATACTTGCGATATGACCATCGAGGGTGTGCATTTCGATCTAAGAAAAGCTACTCCTTTCCAAGCCGGATGGAAAGCGCTTGGCCGCAATATCAGTGATATAGGAGCTATGGGAGGAGTGCCAAGATACGCAGTAGTCTCTTTGGCGATAAGCCCCGAACAAAAGCTGTCGGTCGCGGACGGTATCTGCAATGGGCTAAAAAGCATAGCCGATAGATTTGGCGTAAATATTGTGGGAGGTGATATCTCCCGATCCAAAGATATAGTCATAGACGTCTCGTTGATAGGTGAGGTCGAAAAGAAGAAGCTTGTTTTACGCAGCGGCGCGAGAATAGGAGACATTATCTTTGTTACGGGATCTTTCGGGGGCTCTATAAAAGGAAAACACCTGAACTTTACACCGAGAGTGAACGAAGCCCGCGAGATTCTGAAAAAATTCAAAATAAATTCGATGATAGATATTTCCGATGGCCTGGCGCTTGACCTGAATAGGATACTACGGGCCAGCCGAGTGGGAGCGTGCGTTTACGGAAGCGCCATACCGCTTTCAAAGAATGCGTTTTCAGCAAACAACGCTCTTTATGACGGGGAAGACTATGAGCTTCTATTCACCATGGGCCGTGAAGATGCGAAGCGGTTTTATCGGACAGCTTCAGCCGCGATAGGGACGCCGGTCTCTCTCATAGGAGAGATCACCCGAAAGAGGGATGGTTACAAGATCATCAGGCCGAACGGCAAAGAAGAAGATATGAAGATAAAAGGATACCTGCACTTTTGAGGAAGATATCAAAGAGCGTTGAAGAGACGATTAACGCCGGCGCTAAATTCGCCAAAGGTTTAAAGAAGGGCGATTGCGTCGCTCTCATCGGAGATCTCGGCGCGGGCAAGACTGTATTTACCAAAGGCGTTGCCGGGGGGCTTGGCGTCAAGAACGCGCGTTACGTCAATAGCCCCACATTCGTCATTATAAAAGAGTATAAGGGCAGGTTGCCGCTATATCATTTTGATCTCTATAGATTGGACAGCCATTCCGGTTTTGACGACATGAATTATGAGGAATATTTTTACGGTGACGGTGTTACCGTGATAGAATGGGCGGATAAGATAAGGGAGCTCTTGCCCGGCAGATATTGGGAAGTGAGCTTGAAAGCAACTGATGAGAAGCAGAGAGAGATAAAGATCAAGAGAGTATGATCATATTAGCTATAGATACATCTACGGATTACTTAAGCCTCGCCATATTAAAGGCCGGCCGTATATTGGCGAAATTTCACGAGAAAGCCGATAGAAAACATTCGATGCTGCTCGTCCCTACCATAGACAAGCTGGTAAAAAAAGCGAAACTCAATATTGGAAAGATCGATTGTTTCGCCATAAGCGTCGGTCCAGGCTCTTTTACCGGGCTGCGTATCGGCATCACTGTGGTGAAGGGATTAGCATACGCGCTTGAGAAGAAGATAGTCGCGGTGCCGACGCTCGACGTGATAGCGGATAATGCAAAAGATTTTAAAGGTATCATCTGTCCTGTCCTTGACGCGAGAAAAAATAAAGTTTACGCCTGCCTGTACAAATCAGACGGAAAAACAGTAAAAAAGATCTCCAGATATTTATTGCTTCCAGTAGATGAGCTATTGAAGACCCTTCGACAGGCTCAGAGTCTTCATCCTGAGCGGAGTCGAAGGATGAAGAAGATATCCAAATATGATAATGTTATTTTTTTAGGCGATTTCACAATGGCCGGCCCCGTAAAAATTAATGTCAGAGACTGGCACCCCAGGGCTGAGATAGTCGCGCAGCTTGCGCTAGAATATTTTAAGAAGAAGAAATTTGTTGAGGCCGAGGATCTCGAGCCGCTCTATCTCTATTCTCATGCATGCGATATAACGGGTAAATAATGAAAGAGCTGACGGTAAAGACTAGGAACGGAGTAATCAGGACGCGGTACCGGCCTACATGGGCTGAGGTCGATCTGAAAGCCCTGGAGCATAATTACATACAGGTGAAGCGGCTGGCCGGCAAAGATGTCCAGATGATGGCAGTAGTGAAGGCGAATGCTTATGGCCACGGTACTGTAGAAGTTTCACAGGTCCTGGAAGGGGTGGGAGTCAACTATCTCGGAGTGGCGACTACGGACGAAGCTGTGCGGCTAAGAGATCATGGCATAAAGACACCCATACTGGTCCTGGGCTCGGTACTGCCGGAAGAAGTGCGGATAGCGAAAGACCGCGACATCACATTGACGCTCTGTAACCACGACATATTGAAAGAGATCAAGGCCCTGGCGAAGAACGAAAAAGAGCCGGGAAGAAGAGTAAAGGTCCATATAAAGGTCGATACCGGGATGGGCCGGATCGGCGTATGGCATGAGGATGCTCTTCGTTTTGTAAAAGAGGTCTCAGGAGAAAAGAGCATTACCCTGGAAGGTATCTATACGCACTTTTCAACCGCCGGCCGGGATGAATTCTTTACAGCTTATCAGATGGAGTCTTTTGAGAGGCTCTTGACATCTATAGAGAAGAGCTGGATAAAGATATCTTTAAGGCACGCTGCCAACTCCATAGCTACGGTAGATTATAAGAGAGCACACCTTAATTTGGCCAGGCCCGGACTGATAATTTACGGCATGTATCCTAAGTACACATTCCCGAAATTAATAAGACTGAAACCCGTCTTATCGCTTAAGACGCGGGTGGTATTTCTAAAGGATATACCCCCGGGTAGATCGATAAGTTATGGCAGGACATTTATTTCTCAGAGACATACCAAGATAGCTACTCTCCCGATAGGCTATGCCGATGGATATCATAGAGGCCTCTCCAACAAAGCGGAAGTCCTGGTCCATGGGCAATACGCTCCCATTGTCGGTAAGGTCACGATGGACCAGACCATGGTAGATGTAGGACGTATCAGGGGAGTAAAGATAGGTGATGAGGTAGTATTGATCGGAAAACAGGGGCGTCATGAAATAAGAATAGAGAAGCTTGCCCGTCTTGCCGGGACAATAGCCTATGACTTTATCTGCGGCATATCCAATAGAGTCCCTCGAATATACAGATAATCCGTGCTAAGTTAGGGTAGAAAATAGTCAGCTAATACATGTTGACAAATATTTTTTTTGGTGTAAACTGTCTTTATATTGTACTTACACAAAAAACCAAAGGAGAAAATAATGTTCAGGAAAATACTGAGTCTAGTCATAATAGCTGCGTTTGTTTTTAACGAAATGGCATTTGCGTTAAGCCCTCAGATCGTGTCAGGGGATACTTCCAGCCCAGTTAGAGAGTCTATGCATGCCACAGGCCAGAAATTATTTGCGATAAAGAAAGGCCCGGGTTCCGGGCTCGTCAGAGATATCGAAGAGACGATGGATCTGGCATTTACAGGAAAAGAGCCCATGGTAAAGGGCATAGAATTTGTAAAAACCGCTGATAAACAATTGCCGGATGGCTGGCAGAATAATCCAATATTAAGTAAGACCAACCTTGTGGAAGCGTTCAAATATTTCCGCGATAACGAAGCCCGTATACCAAAAGAGAGTTTAGATATCAGGGAAGGTTACTTCGAAGTAGATGAAGCCAATGGTGAGCTTCCGATAGCCAGAATAGAGTCTGATGGAGATAATACCTGTGTAATCATCCTTCACACAAAATTCGTCCAAATGTGGAATCATATACGCGCCAATGACATCCTGTTTAAGATAGATAATGAGCGTACCGTGAGTCTCGCATGGGGCATATTTTACCGTGTGGCAAAACATGAGATGGCGGATAGAGCTACATTATTCGGCCGGCAAAAGGGCGGCGGCCATTTGATCTCATACACCACTTCATCTGTAGGCATAGAGCGCAGCAATGAGATCTCCGCCAATAGAATAGGCGGAAATTATAATATCATCAATGACGGCCTGTGGATGTGGTTTCTCGGGTCTTACTGTTTCGGCAATGCCACCCGCTACGATCAGAAGACTCTTGAAAGTAGATTAAGATGGTTCTTTGGAAAAGAAGGCGAGCAATATGGCTTTGCCGAAGAGTTCCCAAATCTTTGTAAATATTTGCCGATCGCTGCACATGATGTAAATCGGGAATTTGCCATAAGTGTCAGTCTTGCCGTCAACTATCATTTTTTCAAAGATAGACCAAATGCAAAGATCCCGGAATTTACGGTCAATCCTCAATATATAGAGGAGGCGAAGGCCCATCCGGTGGCCATTGAATATATTATGCCGGCTACCGGCGCTGAAAAGCTGTCGCCCGCCATAGCGGTCGTCATAAAGGATCTTGAGGCAGCTGTCAGGAGAGAGGAATGGATCCGCGCGCGATCACTTACCAGGGAGCTCATGTCGCTGGCAAGCAAGGAAGCTATCCCGGTAGTCAGAGAGGCCCTTAAAGCAGCTATCCAAAGCGGGGAGTGGGGTGCCGGCAGATTCTTCGCCAAAAAGCTCGTATTGCTTGCAGGTAAAGACGCCATTCCAGCTCTATTATTGTCACTTGACGTATCCGCCCGGAACTGGAACTGGGAGATCACCCAATTCTTCGCCGATGAGATAGTGTCGTTGGCCGAAGGAGGAGATCTGTCCACCATTAAAGATGCTCTTAAAATAGTTGCAAAAAATGGGGCATCTAAAACCACGGCATTTTTTGTCGAAGAGCTTATAACACTTATAGGTGGAAGAGCCACTCCGGTTATTCTGGAGGCTCTCGAGATATCCGCGCAAAACGAAATACGAAGCATTCCGCGATCACTCGCAAAGAGGGTCGTATCGCTGGCGGGTAAAGAAGATATAGAAGCCATTCAAAATACTATTGAGGTCGCCAAGCAATATGGACTGACAGATGTCGCCAAGATGCTTACTAAGAAACTTGAGGCGCTTAAGGATAGCGCTGCGTCTGACGCTTCGAAAGTCAAACCGTCGAGCGCTGTAGCGGATCCGATAACAACGCCGGAAATATCCGCGCTAAACGCCGCTGCCGCGCGTCACGCCGAGCGTCACGGAGATCTGGATTTCCCGGAAGATGCGGTGACATCGAGATCGCTTGCGGTTAATAAAAAAACCGCCATAACGGCTACTGTGGATAACCTTATATCAGCTATTCAAAACAAGAGATGGGCCGAGACAAAAGCTCTTACCGAAAAATTCATATCACTGGCGGGCAAGGAAGATGTTCCGGCCATCGCAGAGCTCCTTAAGTTAGCCATCCAAAACAAAGCATGGGGCGCCATGGAATCCCTTGCCGAAAAATTCATATCACTGGCGGATAAAGAAGATGTCATGGCTATTACAGGGGTCCTTAAAATGATCATCCAGAGCAGGGAGTTGGATACCACAAGACTTCTTGCCGAAAAACTCGTAGCGTCGCTGGCGGGTAAAGAAGATGTCCCGGCTATTATGGAGGTCCTTAAGGTATCCATCCAAAGTAATACATGGGGTATTACGAAATTTCTTACAGAAAAACTTGTATCACTGGCAAGTAAAGAAGATGTCCCGGCTATTAAAGAGGTTATCGTGGTGGCAAGACAATATAAGGCGTACGGTGTTGCTTTATTCCTTAGCGAGAAGGTATATAAGCTTTTAGGCAATCTCGGGTCGACAACGCCCGCGCTAAACGCCGCTGCCGCGCGTCACGCCGAGCGTCACGGAGACCTGGATTTCCCGGAAGAAGAGACGGGGATACAATTATTTAAATCCGATTTCAAAGCCATTCAAGTCAAGCTTGTAAATAGTCTTCGGCCCACTGATGAAAGCGATATAGTTTGGATGTCGAACAATGAAAACAACTTGTCCTGGGTAGCTAATTCTGGCGGCGTCAGCACCCGTAGCGCGATCACACTTACCGGAGAATGCCTGATGTTTGAACGCGGCTATGACATCAACAATAGCCTACAGAAGCATATAACGGTGGGATTGTATTCGGATAGAATACTCCTGATGTGGGAGGACGACTATGCGAAAAGGGATGGTACCAATAAGGCTTGGCATTACGATCGTGATATCAAAGGGCAGTCCTCGATACGTTATTTTGCCGTCAACGAACACCTTGAATTATTTGCCGTAGCGGCGCCGGAATTAGTCGGAGAATACAATGCCGCGGCGCATCGAGTTAAAGATCTTGGGCTGAGCGTAAAACCATTCCTAAATTTTGTCACGGAAGATGAGGCAAGGGCGATGAAAGGCCTCACGATTCTACGATCAAAAGAGACCCAAACAGCTTCCGCAAAAAAGTCGTTGTCTGAGAGCTCGGCCGCAAAACCGGCAACATCCGCACTAAACGCCGCGGCCGCGCGTCATGCCGAACGCCACGGGGAGTTGGATTTTCCGGAAGACATGGCAGCGATGTCGGGTAGAGAGTCGCTTGAAACTGCCGCAAGAGATGATGTGCCGGAGATTGCCAGGATCGCCATCGAAGAGCTCATGTCGGCCGTGGGCAGAGAGCCTTTTGTTTTTGCGCTCGCCAGCGCCATTGTTATAGCGCTTGAGAACGGTTCGGATAAAACAGCGGAAGTTATCACCGCGAAGTTCATATCTACAGTGGATAAAAAGGATCTCCTGGCGATGACAATCGTGCTGGGCGCGGCCGCCAAGTACAATGCGGCAGATATTGTACGGCCTGTTGCCGATAAACTCATATCTCTCTCGAGAGAAAAGGCCGTTTTTGTCTTTACGAAAGCCATCGAAGCGGCAGATGAGAATAACGCGTCATCTGCGTCCCGCGCCATTTCTGAAAAACTCAATATGATAGCTAATGTGGCGGAGATCAGAAGAGCCCGTGAAATATCCAAACAAAATAAAGCATGGCAAACCTCGGGGTATCCGAATGATTATCTCGATAGTATTATCGGCGCAAAAGCGCCGGTCATGCCCGAAACGCCAGCGGAAAAAAGATCGTCACCCGGCCGTCCGCGCGCGGCAGGCAAGAGCCCGAGCGACCTGTTGATGCTTATTGGTAAGTACATCAATCTGGGAGATGTTATCACGGCGCCGAAACTGTACGACCTCTACGCCGCGCATTATGACGAATTTGGTTTTGAGGCGCCGGCTAAAAGAGATTCGGCTCTGCGCACTATAGAACGCGATCTTTTTGAGGACAATGACTCTATATTTGCCGTCAGGATCGTACGAGAGCTGCTCGAAAAAGGCCCGAATGGCGAAAGGCAGTTCGTTGAGGTTACTCCTGCGGAAAGGAATAAGCCATTTTCGCCTGGTGTGGCAGCGGAGTTGGCCACGGCCACCGCTGATAAAAATGATATAGCGGCTATTGAAGGGCGGATAAGAGAAGCCGCACGAAAGAGAGAATGGAGTGTAGTCCGTTCCGGTATCGAGGAGCTCGCATCGCTGGCAGGCAAAGGGGCCATGCCGATTATTATGGAGACCATCGAGCCGGCCGCAAAAAACAATGTATTTATTACTACGCAATTCCTCGCCAAGGAACTCTTCTTATTGGCAGATGCTAAAGAAGATGTGTTAGCCATTGAAAAAGCCATTAATATATTGAGAAAATATAATATGACCGCTTCTATTATGGCTCTAAGTAGGAAGCGCAGAGAGCTTAATGACAAAAACATAGACGTTTCTCAGGATCTCGAGAAAGATATAATCGATTTCACAGTAAAGTATGCCCCCGGATACGGTCCAGGCTCGGAGAAAGAGAAGAATATCCTGGCGCCGGGCGCAACTACACTTGAAGATATCTACAAGAGTATCGCGCTTCTATCCGACAACAAGATAGAGATATTGATACCCGGCTCAATAGGACTGACCGAGACGGTGCAGAATACGCTTTCGAAGATCCGCCAGAATAAAGGCGAGAAGTCAGTCATCTGCAGATTATTCAACGGCGAAGAGCATCTTAAGGATATGTTAAGCGCGAAGCCGGAGAGCGGAGTGAGGCGCATAGTTATATCCGATAGCAGCGCGACGAAGACCGCTATAAACAATGTAGCAGAGAGCGATGCCAGATTATTCCGAGGCGTGCGTCTCTTGAGCGTAGCCCTGCCGGAAGACTATAATGATCTAAGTAAGCAGTCTCAGGGCGTTTATCAGGCGGATATCATCACCCGCGCGGTCCTGGTCCGCCTGCTCGAAAAGAACGGCAATCCGTTCGTGAGGTCGCTCCTGAAGAACATGATCACCGAGCGCATTACGGTCAATCCCGATGCGTTCATCGACAACTTGATAGAGTCGGAGAACGAAGCGCAGGATCCTACGGTTGTGCTGAAGAGGATCCAGTACTGCTTGAATACGATGGTGAATCTAGTTGAAAAGATAGGCGAGCAGCTCGTCATACTCAGGAGCTTCGTCTGGACAGCCGCGTAAAATAGCGTTATAGAGACTTCAAGCCCCGGGCGATTATCGTCCGGGGCTTTTTATTGCTTCATGAAAATCCTTCAGTCTCCATGTCGCCCTAAACAGCAGGATAAAACTTTTCTGTTTCTACGGTTAGTTTATCGCGGGTCCTGCCATTGGATCTCCCAAATTTCTTAATGGGGGGTTAATAAAATAGGACTTCAATAGACCCTTATTATTCTTATCCCCCCATCCCCCATTTCGAAATTTGGGGCCCATCCAATGTCACCCGCATATGATATCCCCAATAACAGAAAAGTTTTAGTCAACCCTTCTTCAGCGCACCAAAAGGGGTCAGGCGCCTTTTAGGGGTAGACCTGGCACCTTAGGGCAGGCGAAGACCTTGGGGTCAGCCACCTGAAGCGGTGTTAAATAATTTTTACTCCTTATGGCAGTTTAGTAAAAAAAATTGTAATTCTGAAAGAATAAAATTTTTGTAAAAATTATTACGAATAAATTTGGATGCCCAATCCAAATTTATGTCCGCTGAAGGTGGGTGACCCCAAGGTCTACAGCCTGCCTGCCGGCAGGCAGGGACCCCGAGGATTTTCCTGAGACGGACTCCGCAAGGTCTCGACTAGGGGCCGGGGACAATATAACGTTGACACCCCATTGAGGTATAGTATATAATTTTATACTAACATCAAAAAAAGGACTAAGCCATGAAGAGCGATAAGATCAAGAAGGGCGTGGAAAGGGCAGGGGCGAGGAGTCTCCTTTACGCTACAGGCATATCCAAAGAAGATATGGCGAAGCCGTTCATTGCGATAGCTACATCGCGCACGGATATAATCCCGGGCCACATACATATGGATAGATTAGAGCGCTTTATCGAGCGCGGTATATGCATGGCTGGCGGAGTGCCATTCTTCTTCGGCATCCCCGGCATCTGCGACGGCATTGCTATGGGCCACAACGGTATGAAGTATTCGCTTGCCTCCCGCGAACTCATAGCCGATATGGTCGAGACTATCGTGAAAGCGCATTGTTTTGACGGGCTCGTCTGTCTGACTAATTGCGACAAGATAACTCCCGGCATGCTTATGGCTACCGGCAGGCTCAATATTCCATCGATCTTTGTTACGGCAGGGCCCATGATGAGCGGAAATTATAAGGGCAGGCGGCTATCACTGGTTAAAGATACATTTGAGGCCGTTGGCAGGTTCAAAAAAGGCGATATTTCTCAGGAAGAGCTTAATACTCTTGAAATGTGCGCATGTCCCGGTGCGGGGGCATGTCAGGGATTATATACGGCCAATTCCATGGCCTGTATCACAGAGGCGCTCGGCATGAGCGTTCCCGGATGCGCTACGGCTATGGCTGTTTCGGCTAAGAAGGATAGGATCGCTCAGGAATCCGGCGAAAAGATAGTTAATCTGGTGCGAAGGAATGTTTTACCGCGCACCATAATGAGAAAAGAGGCCTTCGAGAACGCCATCAAAGTGGATATGGCCCTCGGCGGTTCCACTAATACGGTCTTACATTTACTCGCGATAGCAAAGGAGTTCGAGGTGCCATTATCCATTGACACCTTTGATTCCATATCGCGCCAGACGCCGCATATTACAAATATTCTTCCCGGCGGAGAGCATTTTATGGAAGACCTGGAATACGCCGGCGGCATTCCGGCAATAATGAAGCGCATGAAGAATGTCCTTAACGACGTCATGACGTGCAGCTCAAAGACGATAAGCCAGATAGCTAATGATGCTCAGGTGCTGGATGAGGATGTTATACGTGATCTTAAAAATCCGTATCATCCGGAAGGCGGAATGGCGATATTAAAAGGAAACCTTGCCCCGGATGGAAGCGTAGTAAAGCAGACGGCCGTTTCAAAGGCCATGATGCAGTTCACCGGAAAGGCGCGCGTCTTCGATTCCGAAGAGTCATGCATGCAGGCCATTATGGCCGGCAAGATTAAGAAAGGCGATTGTCTCGTCATCAGATATGAGGGGCCGAAGGGCGGACCCGGTATGAGAGAGATGCTCTCTCCGACCGCTGCAATAGTTGGAATGGGGCTGGCTGACAGCGTCGCATTGATCACCGATGGCAGATTCTCAGGAGGAACACAGGGCCCGTGCCTCGGGCATATCTCGCCTGAAGCCCAGGCCGGCGGCCTTATAGCGATAGTGGAGGACGGTGACGAGATATTGCTCGATATTCCAAATAGGAAGCTTGAATTAAGAGTGAGTGATGCCGAAATAAGTTCGCGTATGGCGAAATGGCGCGCTCCTGAGATAAAAGAGAAGGAAGGGTATTTAGCGCGCTATGCCAAATTTGTTTCATCGGCATCCGAAGGCGCGATTTTAAAAGTATAGAGTATTGAGTATCGAGTATAAGTTTTTACCCAATACCCAATACGCAATACAAGAGAGTTGCTACGCATGAAAATGACTGGTGCTAAGATTCTGATTGAGTGCCTCAAGAGAGAGAATGTCGAGGTGATGTTCGGCTATCCCGGCGGACAGGTCCTGCCGATATTCGATCAGCTTTACGACGCTCCGATAAGATTCATTCTGACCAGGCATGAGCAGGCGGCGGCGCACGCGGCCGACGGTTATGCGAGGGCTACGGGCAAGGTCGGTGTCTGCCTCGCTACATCTGGACCCGGCGCCACGAATCTTGTTACGGGTATAGCCACCGCCTATATGGACTCAATACCGATGGTCGCTATCACCGGACAGGTCAAAAGCTTTCTTATAGGCAACGACGCTTTTCAGGAGGCCGATATCACCGGCATAACACGCCCCATAACTAAACATAATTATCTCGTAGAGGATATTAAAGACCTGGCTAGGGTAATAAAAGAGGCATTCCATGTCGCTTCTACGGGAAGGCCCGGCCCGGTGCTGGTAGATATTCCATCGGACATCCAGATGCAGGAGACGGAATTCGATTATCCAGAAAAAGTCCAGATGCGCGGATACAACCCGACTTATAATGGACATGCCGGACAGATAAAGAGAGCCGCCAAGGCTATTAGCGAATCGAAGAGACCGATCCTTTACGTGGGCGGCGGTGCTATAGCTTGTGATGCGGCCGATGAAGTCTATAAGCTTGCCACGAAGAATGATATACCTGTCACGATGACGCTTCTCGGACTCGGAGCGTTCCCGATGACTCACTCGCTCGCGCTGGGCATGCTCGGCATGCACGGCACAGCTTACGCAAACCACGCCATAATGGATTCCGATCTCATCATAGCAGTCGGCGCGCGTTTCGATGACCGCGTAACCGGAAAGCTTGATGCGTTCGCTCCTCATGCCAGTGTCATACATATAGATATAGATCCGGCTAGCGTATCGAAGACGGTCGATGTGGATATACCGATCGTCGGAGATGCCGCTATAGTTTTGAAACAGCTCAATAAGATGGTGGAGAAGCCCCAGACGAAAGAGTGGCTTAAGACCATAGCCGGGTGGAAGAAGACCTATCCCATGAAGTATAAGGACGACGAAAAGCTGCGTCCGCAGTATGTTGTTGAGCAGATATATGAAGCGACTAAAGGTAACGCTATAATCTGCACCGAGGTCGGACAGAACCAGATGTGGACCGCTCAATACTTTAAATTCACCAAGCCCCGGACGATAATCTCTTCCGGCGGATTAGGGACGATGGGATACGGTTTTCCGGCGGCCATAGGCGCCAAGCTAGGACGGCCCAAGATGCCGGTATTTGACGTGGCCGGGGACGGATCTATACAGATGAATATACAGGAGCTCGCTACTGCCATTATTGAAAAGATACCGGTGAAGATAATCATATTGAACAATTCCTGCCTCGGTATGGTTAGGCAGTGGCAGGAACTCTTTTACAAGAAGAGATACTCATATACGAAGCTCTGCGCAAGCTGTCCGGACTTTGTTAAATTGGCCGAGAGCTACGGAGCCGTCGGCATGAGGATAACAAAGAAGAAGGATGTGAGGAAAGCCATAGATAAAGCATTGAAGATAGACAATACTGTTGTAATAGATTTCCGCGTCGAACAGGAAGAGAATGTATTTCCGATGGTTCCCGCGGGCGAGGCGATAAACAAGATGATAAGCGGCGGTTTAGCATGAGCCCCGCCCCTTTGGCACTGCGCTATTATGCGGGAAGACCAAATTTAATGGATATGCAAAATATTATAGGCAAAAATAATAATAAATTTGCCAAAGGAGCGGGGTGAGGCATACGATATCGGTACTGGTTGAGAATAAGTTCGGAGTGCTTGCTCGGGTAGCGGGCCTATTCAGCGCGCGCGGATACAATATCGATTCGCTGGCTGTGGGAGAGACGGAAGATCCTACCGTATCCAGAATGACTATAATTTCGAAAGGCGACGATAAGACGCTCGAACAGATAAAGAAGCAGCTGAATAAGCTGATCGATGTCATCAAGGTCGTAGATTTTAAAGAAGGTGGATTTGTGGGCAGGGAGCTCATGTTGATAAAAGTGGCCGTCAACGCGAAGAACCGCAACGATGCGCTGGAAGCGGTTGAGTCTGTAGGCGGTAGAGTGGTGAGCGCGCTGCCAGACGTGATAAGTATAGAAGTTGCCGGCGATTCGGATAAGATAAACGGATTGATCGAGCTTTTGAGGCCTTTCGGGATAATCGAGATGGCCAGGACCGGGAGGATAGCGCTCGGAACGAGTGAAAAGGGTATGAAGGCTGATGGCAAGCCCGAAGTCAATGAGTAAATAAAAGGGAGGAGTAGTAAAATGGCGAAGATCTATTATGATAAGGATGCTGATCTAAATATTCTGAAAGGCAAAAAGATCGCGGTAATAGGATATGGTATCCAGGGCCGCGGACAGAGTTTAAACTTAAGAGATTCCGGTCTTGAGGTGATTGTAAGTGAGCTGCCCGGGACAAAAAATTATGAACAGGCCAAAGCGGACGGCTTTAATCCCGTTTCAGCCAAGGAAGCTTCTAAGGCGGCGGATCTCGTACAGGTCCTGACCGAGGACCATGTGCAGGCGAAGGTCTACAAGAATGACATCGCCGAGAATATGACCAAAGGCAAGGTGCTGATATTTTCGCATGGTTTTAATATAAGGTTTAAACAGATAAAGCCTTCAAAGAAGATCGATGTAGTCATGATCGCTCCGAAGGGGCCCGGCGCATTAGTGAGAAAGATGTACGAAGAAGGCAAAGGCGTTCCTTGCTTAGTGGCTATACATCAGGACGCATCAGGTAATGCCATGAAGATGGCGCTCGCGTACGCTAAAGGTATCGGCGGCACGAAAGCCGGCGTTATTGAAACGACGTTTGAAGAAGAGACGGAGACGGACCTCTTCGGCGAACAGGCAGTTCTTTGCGGCGGAGCGAGCGAGCTTATCATGGCCGGGTTTGACACGCTTGTCAATGCCGGATATCAGCCGGAGATAGCTTATTTCGAAGTTCTGCACGAGTTAAAGCTCATCACCGATCTTATCCAGGAGAGAGGTATAAGCGGGATGAGGCGCGGGGTCTCCAATACAGCTTGCTACGGCGACATTACGCGCGGCCCCAGGGTTATTACCGAAAAGACGCGAAAAGTGATGCAGAAGATGCTGAAAGAGATCAAGAGCGGCAAGTTCGCCCGTGAATGGATAAAAGAGAACGAGACCGGCAGGCCGAATTGGAATGCGCTTATGAAGAAGGGCGATGAACATCCGATAGAAAAGGTCGGAAGAGATCTGCGCAATATGATGCCATGGATGAAGAAGGCGTAAATTTTTTCTCATAGGTGGTCATCCCTCGGGGGATAAGGGGTGAGAGCGAAAAATTGCTGTGGGCAGGCGAAGACCTTGGGGTCAGCCACCTGAAGCGGTGTTAAATAATTTTTACTCCTTATGGCGGTTTAGTAAAAAAATTGTAATTCCGAAAGAATAAAATTTTTGTAAAAATTATTACGAATAAATTTGGATGCCCAACCCAAATTTATGTCCGCTGAAGGTGGCTGACCCCAAGGTCTACAGCCTGCCTACCGTTAAGCATAGCTGACGTGCGGCAGGCAGGCCTGCCTGTAGGCAGGACCCGCAATCAGTTGACTGTGGAAACAGAAAAGTTTTATCGCAATAGCAAAGTACGGGTGGCCCCGTAAGGTCCGCCTGAGAGATAGAGAAAAAAATGAATAACGAGAAGATCATAATATTCGATACGACGCTCAGGGATGGGGAGCAGTGCCCCGGCGCGAGCCTCAATATCAATGAGAAGATAGAGATAGCCAGGCAGCTCGCTGTCTTGGGGGTCGATGTTATAGAGGCAGGTTTTCCGATCTCAAGCGCCGGAGACTTCGAGTCGGTCGCCCGGGTTGCGAAGGAAGTTAAGGGGTCGATCATCTGCGGCCTTGCCCGCGCGATGGAAAAAGATATCGACGCTGCTTATGAAGCGGTAAAGTATTCCAAATATCCGCGTGTCCACGTCTTTTTAGCTACCTCCAAGATCCACATGAAGTATAAGCTGAAAAAGGCCGAGGACGAGATATTGAAATTGGCGGTAGCTGCGGTGAAATATGCCGGGAACAAATGCGGCGATATCGAGTTTTCGCCTGAGGATGCTTCGCGCACCGATAGAAATTTCCTGTATAAGGTGGTTGAGGCGGTAATAGATGCAGGAGCCAAGACCGTAAATATACCCGACACCGTGGGATATTCTACGCCTTTTGAATTCGCCGATATAATAAAAGGCATAAAAGAGAATGTGCCGAATATCGGCAAAGCAATAATAAGCGTGCACTGTCATAATGATCTCGGCCTTGGCGTAGCGAATTCTTTGGCCGCGGTGCTTAACGGCGCAAGGCAGATCGAATGCACGATGAACGGGCTCGGCGAGCGAGCGGGCAACGCGTCTTTGGAAGAGATAGTCATGACGATAAGAACACGTAGTGATATATTCAGAAATGTCAGCACAGGTATAAATACAAAAGAGATATTTAAGACGAGCCGTCTTGTCTCTAAGCTGACCGGTATGCCGGTTCAGCCCAATAAAGCCATTGTCGGCGCTAATGCTTTTGCCCATGAATCCGGCATCCATCAGGATGGAGTGCTCAAGGAGAGGATAACCTACGAGATAATGAAGCCGGAGGATGTAGGCGTTACAGGGACTAAACTCGTCTTAGGGAAACATTCAGGCCGCCACGCATTTAAAGAGAGGCTCTCAAGCCTTGGCTTTACCTTGAAGGAAGATCAGGTCGAGAAGGCCTTCGGCCGTTTTAAAGAATTGGCCGATAAGAAGAAGGAGATATTCGACGAGGATCTCGAGACTATAGTAGATGAAGAGATATCAAAGATACCCGCCGCGCTGAAGTTGGAACATTTCTATATTGTGTCGGGAGACAACATAAAACCTTCCGCGACGATAAATATTAAATTTAAAGGCAAGCAGATCGAAAGCTCTTCCATCGGCGACGGCCCGGTCGATGCCTGCTATAAGGCCATCGATAAGGTTATAAAAATGGGCGGAAAACTTTTAGATTATCAGGTAAAGTCTGTCACGGGCGGTAAAGACGCTCTTGGCGAAGTGTCGGTTAAGATAGGCCGAAAAGGCTCTGTCGTCTCCGGCAGAGGCGCTTCTACTGATATTATAGAGGCGAGTATCAAGGCTTATGTGAACGCGGTGAATAAGCTCCTCCATAAAAAATAATGACAAAACTTACATACGGTTTAGTCGGGCACCCGGTCGGTCACTCACTCTCTCCCGCCATGCAAAATGCAGCTTTCAACGCTCTTAAGATAGACGCCGAGTATAAGTTATTCGATGTCGACCCATCCGATTTGGAAAAGTTCCTTAATAATATGGTAAAGGATGGTATCGCCGGGGTCAATGTCACGATCCCGCATAAAATCAAAGCCAAAGATTTCATAATGGCGAACGGCATATTGAACGAGCATGCCGAAAGGCTCGGGGCGGTAAACACTATCAAGGTCGTGGGTGGTAAATTGACAGGCTTCAACACCGACGGGCCGGGTTTTTACAGATCGCTGGTTGAAGATCTTAAGTTTGAGCCGGAAGGTAAGAATATCTTCATGCTAGGCGCGGGCGGCGCGGCGCGGGCCATAGTTATGTATCTGGGCAACGGCCCTAAAGAGATATTCGTTACGGACATAGATGACTGTATGGTAGAGGAGCTGAGAAGGCATTTTGAAAGATACTATGATCATCGCAGATTTAAGGCCGTATACAAGAGTAATTTTAAAGAATCGCTCGACGCATCCGATCTATTGGTGCAGGCTACGCCGCTTGGCATGCATGATGGTGATCCTTCGCCGATAGATCCTGAATTATTTCATTCAGGGCTGAGTGTTTACGATCTGGTATATAACAGGCCGGCGACAAAGCTTGTAGAGGAGGCGTCCAAAATGAAGCTGCATGCCATGACGGGGTTGGGGATGCTATTATGTCAGGGTGCGATAGCTTTTGAATTATGGACCGCCAAGAGAGCGCCGATCGAAACGATGAGGAAGGCGTTAAAGGAAGCGTTAAAAGGCCATGGATAAGATAGCCGCGTTCATATTCGGTTCGATAGTAGGCAGTTTTCTGAATGTCTGCATCTACAGGCTCCCGAAAGGCAGGTCGGTCATCATCCCCGGGTCTCATTGCCCTAATTGCACCCAGGCGATATATTGGTATGACAATATTCCTATTCTCAGCTATATATTTTTATGCGGCAGAGCCAGATGCTGCAAGGCCAAAATATCATTCAGGTATTTTATCGTCGAGGTATTAACTGCATCGGCATCTCTTCTATTGTTTTCAGTATTTGGGCTAACCCCGAAATTTTTTGCCTATGCCGTAATGGTGTCGGGTTTGATCATAGCGACATTCGTAGATTTCGAGATACAAGAGATACCGGATGAGATCTCTATCGGAGGGCTTGCGATCGGACTGATCCTCGCCGTGGCATTTCCTTCGATATTAAATGAGGCCACGAGGCTTAATGGTTTTCTGAACTCATTTTTCGGAGCGTTAGCCGGCGGCGGGATGATATACGCGATGGGGATGGCCGGTGAATTTGCGTTTAAGAAAGAGGCTATAGGCGGAGGAGATGTCAAGCTCCTCGCCATGATAGGAGCTTTTGTAGGGTGGAAGTTCGTCATCTTGACATTTTTTATGGCTCCGTTATTCGGCTCCGTCGTAGGTATAGCGTTAAAGATAAGGTATGGCAAAGAGGTCATTCCTTACGGGCCGTACCTGTCGCTTGCGGCAATATCTTCGATATTTTTTGGAGATAGGATCCTGAGTCTTTTATTCTACGGAATATTTTAAGTATCAAATTTATTTCATAAATTGGAGGTCAATATGCTGCGATATCTGACAGGCGGTGAATCACACGGAAGGTCTATGCTCACTATAGTCGACGGGATACCGGCGGGTTTATATATCGATAGATCCATAATCGACCTTGAGCTTGCCAGGCGGATGCTCGGATACGGCCGAGGCAAGCGTATGGCTATAGAATCGGATAAGGTCGATATCCTCTCCGGATTAAGAGGAGACCGTACCATAGGCAGTCCTATCTCGCTTCTTGTCAAGAATATGGACCATTCTATAGATAAATTACCAAAAGTTTATGAGCCGAGGCCCGGACATGCGGACTTAAGCGGTATACTAAAGTACAATTTAAGCGATGTCCGCGATGTGCTCGAAAGAGCGAGTGCGCGCGAAACAGTTTCGAGAGTAGCGGTAGGCTCTATCTGCAAGATACTGCTCGCCGAGTTCGGCATAACCGTCGTAAGCCATGTCGTGGCTATAGGCACGACAGTTTCGAAGGTCAAAAACTTAACTTTTGATAAGATAGTAGCATCTTCCATAAAGTCGCCTGTGATGTGCGCGGATGCGACCGCCTCAGGCCTTATGTGCAAAGAGATAGACAGCGCGGCAGGCGTGGGTGATACTCTTGGAGGCGTCTTTGAGGTATTGATCCATGGCGTTCCTCCGGGTCTGGGAAGCTATGCTCAGTGGGATAGAAGGATAGACGCGCTTCTGGCGAGAGCCATAATGTCGATACAGGCCATCAAGGGTGTGGATTTTGGCATCGGATTCGAATCTGCGGCGCTCTTGGGCTCGCTAGTGCATGATGAAATATTTTATGATAAAAAGAGAGGTTTCTACAGAAAGAGCAATAATGCCGGAGGTGTCGAAGGCGGCATGACCACCGGTGAGGATATCATCATAAGAGCCGCTATGAAGCCGATATCGACATTAAGAAAGCCGCTTGCGAGCGTGGATATAAGAACAAAGAAGCGTGTTGCGGCTACCGTAGAAAGGTCCGATGTCTGCGCTGTACCGGCGGCGTCAGTCATAGGCGAGGCCGTCTCATCTATAGAGATAGCCTGTGCGCTCATAGAAAAGTTTGGAGGAGATTCCATCTCCGAGATGAGGCGCAATTACGACGGGTATCTTGCGCAGGTCAAGAGGTTTTAGCCGGTTAAAATGAACCCCGCCCCTTCCTACCCGGGATATAGTTTTTAGGGGCCGGATGATATATTTAGTATAAATACAAAACAGAGATCTCGTATATAAAAGAAGGAAGGGGCGGGGTGAGAAATATCATACTCGTTGGTTTTATGGGCTCCGGCAAGACGACGATAGCTTTTGAATTGTCGCACCGGCTTAATATGCGTTATGTCTCTACGGACGACCTGATAGAGAAGAGGGAGATTTGCACTATTAACGAGATATTCACAAAGAAGGGGGAGGACTATTTTAGGAACGTGGAGACTCTCTCCGTGCGCGATGCCTGCTCCATGGAAAATGTTATAATTGATCTGGGAGGCGGCGCTGTAATACGCGATGAAAACTGGGAAAGTATAAGAGCGTCCGGCCTCTCTATATGCCTTACCGCCGACGAGGATACCATAATGGAACGGACTAAAAAATATAAACACCGTCCGCTTTTAAATGTAGAGGATCCGAAGCAGAAGATAAGAAGCCTTATGGCGAAAAGAGCCCCCTTTTATGCCAAGGCCGATCATTGCGTTGACACAGGGAAGCTTACCATTAAGCAGGCCGTAGAAAAAATAGTCGGGATAGTTGAGAATGTTCCTAAAAAAGCGAGAACCGAATGAGCAGGCGGCCAAGGATCTGGATAGGCGTAACTCTCTTGGCGATCATCCTGTTTAATTATCTCTCCCTTGGTATACCGCTATATAAGAGAATGAGCTATTTGGATAGCAAATCCAGGATATTTGCAAAACGTTCCGAAGACACATACATAGTAGAAGTATTAAAGAGAGAGATGGTCACTATTGATAAAAAGATAGTCACGCTGAATTGCGTGGCTGTAAGCGTAGCCATCATAATAGCGAGTTGGATAATATTCGGACTGGCCGTCAACAGGCCGGACAGAAGAAAATTATGAGCCTCGATCCGTCTAAGTGGTACTTTAGGACCTATGCTTTTGTTATGGCGTTCTTGTGTGTAGGGCCGATCGCCTTGCCGCTCGTCTGGTTTAACCCCCGATATAAAAGATCTAAAAAAATATTCATGACGGTCATCACTCTATTTGTATGCTATGTCGTCTTTGTCCTGATGGCAAAATCTACGGAATCGGTATATAACTATTATAATCAAGTCTTGCAGTTATCTAAACAAACCCAATAGGAGGCCATATGTCCGCAGCGTATAAGATCCGCAGTCTGCCTAAGATATTATTGATAGCTTTAGGGTCTCTGGCCATCGGCATAGCCGCATATATCGATTACGCAACAGGCCGGAATCTGTCGTTCCTATATTTTTATCTGATACCGGTATCTTTTTTTATATGGTTCACTACCAGGCGCATAGGAGTATTAGCCTCTATCCTATGTGCCGTTATATGGCTCTTCGAGAATGCGGTCGGCAAAGAGCGTCTCTTTGGCTCTGAGATACCCTACCTCAATATGTCGATAGAGCTCGTCTTCTTCTTCGTCGCCATCCTTCTTTTATGCTCATTGAAAGAGGCTCTTGGTGTAAATGAAGAGTTGTCCAGAGTAGATGCCCTGACCGGTGCCGTGAACAGGCGCGCCTTTTATGATCTGGCGGGAAGAGAGATAGCCAGGCTTGAGAGGCATAAACACCCTTTTACGGTAGCTTACATGGATATAGATAATTTTAAAATTGTGAATTATCGTTTTGGCCACAAAGCCGGCGATCAGCTTCTGCGCTCTGTCGCCGATACGGTAAGAAAAAATTTGCGTAAGCTCGATATAGTCTCGCGTTTCGGAGGAGATGAGTTCACGATACTTCTCCCGGAGACGGGGGCTGAGGCCGCTCAGGTAGTCTTAAGCAGGATGCGGAACGTGCTCTTGAACATCATGGAGACCAATAAGTGGCCCGTGACTTTTACATTTGGCACCGTAACTTTTCTGAAACCGCCGTCATCGGTGGAGGAGATGGTGAAGAAGGTCGGCAGCCTTATGTATTCCGGCAAAGACAGCGGAATGAATACGATTGAACAGGAGATCGTCAACGCGTAACATAAGACTTGTCATAAAGTATGATGGGACGCATTATTCAGGATGGCAGTTCCAAAAGAATGCCAAAACCGTCCAGGAGTTGATCGAGTCGGCGCTCAAAAGAATAACCGGCCGGAAAATAAGATTGAAGGGTGCCGGCCGGACCGATTCGGGCGTGCACGCCGTCTATCAGGTAGCCAACTTTAAGACGCCTTCAAAGCTTGCTCTGAATAAGATCAAGGACGCTCTGAACAGCTCGCTTGCCGATGATATCATGATAGTCTCCGCAGAATCCGTTCCTCTCGAATTTGACTCTCAGCGTTCGGCAAGATCGAAGAGGTACCGCTACACTGTGACGACCACACGTTTTACTGACCCTTTCATAAGGCATTTTGCAGCCCGTTTTTCTTACCCTCTGAAGATAATGTCGATGAGACGTGCCGCCAAGATGCTTATAGGCAGGCATGATTTCAAGGCTTTTCAAGCATCTGTAAAAGGCGGACTGAGTACCGTCCGCACGATAAAAAATATTAAGATTGTAAAGCGCGGAGACTTGATATATATTGATCTCTGGGCCGATGGGTTTTTATATAATATGGTCAGGATTATCGCCGGCACACTGCTTGAGATCGGCCGCGGTAAGATACCCGTAGATAGCATAAAAGAGATATTGCTGAAGAGAGATAGAAGGTTGGCAGGCCCTACGGCACCGGCCAAGGGCTTATGTCTGATGAGTGTTGAATACTAATAAATGGAGGGTAAAAGCATGATGATGAAGGGGGCGTTAGCTTTGTTCGTTTCGCTTGCCATAGGATATTCGCTTTGTATATTAGCGAATAAGCAGAAAAAAGGGCTTTTGCAGACAGTGGGATATACTCTCGGAACGGCCATAATGGTCTTAAGCCTCTTGTACAGCGTCTTAGACAGCTGTGCCATGATGTGCAAAAAGAATAAGATGTGGCACGGAGACAAGGCCATGAAGCATAATAGCGGAATGTTCGCGAAAGGCCAAATTAAATAGGTATTTGTGGAGAAGCGTTACAGTGTAATAATCTTTGATCTAGGCAATACTCTTATAAGGTTCGATCACAACATATCTGCGAAGAAGTTCGCGAATCTGTTTCATCTAGATTCCGAAGAAGTTCGCAGGCTCTTCTTTGATTCCAAGCTGACCCAAGCTTTCGAAAGAGGCCAGATATCTCCGAAAGATTTTCATGCCAGGATCACGGATAATTTGGGGGTAGTGATACCCTTCAGGGACTTCGTTCCCATATGGAATGATATATTCTGGATAGATGAGGGGTCATGCGCCATCGCCAGGCGGCTCAAGAAGGATTATAAGCTCTTCCTTCTCTCGAATATAAGCAGGCTGCATTACGAATATATAGTGAAGAAGTTCGACATATTAGAGATATTTGATGAAATAATAGTCTCATTTGCCTTAGGAGCGATAAAGCCTGAGAAGCGCATATTCGAAGATGCTGTCAGGCGCGCAGGCGGGGATAAGTCAGCAGTGCTCTATATAGATGACAGGGAGGACCTTATAAAGGAAGCCGCCGCTTTTGGCATAGAATCGATCAAATATGAAGGCTCGGAAAAGCTGGAGAAGGACCTGAAGGAGAGAGGGGTCATCTAATAATAGTATTGACAACCCCGGGCCGGTATGGTATCATTTACCGCCTCTTAAGTAAGGGGCGGTTTTTTTAATGAGCACATAATTTTTTGAAGGGATCACATGAAAAACAGTTCGAGAACGTATTTAATTCCAGAGAAAGATATAAAAAAAGCATGGCTTCTTGTCGATGCCAAGGATAAGGTCCTTGGGCGGCTTGCGTGTAAAGTGGCCACTGTGCTTATGGGTAAAAATAAGGTAATATATTCACCTCATCAGGATACCGGGGATGAAGTTATAGTCATCAATGCAAGCAAGATTAAGATCACCGGGAATAAGAATGCCGATAAGGTCTATAAAAGATATACGGCCTATCCGGGAGGGCTGCATCTAGAGACGCTCGAAGTCAAGATGAGTAAAAACCCGGGACACGTTATAAGGCATGCGGTTAAGGGCATGCTGCCAAAGAGCAAGCTCGGCGCAAAACTGCTTAAGAAGCTCAAAGTCTATGCAGATGAGAATCATCCGCATAAAGCCCAGAACCCTAAGCCTATAACAATTTAACGTAAGGAGCACGTAAAGATAATGTCAGAGAAAGTCCAGTATATTGCAACAGGAAGACGCAAAAAGTCGATCGCGCGGGTAAGGATGCTCGAAGGCAGCGGAACGATAACCGTTAATAAGAGGCCTTTCGCAGAGTATTTTAACCGCGAGAGCCACCGCCTGGTTATTATGCAGCCTATGGAGCTTGTTAAGCTGCCGATAAAATACGATATATACGCAAAGGTTGAGGGGGGCGGAGGGAGCGGGCAAGCCGGAGCTATGAAGCTCGGCATAGCCAGAGCCCTCGTCAAAATTCAGGAGAGCCTGAAGAGCCCGCTTAAAAAAGCGAAGTTCCTGACCCGCGATCCGAGAGCCCGCGAGCGTAAAAAATATGGCCGTAAGCGCGCAAGAAGGAGATTCCAGTTCACTAAGAGGTAAAAAACCTCGACGGAAAATTAAAACCTATCTTGTCAACGCCGACGATATTTTAGTTGACAGGATAGGTTTTTTAATTTAACATAAGGGTTCGAGTCCGACGGGAGGGGCTAATTTATGATTAAAGTTGGAGTGGTTGGCGCGACGGGTTATGCCGGCGAAGAGCTGATAAAAATATTGATAAGACATAAGGGCGTTCGGATAACCGAGCTTTCAGCGGTTATAGAAAAAGAGGAGCCGATATCTTCTATATTTCCTGCTTTTAAGGGCTCGCTCGATATTATCTGTAATAAGCCCGATCCGGATAAGATGTCGAAGAATGTGGATATCGTATTTTTGGCGCTTCCTCATAAGATCTCGATGGATATAGCGCCGGTATTTTTGAAGGCCAAAAAATCTGTAATAGATCTGAGCGCTGATTACAGACTCGACCAGAATGTTTATAAGACCTGGTATGGGATGGAGCACAAGGATAAGGGTAATATCGCTAATGCCGTATACGGCCTGCCGGAGCTTTACCACGATCTGATAAAAAATGCGAAGCTAATAGCCAATCCGGGATGTTATCCCACTAGCGCTATCCTTGGCATAGCGCCTATGTTAAGCGCAAAAGCCATCGATAAGTCTTCGGTGATAATAGACTCGAAATCCGGAGCTACCGGCGCGGGAAGAAAGCCGGATCTTGCGCTCTCGTTTAGCGAGATCAACGAGAACCTTAAGGCATACAAGGTGAACGAACACCAGCATAAGCCGGAGATCAGTAAGATATTGTCCCAGGTAGCCGGTGAGGATATAGATGTCGTCTTTACTCCGCATCTGATACCTATGAATAGAGGTATATTGTCCACTATATATATGAAGCTTGAGAGACCGCTCGACACAAAGAGCGCTATAGATATGTATAGAAAATTCTACAGCGGCAGGCCCTTTGTAAGAATATATGACGAAGGAAAGCTTCCGCAGGTGAGAGATGTAGTCTTGTCGAACTATTGCGATATAGGGCTTAAGGTTGCAGGGAAGACCCTGATAGCCGTAGCATGTATTGATAATCTTAAAAAAGGCGCGGCGGGCCAGGCGGTGCAGAATATGAATATTATGGCGGGCCTGGATGAGACCGAAGGGTTGATGTAGGTATGAATATTATCAAAGGCGGGGTAACATCGCCAAAGGGATTTCTGGCCAGCGGCGTCAAGGCGGGAATAAAAAAGTCGGGCAGAGCCGACCTGGCGCTTATTTACTCTGAAGTTCCCGCGATGGCTGCGGCCGCTTTTACAACTAACAGGTTTCAGGCGTCGCCGGTAAAGGTGAGTAAAGCTCATCTTAAGGCGAAGGAGCATCAGGCGATAGTCGTGAATAGCGGCAACGCAAATTGCGCCAATGGCAGGATAGGCGACCTGGATGCGCTCAAGATGACAGAATTTATCGGCAAGGCCTTGCTGCTCGACAAGAGAGAGGTCCTGGTGGCGTCAACCGGCATCATAGGCGTATACCTGCCTCTGGAAAAGATAGAAACGGCTGTACCGGAACTTGTGGGGGAGTTGTCAGAGACTGGAGGTCTCCGTTTCGCCGAAGCTATAATGACGACCGACACTGTAAAAAAGGAATTGGCCGTTCAGATAAGGCTTGGCAAGGCCACTATTACTATAGGCGGGGCATGTAAGGGTGTGGGGATGATATATCCGCAGATGAATACGGCCAGGCACGCTACTATGTTATGTTTTCTTACTACCGATGCGGCGATAGCAAAGAAGGCGCTTGGCGAGTCACTGGAAGAGGCGATAGGCGACTCATTCAACATGATATCGGTGGATGGCGACATGAGCACGAATGACTCATGTTTTATAATGGCCAACGCCCTGGCGAAAAATAAAAAGATAAACGGCAAAGGGGCCGACTATCGCAAATTTACGGAAGCGCTGAAATTTGTAACCGGTGAACTCGCGAAGAAATTAGCGCGGGATGGGGAAGGCGCCACCAAGTTCATAGAGATATACGTAACCGGCGCCAAGGATAAGACGGGCGCGAAAGCGATCGCCAGGAAGATATCGACATCTAACCTCCTGAAATGCGCCGTGTGCGGCGAAGACCCGAATTGGGGCAGGATCGTTGCCGCGGCGGGCTCAAGCGGTGTCGGTTTCGACCCCGATAAAGTCGATGTTTATCTCGGCAGTTTAAAAGCCCTTTCGAACGGGATGAGTGTTAAGGGCCTTGATAAAGATAAGGCGCACAGATTATTTACGAAGAAGGATGTTCATATTAAAGTGGACCTGAAGAGCGGTTCTCATAAAGCTACGGCCTGGACCTGCGACTTCTCCAAAGAGTATGTGGCGATCAACTCGGAGTATTCGACGTGATGAAGGAAGCTATAAAAAAGAGTGAAGTGCTTATAGAGGCGCTCCCTTATATAAAGAACTTCTTTAAAAAGGTGGTCGTCATTAAATATGGCGGAGCCGCGGTCGACGAAAGTGGCATAGACAGATCTGTTCTCGAAGACATAGTCTTCATGAACTACGCCGGCATGAAACCTATACTCGTCCACGGGGGCGGGCCCTTGATATCGAAGTTCATGAAGAAGGCAGGCATAGAACCCAGATTTGTGGCGGGTAGACGTGTAACGGACGGGAAGTCGATCTGCATAATAGATAAGGCGCTTCATTCGATCAATCAGCAGATCGTCAAGACGCTGAAGGAGCTCGGCACAAAGGCGTTTGGATTGAGCGGCAGAGAGAACGGCCTGATCAAAGTTAAAAAGCTGCAAGGCGACGGAGTGGATCTGGGCTTTGTAGGCGAGGTTACGTCTGTTGACGCTACCGTGGTAAAGCAATTGATCGAAGACAATATAATACCCGTCATATACCCTCTGGGTGTAGGCAGGGACAGAAATCTATATAATGTGAATGCCGATGATGTAGCCAGCGTTATAGCCGTAGCATTGAAGGCGGAGAAGTTCGTACTGCTTACAAATGTACGCGGGATAATGAAGGATAAGAGAGACCCCTCGACGCTCTATAATACGCTTACGATCGGCGACATAAGTAAGCTGATAAAGAATAAGACCGTCAACTCGGGGATGATACCGAAGGCGATCTCCTGTGTGAACGCGATAAAGGGCGGGGTTAAGAAGGCGCATATATTGGATGCGTCCATTCCGCACGCGCTTCTTTTGGAAATGTTTACCGATAGAGGTATAGGAACGGAGATAGTTAAATGACAAAGACCGACAAGGTAATAGGACTATATGATAAGTATATAATGTGCACTTATAAGAGAGTCCCTTTTTGTCTGGAAAAGGCGAAGGGGAGCAAGGTTTGGGACATTGACGGAAAAGCATATCTGGACTTCTTTCCGGGCTGGGCGGTATCCGGCATAGGCCATTGCCATCCGCTCGTCGCGAGTGCGGTTGCAAAACAGACGAAGAAGCTGATGCATGTATCGAATAACTATTACTCCCAGCTTCAGGGTCTATTGGCTAAGAAGATAATAGAGGAGTCTTTTAAGGGTAAGGCTTTCTTCGCGAATTCCGGCGCCGAGGCTAACGAAGCTGCCGTGAAGCTGGCGAGACGTTACGGCCATGATAAAGGCAGATATCAGGTTATAACCATGCTGAAGTCCTTTCACGGAAGGACGCTTGGAATGATAGCCGCTACAGGACAGGACAAAGTGAAGAAGAGCTTTGAGCCGATCCCGGAAGGCTTCGTGCATATACCTTTTAATGATATAGAGGCGCTTAAAGAAGCGATCACGGATAAGACAGCGGCGGTTATGTTCGAGCCGATACAGTGCGAAGGCGGGATAAATATCGCGACCGTAGAATATATGAAAGAGGTAAGGAAGGTCTGTGATGAAAAAGATATATTGATGATCCTGGATGAGGTCCAGACGGGGATGGGCAGGACCGGCGAGATGTTCTGCTTTAAAAATTATGGCGTAACTCCGGATGTCATGACTCTCGCTAAAGCGATCGGTGGAGGAGTCCCGATAGGCGTATGTGTGGCGGCTGAGAAGTTCCAGGATGTGCTTACTCCGGGGACACACGCGTCCACGTTCGGAGGCTCGCCGCTTGTATCTGCGGCGGCGCTTGCGGTATTCGAGGCGATAAAGAGAGAGAAGTTGCTTGAGAATACGAAAAAGCAAGGGGCCTATTTAACAAAAAAACTGGAAGAGTTAAAGAAGAAGTATCATTTCATAAAAGAGATCAGGTCTATGGGCCTTGTAATAGGCGTTGAGCTGGGCGTGGACGGAGATAGTATATACAGTAAATGTCTTGAAGAGGGGCTCCTTATAAATTGCACTCAAGGGAACATCTTAAGAATAATGCCCCCCATGAACGTGACAAAGCTCGAGATAGATAAAGCTATATCTATACTCGATAATGTATTGGCAAAAGTATAAAAACCTTCCATAAAAGTTTAGGGTTTTATCCTGAGCTTGCCGAAGGGTAGAAAGAGGTACTTAAATATGAAGAAAGATCTGCTTTCAATAAGCGTTCTCTCGCCTGAATATATAGAAGGCATATTAGAGCTTGGTAAGAAGATAAAGAAAGACAAGGCGCAATACGCCGACTCTTTAAAGGGTAAGTCCATAGGGCTGATATTCCAGAAGCCTTCCAACAGAACGAGAGTCTCTTTTGAGATAGGCATGGTTCAGCTCGGCGGATATGCTATATATCTTGGCCCTTCAGAGATAGGTATGGGCGGCAGAGAGTCGGTGAAGGATGTGGCGAAGGTCCTCTCCAGATATCTGGACTGTCTTGTGGCCAGAACTTATAAGCATGCGGATGTAGAGGCCCTGGCGATGCACGCTACGGTTCCGGTGATAAACGGCCTTAGCGATCACGCCCATCCATGTCAGGCGCTGAGCGATATATTCACAATTAAAGAGAAGTTCGGGACCTTTAAGGGTATAACCCTCTCTTATATAGGCGATGCCAACAACGTTCTTAATTCTCTGATGTGCGCATGCGCTAAAGTGGGACTCAATCTAAAGGTGGCTACTCCAAAAGGTTATGATCCGGATAAAAATGCGGTAGATGCCGCGAAGAAGTTCGCCCTCCTCTCCGGAGCGGGTATGGAGTTTTCGCATGACCCGAAGCTCTGTGCTAAAGGCGCCGACGTGGTATATACCGATGTTTGGGTGAGCATGGGTCAGGAAAAGGAATCCCAAAAGAGATTGAATGACTTCAAAGGTTTTCAGATAAATGATGATATTATGAAGGTGACAAATAAAAACTGTCTCGTGATGCATTGCCTGCCGGCGCACAGAGGCGATGAGATCACCGACTCGGTGATAGATTCGAAGAATTCCGTGGTCTATGATCAGGCGGAGAACAGAATGCATATACAAAAAGCGATATTGCTGAAGACGTTAGCATAGTCTCGTATTGAGTATAGGGTATTGAGTATTGAGAAATTATTGTTAAATACGCTGTACGCAATACTCAATACGCAATACGAAAAAGAGGAGAATTCACAGATGACGAAAAGAGTGGTTCTTGCATATTCCGGCGGGCTCGATACGTCCGTAGCTATAAAGTGGTTTGTGAATAGAGGCTACGAAGTTATCGCGTATATGGCCGATGTAGGGCAAGGGTCGGACTTTGAGGTCTATAAGAAACGAGCCCTTAAGACCGGAGCCAGTAAGGTTATAGTAGACGATCTAAAGAGTGAATTTGTGGAAGATTTCGTATTTAAGGCCCTGAAGGCCGATGCGATATATGAGGGTGGCTATCTTTTGGCGACCGCGCTTTCAAGACCCGTTATAGCCAAAGGCCTGGTAAAGGCGGCACAGAGAGAGAAGGCCGGTTTTGTGGCGCACGGCTGCACCGGTAAAGGCAACGACCAGGTGAGATTTGAAGTTACAGTAATGGCGCTCGATCCAAGTTTGAAGATATTGGCGCCGGTAAGAGAGTGGGAACTAAAGACAAGAAGCGAAGAGATAGAATATGCGAAGAATAATAATATCCCCATCGACGCAACAAAGAAGAAGCCTTACTCGATTGATGTTAATCTTTGGGGAATATCGATTGAAAGTGGGAAGCTGGAGGATCCTTATTACGAGCCTGACGAAGATACATATCAGCTTACGAAAGGAATAGACAGCTGTGCATTGAAGGCTTGCTATGTTGAGGTGGAGTTCAAGAGAGGTATTCCTGTAAAACTGAATGGCCTTGCGATGAACGGTGTCGGCCTGATCGTTAAGCTCGCAAAGATAGCCGGGGATGCCGGCGTCGGAAGAAGCGATATGATAGAGAACAGGCTAGTCGGCATCAAGAGCAGAGAGATATATGAGGCTCCGGCGGGCTTTGTGCTTTATGCGGCACATAAAGCGCTGGAGAGCCTTGTCTTGGACAGAGAGCTTATGCATTATAAGGATACGGTAGCGTTAAAATATGCCGAACTCGTCTACTACGGGCTATGGTATACGCCTCTAAAGAAGGCGCTCGATAAGTTTATTGATGATACTCAAAAATACGTCAATGGCACTGTGAAGCTAAGACTGCACAAGGGGAATTGCTCCGTGGTAGGCAGAAAGTCTCCGAATTCTCTTTATAAAAAAGATCTGGCGACATATGAGAAGGGCGACAAGTTCGATCAGTCGCTCGCCAAGGGCTTTATCGAACTATGGGGATTACCATACAAGGGGAGAGGTATATGACGAAGAAGTTATGGGGTGGAAGATTCACAAAGCCGACAGATCCGTCAGTTGAAGAGTTCACCAGATCCGTACAGTATGACTATAAGCTCGCCAAATATGACATCTTAGGCTCTGTCGTTCACGCGGAAATCCTCGGTAAGGCCGGATACCTGAAGCCTCGAGAAGTCTCGAAGATGCAGGCCGCCCTTTTAAAGATAGGTAACGGTAAATTTTCTCCGGATCTCTCTTATGAGGATGTGCACAGCCAGATACAGGGTAGACTTGAGAAAAATATAGGCGATCTCGCGCTTAAACTGCACACTGCCAGATCGAGAAATGACCAGGTTGTCTTTGCGACAAAAGTATATTGTAAGGATAAATTGGCCCAAGTCGCCGCGTTGGGAGAGAGCGTGATCGCTGCGTTAAAGTCTCTGGCAAAGGCCAATAGCGATATCATAATGCCGGGTTTTACGCATATGCAGCATGCGCAGCCCGTATATCTGAAAGATTATCTCGGCGCTTATATTATGATGCTTGAGGCCGGTATCGATAAGGTTAATATCGCCGCGGCGGATATAAGACTTACTATGGGAGCGGGGGCGGTTGCCGGAACACCTATAGACGCAAAGCACTACAATGTCAGCATGGATAAATACGCCAAAAGATTGGGGCTGGGGCTGGCCGGGCTGAAGCTGGAGCCCACGAAAAATGCGATATATACGGTAAGCGACAGAAGTTTTGTGGCGGAGGCTTTGAATGTCACGGCTATAATAGCGACGCATCTATCAAGATTTGCCGAAGACCTTATAATATGGTCGACCAAGGAATTTGATTTTGTCGATATAGATGAGGCGTTCTGCACGGGCAGTTCTCTGATGCCGCAGAAGAAGAATGCCGACGCGTTGGAGATGATAAGAGGAAGCGCCGGCAGATTGTATGGAAATCGTATGGGTTTTTTGGTGGTAATAAAAGGCCTGCCGTTATCCTACAACAGAGATATGCAGCTCGATAAAGAGCCTCTCTTTGATTCTTTCGAAACGGTTATAAAAGAGCTGAAAGTGCTGAAGGGCCTGATAAAGACGCTTAAATTCAACAAGAATAAGATAGAATCACAGCTGGATGACGAGTCTCTCTATGCGACGGATATAGTATATTATCTTGTCGATAAGGGTGTGGCATTCAAGACGGCTCACACTATAGTTGGCAAGCTTGTAAAGTATTCTATCGATAATGGTATCGAGATAAAGAGCATGACGTCTCATGAGCTGTCCAGATTTTCGGACAAGTTCAAGAGCAAGGAGATCGTCAGACTGTTCGACCCGAATGTTTCGGTCAGATCAAAGAGATCGGTGAAGAGATAATGCACGAATTTACATTTAAGGACAATGAGCTTTACTGCGAAGATATAAAGGTATCGGCGATAGCCAAAAAAATTCCGACGCCGTTCTATCTATACAGCTATAAGACGCTTATCGATCATTACAGGAAGATCAAGTCGGCTTTTAGCGCGATAAGCCCGCTGATATGCTTTTCGGTCAAGAGCAATTCGAACATAGCTATACTGCGCGCTCTTGTAAAGAACGGCGCGGGGCTCGACATCGTTTCGGGCGGCGAGCTCTACAGGGCGCGTGCCGCAGGGGCCGATCCGAAAAAAATGGTCTATGCCGGTGTGGGCAAGAGGCCCGATGAGATAGAGGATGCGATCAATGCCGGCATACTATTCTTTAACGTCGAATCAGAAGAAGAGCTCGAGGTTATACAGAAGATAGCCTCATCGCTCGAAAGAAGAGTAAATGTGGCCATACGCATAAATCCCGACGTAGTTCCTAAGACGCACTCTCATATAGTGACCGGAAAGGGCGATACGAAGTTCGGGCTTGATTTCGAGACGGTGCATAAGATATTCAACTCAAAATGGAGATATCCGGATCTAAATATCAGAGGGGTCCATATTCATATAGGATCTCAGATAGTGGATGTAGCTCCATTCGAAGAGGCCATAAAGAAGGTGGTGTCATTTTTAAAAAAGCACAAGATAGAGGTGGACTATTTTAATATAGGCGGGGGATTGGGTATCATATATTCAATAGAGAATCCGCAGACCGCGAAGAACTTCGCAAAGAGTATCTTACCGATACTTAAAAAGACGCGCCTGAAGATAATATTAGAGCCGGGACGTTTTATATCGGGAAACAGCGGAATACTCGTTACGAAGGTTCTATATACGAAGATAACCCCGAGGAATACATTCGTGATAGTGGACGGCGGTATGAGTGATCTGATCCGTCCGAGCCTTTACACGGCGTATCACAAGATAGTGCCTGTGAAGGTAAAACAGGATAGTTCCCAGACATGCGAAAAGGTTGACGTTGTAGGGCCCATCTGCGAATCCGGAGATTTTCTGGGTAAGGACAGGCTTCTGCCTATGATGCATAAGGACGATCTTCTCGCTGTGATGGGTGCGGGAGCATATGGCTTTGCCATGTCGAGTAATTATAATTCACGTCCGCGCGCGGCAGAGGTAATGGTGATGAAGGGTAAGACCCATATCATAAGGGCCCAGGAGAGTTACGCCGATCTTGTGCGCGGCGAATCGATACCGAAAGAGTTAAAGTGATCAAGTTCACAAAAGCGGTAGCTACAGGCAATGATTTTATTATTATTGATAATCGCAATTCCGTTCTGAAGGGTGACCTCTCCGGGATGGCAAAGAGGCTCTGCGACAGATTTTACGGTGTCGGCGCTGACGGGCTTCTCCTTGTGGAGAAGTCGAGTACTGCCGACTTCAAGATGCGCATATTCAATTCCGACGGTAGCGAGGCCGAGATGTGCGGAAACGGCTCACGCTGTATCGCGCTTTACGCTCATTCGAAAAAGATCGCTGCCGCCGATATGAAAATAGAGACTATAGCCGGTATACTGAACGCAAATGTTCAGGGCCAGATAGTTAAAGTGAAGCTCACCGACCCAAAGGATATACAGTGGAATCTCTGTTTAATGATCCACGAATGCCCCTACAAAATAAATCTGGCCAATACGGGAGTCCCGCATGTCATCCATTTCGTTGACGATCTCGAGGCGATCGAGGTAAAGAAGCTTGGCCCCAAGATGAGATACCACGAAGAATTCTCGCCCAACGGCGCTAATGTGAACTTTGTTAAGATCGCGGATAAGGACAAAAATAAGATCGCGGTCAGGACTTATGAGAGAGGCGTCGAGGATGAGACGCTTGCCTGCGGTACGGGCGCGGTCGCGAGCGCCATAATATCTGCCGAGGCCGAGAAGCTCGTCTCGCCGATCACCGTTGAGACGAGGAGCGGTGAGCTATTGAAAGTCTATTTTGAGTCTCACGAAGGAAACTTTAAGAACGTCTACTTGGAAGGTAAGGTAAAATTAGTCTACGAAGGGGAGATCGAAAATGTTTAAAGGATCGATGGTTGCTCTTGTTACGCCGTTCAAGAACGGCAAGATCGATGAGAAGGCCCTTAGAGAGCTGGTGGAATTTCATATAACCAACGGCACGACCGCTCTAGTTCCATGCGGTACGACGGGCGAATCCGCAACGCTCAACTATGAGGAGCACGATAAGGTCATCGAATTGACGATAGAGTTCGCCAAAGGCAGGATACCGGTTATCGCCGGCACAGGCTCAAATTCTACGGAAGAGGCGATAGCTCTGACGAAGCACGCTTTAAAAGCGGGGGCCAAGGCGTCGCTCCAGGTAAGCCCATACTATAACCGCCCAACTCAGCAGGGCCTCTATCTCCACTTTAAGGCGATCGCTGATGCAGTTGATATCCCGATAATACTTTACAATATAGCTTCAAGAACAGGCGTAAATATCGAGCCCGAGACATTCGTTAAGCTGGCTCAGGTAAAGAATATCATCGGAGTGAAGGAAGCGAGCGGCAGTCTGGAACAGATGTCGAGGATCAGAAAGCTATGTCCGAAGGATTTTCTGCTTATTTCCGGAGACGATGCGTTGACGCTTCCGGTGATGTCGATAGGCGGGGTCGGCATAATATCGGTCGTGGCGAATATTATTCCCCGCGATGTTGCGGATATGTGCGCGGCTTTCGAAAAAGGTGATTTGAAGAAGGCTGAAGAGCTGCATTATAAGATGCTTAATCTTATTAAGGTGATCTTCATAGAGACCAACCCTATACCGGTAAAGACGGCGATGGGGCTGATGAAGATGATCGATCCCCAGATACGCTTACCGCTGTGTGAGATGCTGCCGGAGAATAAAGAGAAGCTCGTGAAGGCTTTGAAGGACTACAGGCTTATATAGAGAGGAGTTCGATAATGATCAAGATCTGTGTGAGCGGCTCGGAAGGCAAGATGGGCTCGCGTATAATCGATCTCGCGAAAGGAGATCACGCTCTGGAAGTAGCGGCTGGATTTGATGTCGGCGGTAATGCCCAGCTCGGCATCGCAGCCTGCGAATGCCTTATAGATTTCACGTCACCCAAGGCTACCATGGAGCATCTGGCGCTATGTGAAAAGCTGAATAAGCCGATCGTCATCGGCACTACCGGGTTATCCGAAGATGAAAAATCCAGGATAAAGGAGGCCTCCAGTCATATCCCTATAGTATTATCTGCCAATATGTCCACGGGCGTGAATCTCCTGTTTAAATTAATAGAGGAAGCTTCAAAAGTCCTGGGTAAAGAGTACGAGGTCAATATAGTCGAAGCTCATCATACTGAGAAGAAAGACGCCCCAAGCGGTACCGCAAAGGAGCTGGCAAAGATCATAAAAGACGTCAAGGGCAGCATAGATATACCTATAGATTCTGTTCGTGAAGGCGAGATAGTCGGCGAGCATACGGTCACATTCGAAAGCGATGTCGATCTTCTCGAGATAACTCATAGCGCGAAGACGCGCGACATATTCGCGAAGGGCGCTCTCAAAGCGGCAAAGTTCGTCGCGGGCAAGAAGAGCGGCTTATTTTCCATGAAGGACGTCCTGGCTCTTTAAAATTAAAGTAGGAGTGAGTGATGCAATTTGAAAAGTCGGATAGATTGAAGAAATTGCCGCCGTATCTCTTCGTAGAGATAGATAAGGCGAAGAAGAGGGCGCGCGATGAGGGAAGAGATATAATCGATCTGGGCGTAGGTGATCCCGACATACCGACGCCGAAGTTCATAATCGATGCGCTGGCGAAGGCAGTAAAGGATCCGGCGACACACAGATATTCGCTCGACCAGGGGATACCGGAGTTTAGGAACGCCGCCTCAAAGTGGCTAAAGAAGCGTTTCGGCGTTGACCTTGATCCCAATACTGAGATATATCCATTAATAGGTTCTAAAGAGGGTATCGCGCATATACCGCTGGCGTTCATAAATCCCGGCGACGCAGTATTGGTGCCCGACCCATGCTATCCGCCTTACCGCTCAGGTACGATATTTGCCGGCGGCGAGATCATCTATATGCCGCTCCTGGAGAAGAACAAATTCCTGCCCGACCTAAGAGAGATAAATCATCATCTTTTGCACAAGGCGAAGATGATATTCATAAACTATCCTAATAATCCCACTTCCGCCGTCTGCGACAAGAAGTTCTTAAAAGGTGTCGTAGATTTTGCCAAGAAGCATAATCTGATAATATGCAGCGACACGGCCTATTCGGAGATAACATTTGACGGCTACAAGGCGCCGAGCATATTTGAAGTGGACGGCGCTCTGGATGTAGCGGTGGAGTTCCATTCGCTTTCGAAGACATTCAACATGACTGGCTGGAGAATAGGATTTGCCTGCGGCAACGCCTCGATAATAGAGGGCCTGGCAAAGGTTAAGAGCAATATCGATTCGGGGATCTTCTCGGCTATACAGAGGGCAGGCGTCGTAGCTCTGGAAAATTACGACAAGCATATCAGGTCGGTAATAAAGATATATCAGGCCAGGCGCGATATTCTTGTCAATGGCCTTAATTCTTTGGGGCTGCATGTAGAAAAGCCGAAGGCGACTTTTTATATATGGGTGAAGGTGCCGGCGCGCTATACGTCAGCGACGTTCGCGCAGACGCTGCTCGATAAGTGCGACATAGTAGCCACTCCCGGCAACGGATTTGGCCGGTATGGAGAAGGATATATACGCATGGTCGTTACGGTCGATAAGAAGAAGATCAAAGAAGCGATCGAACGGATCAGGAAAAGATTGATTTAGATGGCGGTCTGTTACATAGGTCTTGGTTCTAATATCGGCGATAGGCGGAAGTTTATCGACAGCTCGATCGAGGAGCTCAGGAAGGTCCCGGGGATCAGCGTAACGCGCCTCTCCTCGATATATGAAACTCTCCCGGTGAGCGATATACCTCAGGAGAAATATTTGAATGGCGTCATTGAAATAGAGACGGATATCGGCCCGAGATCTTTACTAAAAGAGCTGGTCAAAGTAGAAGAGCGTTTGGGGCGCAAGCGGACGGTCAAGAACGCTCCTAGAGAGATAGACCTCGATATTCTTTATTACGGTGACGAGCGTCTTAACGAAAGAGATATTGTGATACCACATCCGAGAATAGCTGAGAGAGAATTTGTTCTAAAAGGCTTAAGAGAATTGGGAATCCCGCCCCTTTGGCGTAAAGTAGCTAGGAAATAGATTAAATATAATGAACAGGCAAAACAAAATATGATAGGCTTGAAAAATAATAAATTTGCCAAAGGGGCGGGATGAAGACGATCGAAAATATCTCAAGGATGTTGACATTCGTAAAGATGATGAGGAGGGAGGGCAAGTCCATCGGCCTCGTCCCCACAATGGGCTATCTTCATGAAGGCCATCTGAGCCTTGTCAAGGCGGCGAAAAAACATACGGATGTCGTGATCATGAGCATATTCATAAACCCCCTCCAGTTCGGCCCCAAAGAAGATTTCGAGAAATACCCGAGAGACCTGAAACACGATGAAGAGGCGGCGCGCGAGGCGGGCGTGGATGTTATATTCTATCCCTCGCTCAAAGATATGTATCCGGAGGGCTATGCCACTTATGTTACTGTAGAGAAGTTGACGGGCAACCTTTGCGGCGAATCGCGTCCCGGACATTTCAGGGGAGTTGCCACGGTGGTGACAAAGTTATTTAATATAGTGAAGCCTGAGGTCGCCTATTTCGGGCAGAAGGACATGCAGCAGGCCATGATGATAAAGAAGATGGCCTCCGATCTTAATATGGATATAGATGTGAAGATAATGCCGGTAGTCAGGGAGAAGGACGGCCTTGCCATGAGCTCGAGAAATATGTATTTGAGCGATGCCGAGAGAAGGGATGCCGCCATGATCTATCAATCGCTTAAAAATGCCGAGATGCTTATAAAGAACGGCGAGCGGGACGTCAGGAAGATAATAAGGGCCGTAGAGGATATGATAAGATCCAGGCAGTCGGCCAGGATAGAATATGTAAAGCTCGTAGATGCCAAAGACCTAAAAGATGTGAAGACGATAACCGGTGAGACCGCGCTAGCGGTCGCCGTATTTTTCGGAAAGACTCGGCTTATTGACAACATAACACTTATGGTGAAGTAGATGACTACGCATTTGCAGGATAAGGACGATATAAAGTATAACGAGACATTAAAGAAGAAGATTGCCAAGTTAAAGAAGAAACGGAATGCGGTCATCATCACCCATAACTATCAGCGTGATGAAGTCCAGGATATAGCGGATATAAGCGGCGATTCTCTTGCGCTCGCTCAGGCCGCGGTAAGGACGGATGCCGATGTAATAGTATTCTGCGGTGTGCATTTCATGGCAGAGAGCGCCTCTATATTGAACCCGGGAAAGATAGTTCTATTGCCGGTGGTAGAGGCTGGGTGCCCGCTGGCCGATATGGTGACGCCCCAAAAGCTGCGTGCCGCCAAGAAGAATCATCCTGACGCCGCGATAGTCTGCTACGTAAATACGAGCGCCGAGGTTAAAGCCGAAAGCGACATAGCGTGTACTTCAAGTAACGCGGTAGATGTAGTAAGGTCGCTTAAAGAGAAAAAGGTAATATTCGTGCCGGATAAGAACCTGGGAAGATATGTCCAGAGCCAGGTTAAAGACAAAGAGATAATACTGTGGGAGGGCTTCTGCCCGACACATATAAGGGTACAGGAAGAGGACGTTATCAATATCAAAAAACTCCATCATGCGGCGGAGTTTATAGCTCACCCCGAATGTAATCCGGAAGTTCTGGTGCTGGCCGACCACATATGCTCCACAGGCGGGATGTTCACATACGTGAAGCAGTCGAGCGCCAAAGAGTTTATAATCGGCACGGAAGCCGGTATGTTATATAAATTACATAAAGAGAATCCGGACAAGAAGTTCTACCTGCCCACTCAGAATCTGGTATGCGCCAATATGAAGCTGATAACGCTTGGATGGGTGGCGCACAGTCTGGAAAAGATGGTTTATGAAGTGAAGGTTGCGCCCGAAGTGTGTGAGAAGGCCTTGAAGACACTGGAGAAGATGCTGCGCGTTACAGGCGAAAAGAAGAGCGCCGCTATATCAGGATATTAGTAGAGTATAGCGTATTGAGTATTGGGTATTGTGCAAAAAATATACGTAATACTCTATACCCAATACGCAATACGAGAGATGGTAAATCTTATGCGCAAGATTAAAGTAGGGATAATAGGATGCGGAACGATAGGATCCCAGATGGTCCGTGCCTGTCAAGCGGAGCTAAAGAGCTCCATAGATCTCGTAGGGGTATGTGATCTCGTCGAAGAGAAGGCGTTGGCTCTCCAGAAGTCTCTTAAAGGGAGTGCGCCTCTTTTAAAGCTCGACGATCTGGTAAGAATGTCCGACCTGATAGTAGAGGCGGCGGGGGCTAATATCTCGGCAGATATATTAAAAAAAGCGATAGACGGCAAAAAGGACGTTCTTATAATGAGCATAGGCGGGCTTATCGGCAATGAAGACCTGTTGGATAAGGCTGAAAAGTCCGGGATCAAGGTCTATCTGCCGAGCGGAGCGCTCTGCGGTATAGATGGTTTAAAATCGGCTTCGGTAGGAAGGATAGACTCTGTAACGCTCACCACTCGAAAACCCCCTAAGGGATTAGACAAGGCCCCATATATAACAAATAATAATATAGACCTCTCCTCGATAAAAGAGGAGACGGTTATTTTCGAGGGGACCGCTATCGATGCGGTCAAAGGATTCCCTCAGAATGTTAACGTGGCGGCCATTCTCAGCCTTGCGGGCCTGGGCGCAGCCAATACGCGCGTCAGGATAGTTACATCGCCTGATTACACGAAGAACATACATGAAGTTGAGATAAAAGGCGAGTCAGGTAATATTACTACAAGGACGGAGAATCTCCCGTCAAAAGTTAATCCGAAGACGAGCCAGCTCGCCGTCTTCTCAGCCATAGCTACATTAAAAGGGGTCGTTAAAAACGTACGTATCGGAACATAAAAAAATGAGAGATCTGACAAAGACAGGCGCATACATATCTAACAGGATAGGTAAGGCTATCGCCGATTATAATCTGATAGAGGATAAGGATAAGATACTTGTTGCCGTCTCCGGGGGTAAAGACAGCCTCTCCATGCTGAAATTATTGAATGAGAGGCGAAAGTGGGCGCCGGTAGAGTACAAACTTTTCGCGGCGCACATAGAGACCGACTTCAGATGCGCCGGATGTGTACATACCAGGGAATTGAAAAAGATATTTGAAAGTTACGGTATTCCATATTATTTTGAGAAGATAAAGGTAAAGGACAAGAAAAAAGCGACGTCGTGTTTTTGGTGTTCATGGAACAGGCGCAAGGCTCTTTTTATGCTCGCTGATAAGCTGGGCTGTAAAAAGATAGCTTTTGGCCACCATATGGACGATATAACAGAGACGCTTCTCCTGAATATGTTCTATCATGGAGAGTTTTCAGCCATGAACCCAAGGCAGGAATTGTTTAAAGGAAAGATCGTTATAATAAGGCCGCTCTGTTACGTGGCAGAGGACGTTATAAAGAAATTTGCCAAAGAGTCGAAATTTCCAAGCCAGCTCTGCAGGTGTCCCAATGCGCAAACTTCGAAGAGACGCATGATGAAAGATTTTATAGGCAAGGTTGAGAAAGACTGCTCCTATGTGAAGATGAACCTCTTCAAATCCATAGGCAGGGTGAACAAAGAATACACACAGGTCAAGGAAGTTGATTTATAAATATAATTTGAAAGGAGGTGAATTCAATGGCACATAAGAAGGTTGCAAAGGTAGGGATAAAGAGGAAAAAAGGATATCTCTATTACGTCGATAAGAAGGGTAATGTCGTCGAGACTAAGATGGCGAGGGGCAAGTCTAAGGGCGGCGGCGGTAAGGTTATCGCTAAACCCGGCGTAAAGAAAGAGAAGGGATGTCTCTATTTCATCGATAAGGCGGGCGATGTATCGTGCGCTAAGATGTTAAGAGGCGGTAAGAAGAAAAAGAAGTAATAACAAAAAAATGGGGACAGATGCCATTTTTGTTGGTATCTGTCCCCGATTTTCACAATACATATGGTAAGAGATTCTATAACGATAAAGGGCGCGAAAGAACATAATCTCAAAAATATTGACCTCGAGATCCCCCGTGATAAACTTGTAGTAATAACGGGCCTCTCCGGTTCCGGAAAATCTTCATTAGCATTCGATACCATATATGCCGAGGGGCAGCGCCGTTACGTCGAAAGCCTGTCCAGTTACGCCCGTCAATTCCTGGAGCAGCTGCAAAAACCCGACGTTGAGTATATAGAAGGCCTGTCGCCTGCGATAAGCATAGAGCAGAGGACCGCAGGATCCAACCCACGTTCCACAGTAGGCACCCAGACTGAAATTTACGACTATCTAAGGCTCCTCTATGCCAGCATCGGAAGACCGCATTGTCCAAAATGTAAAAAACCTATAACGCGCCAGACGTCCCAGGAGATAGTAGATCAGGTGATGCGCGCTCCAAAGGATTCAAAGATAATCATTCTCGCTCCGGTAATAAAAGGGAAGAAGGGCGAACATAAGGATATTCTCCAAAAGGCTAAGAAGGATGGATTTGTAAGGGTCAGGATAGACGGAGTGATCTATGAGCTCGAAAGATCTGTAGCGCTGGATAAGAATAGAACGCACACTATCGAGATAGTAGTCGACAGGCTTATTTTAAAAGGCGAAGGTATCCGCAAACGCCTGACGGACTCCATAGAAACCGCCCTGGAGATAGGTAAGGGCCTGATAATCGTAGCCGCGGATAGAGATACTCTGTATAGCGAGCTATATGCGTGCATAGGCTGCGGAATCAGCTTGGGCGAGATAGCGCCAAGGATATTTTCATTCAATTCACCTTACGGAGCATGTCCTGTATGCGACGGGCTGGGCAATAAGATGGAGATAGATCCGGAGCTGGTCATATCGGATAAGTCGAGGCCCGTCATAAGCGCCGTCGATGCATGGAGGCGCGGAGGAAAAGGTTTATATCTATACTATAGACGCCTTCTGCGCTCGGTTGCCCGCGAATATGGCTTTGATGTGGAGACACCTTTTAAAGACCTCCCTAAGGATGTCAAAAAAATGGTACTTTACGGCGAGATAGAAAAAGGCCGGGACGGTTTTGAAGGGGTCGTGCCGAATCTGGAAAGGCGGTTCCGCGAAACTGAGAGCGAATTCATAAAGACCGAGATCAATAAATATATGTCCGTACAGCCCTGTCCGGAATGTAACGGAATGAGGCTTAAGAAGGAGAGCCTCTCAGTTACTATAGGCGGTAGGTCCATCGCCCAAGTCTCCGGGGAGTCGATAAAGGCTATGAAAGAATTTTTATCCGGACTTAAACTGACCGTAACCCAGGACGCGATAGCTCATCAGATCCTGAAAGAGATCAACGCACGGCTCTTGTTCATGATAAATGTGGGCCTCGATTATCTCACTCTCGACAGACGGAGCTACACACTCTCCGGAGGAGAGGCTCAGCGCATAAGGCTTGCTACGCAGATAGGTTCAGGCCTGGTCGGGGTAGTATATATTCTGGATGAGCCCAGTATAGGGCTGCATCAAAAAGACAATTCAAAGTTACTCGACACGCTGATAGCTTTAAAGGACCTGGGCAATACCCTGATAGTGGTAGAGCACGATGAAGCCACCATAAGGAAGGCCGACCATATCATAGATCTTGGTCCGGGCGCCGGAGAACATGGCGGCAGGGTGCTGGTGAGCGGGACGCTTAAAGATGTGCTCGATTCCGAGGAGTCTCTGACCGGAAAATATTTGAGGGGAGAGCTCAAGATAAAGATACCCAAAAAGCGAAGGCCTTATTCCAAGAGAAGAGAGCTCAGGATAATAGGCGCCCGGGAACATAATCTGAAGAATATAGATGTTGAGATACCTCTCGGGCTTTTTGTCTGCGTTACGGGAGTATCCGGTTCGGGCAAGAGCACTTTGGTGGACGAAATATTGTTCAAAGCGCTGGCAAAGAAACTCTATAGATCGAAAGAGAGCCCGGGATCCCACGAAAGAATAGAGGGCGCAGAGCTTATCGATAAAGTGATAGTAATAGACCAGTCACCCATAGGGAGGACTCCGCGTTCGAATCCCGCCACCTATACCGGTGCGTTCGCGCCCATCAGAGATATGTTCGCCAGGCTGCCGGATGCGAAGGTCCGCGGCTATAAGCCGGGGAGATTCAGTTTTAATGTTAAGGGCGGCCGGTGCGAAGCCTGTATGGGAGACGGCATAAAGAAGATAGAGATGCATTTCTTGCCCGATATATATGTGCAGTGCGAGATCTGTAAGGGTAAGAGATTCAATGAACAGACGCTCGACGTAAAGTATAAGGGGCTATCGATAGCCGACACGCTGGCCATGTCCGTAGAGGATGCGCTCTCTCTATTTGCAAATATACCATCTGTCAGAAATAAGCTAAAGACGCTTAACGATGTAGGCTTGGGGTATATAAAATTGGGCCAATCCGCCACGACGCTTTCTGGCGGTGAGGCGCAGAGGATAAAACTCGCGACCGAACTGGCGAAGACATCAACCGGCAGGACATTCTATATACTGGACGAACCTACCACAGGGCTTCATTTCGCGGACATAGATAAATTGCTGGAAGTTCTTCATGCGCTCGTCAGCCAGGGCAATACAGTGCTCGTCATAGAGCACAACCTTGACGTGGTGAAGACCGCAGACTATATAATAGATCTCGGTCCCGATGGCGGGGATGAAGGGGGCGAAGTCGTAGCTAAAGGAACTCCTGAGGAGATCGTAAAAAACAAGAGATCGTATACGGGACAGTATTTGAGGGAAGTATTGGGATGATTTCGTCCGGCGTAGAGCGTACAGCGTACAGCGTAAAATTGGTAATATTCTTTTTGCTATTTTCTACGCTCTCTTTCGCTCAAGGGTCCGAAGATGCGGAGTTCGCGTTCGCGAAGAAAGCTTTCAGCGACGGTTTTTACTCGCTCGCCGAGGAGAATCTCGAAAATTTTCTGCATGATTACCCCGCGACAGAGCATCTCTACGAGGCCCATCTTCTTCTCGGACGCTCTCTCTATCGCCAGAACGATCTTAAGAGGGCATATTATGAATTTGACATAGTATTGAGCGCGCCGAATGTCAGCGGGTTTGAGGATGGCGCTATATACTGGACTGGAGAGATATATTTCAATAGGCAGGAGTATGATAAGGCCCTGGGATCATATCAGAAGGTGCTGGACGATCATCCGGCATCGAGATATTCCGGATATGCCATGTATTCAAAGGCATGGGCCTACTACAGGCTCGGATTTCTGGAGGACGCGATCATCGCTTTCGGAGAAGTCGTTTCAAAATACAATTTCGAAAAGATAGGAATGGAGTCATTATTCAAGATAGGCGAATGCGAATATCTTTTAGGCAGGTATAAAGACGCCAAGAGATCTCTGGAAAGTTTCATCGAAAAGTATCCTCTCTCGGATAGGATGGCGGAAAGCTACTATATTATCGGAGATGCCGGATTCAAGCGGGGCGAATACAGTGATTCGATAGGCTATTTCAACAGGGCTATGTCGATATCGCCAGAGTCAAAATGGCGCGGATTTGCTTTATACAGGACGGCGCAGGGTTATTTTAAGACCAATAATTATGATGAAAGCATCAAAAGGTTCGCCCAGTGCGTTAAAGATTCTAAGAATGTTTTTTTGGTCAGCAATTCACTCATCGGCATGGCCCACAACTATCAGATGAAGGGCATGGCAGAGGATGCTTTAAGGGTCTCTGATGATGTTGCGGCGAAATTTCCTAAGAGCGATGCCTTTATCGAGGCGTATTATATAAAGGCGAAGATACTGAATAACCAAAAGAGGTATAAAGAGGCGCGGGCTGCCTGTATCGCGGGCATCGACGATTTCGTTTCGCCCGACAAGACCGGAAAATTATATTACGAGCTGGGGTGTGCTTATGCTAAAGAGGGCAATAGCAAAGAAGCCTTAGCTCAGTTCCTAACGGCGGCGGAAAATCTTAAAAATGAGAAGCTGATCTCAAGCGCTCTGTGCAAGGCGGGCGATATATATCTCGCTGCCGGTGACCTTTATAAGGCCATGGAGAGATATGATGCGGTATTAAAGTCTTATGCGGATAGTCCGTGGGCTGATTACGCCCAATTTAGCGTAGGGAATATATTCCTGGCCGAAAAGAAATTTGACCGGGCGATCCTCTCTTTTCAGAGCGCGCTTACACACTTCCCTCGCTCTCGTCTGAAAGAAAAGATAGTATTCAAACTGGCCCTTGCATATTTCGGCAAGGAAGATTTCGTCCGTGCGGCGCAAACATTCGGGGGGCTGACGGGCATGGAAGCCGGATTTTATCACGCTAACTCTCTGTATAATATGAATAAGTATGAGGATGCGCTGGAGCTATTCAAGGAGATCGCGAAGAACTCTTCCGACAGATCTATGGCAGAAGACGCGCAATATCAGATAGGATGGTCTTATTACAGAATGAATAAAGACATGGAGGCCGCCGATAGTTTTGACGCGTTCCTGAAGAAGTATCCGGATTCCAGATTCAGCCGTGATGCGTTAGACCAATCCGCCGCTATACTCTCAAGCGCGGCTCAAAATTTTGAAAAATGGAAGATGCCTGACGATGCGGCAAGATTATATAAAAGAGCGGAAGCTCTAAAGGGGGGGTAATCATGTGGGATTTGATACAGAAGGGCGGCCCGGTCATGTACCTGATAATGATACTATCGGTCATATCGCTGGGCATAATAATAGAGAGGATGTATAGTCTGAATAGGGCGAGGATAGATTCGCAGAAATTCATGGATGATATAATAAATTCCCTTAAGCATAATAAGATAATTGAGTCCATAGAGATGTGCAATAGGACGCCCGGGCCGATAGCTCATATTATTAAGGCCGGTATACTGAAGCACGATAGGTCGAGGCCCGAGATAAAGGAGGCTATAGACGAGGCCGCCCAGCTCGAAATTCCGCGCATGGAGAAGCATCTGCCGATACTGGCCACAATAGCGCATATCGCGCCTCTTTTGGGATTGCTCGGGACGGTGAGCGGCATGATAAAGGCGTTCCAGGTAATACAGAATAAAGCCGCCACAATGACTCCGGTGAATCCCGGAGATCTGGCCGCAGGCATATGGGAATCGCTCCTTGCCACACTCGCCGGATTGCTCGTAGCTATACCCACCTATGTCGCGTATAACTACCTCGTGAATCATGTGGATAGCCTGGCTTATGACATGGAGAGGAGCGCTACAGACCTGGTCAATATATTATCATCAAGAAGGGATACATATGAAGTTTAAGAGGCGGCTTAAGATAGAGAAAGGAATGATCGACCTCACTCCGATGGTCAATATATTCTTCCTTCTATTTATATTCTTTCTCTTCACGTCGAGTTTCATATTTCAGCCCGGCATAAAGGTGAGTCTGCCGAAAGCCGTGACGAGCGAAGTCATGCAGCTGGATAATGTCACTGTAACCGTAACTAAGGATGACAAGATATATCTGGAGGACAGGCAGGTCACCATCGAAGAGCTTACCGGGCGATTAAAGATCCTGGTAAAAGAGAAGATGGGGTTATTGATAAAGGCCGATAGCCGCGCTCCGCTGGGCCGTATAGTAGAGATATGGGATGCGTGCAGAAGAGAAGGCGTTTCGCAGATCAACATAGCGACAAATCAATGAGTCCCGCCCATTCAAAAACTGTACAGCGTTTATATTCAAGGATAACCTTTTTTATGATTAAAGTCTATTTAGTGGTGCTAAAACAACGATTTGACAACAACCTTTGGAAGGAATGGGCGGGATGAGTCCCGCCCATTCAAAAACTGTACAGCGTTTATATTCAAGGATAACCTTTTTTATGATTAAAGTCTATTTAGTGGTGCTAAAACAACGATTTGACAACAACCTTTGGAAGGAATGGGCGGGATGAGAATGCCCCGCGTACTCTTATCGGCTTTAATTTTTTCAGCCGTGTGGCATCTCTTCTGGATATCGACGCTGACCGTAGTGGTAGTGCCCAAAGATGCCAAGCCTCCAAAATTCTCAAGCGTCTCATTCCTTGGGCCAATATTAGGGGAGAGTATCTTAAAAGTGAGCTCCGCCGTGCATGAGCGCTCTATCCCAGAGAAGAGATATCTCTCCGAGATAGAAAAACTCATAACGTCAAGATCCGATCTGGATATTTATGCCGAATCTGACCTGGATGTCGGAACCGACATCTTCGAGTCTGATAAAATACTGACAGATCTTGCTATATTGGCCATTGACGGTGATAAGATGGATCCGGGCAATTCCCAATAATTATTTGTATTTGCCGTATTATATGGTAATATTATGATAAGGATAGATATAACGACGCTGGTCTTCTTCTATATTCTCTTTTCTGTCATATCCATATTGATCATATGGGCTATATTAGGATATAGGAGAATGAGGAGTGTCTCCGGGTCGGTAAATAATACGGAGCTTATCTGGAAGTGCTCCATATGTTTTCACGATTACATAGATAGCTTGCACGACGACATATCTGTCTGCCCTCTTTGCGGTAGTTACAATAAGAGGGAGGATTTGAAAAACTTAAGGAGGGTTGATATATGATCACCGAGATAGGAATTACAGCCGGAGATATTTGGCATTACCTCGACATTCACGGTAAGGGCTCTCTCAAAGAGATCGCCAGCTCTACCAATACCGACAGGGACAGGGTCTTGATGAGCGTGGGGTGGCTGGCAAGAGAAGGCCATGTTATAGTTGAGACCCCGGGATCCGATTATCAGATATGTTTGAGAAGATAGACCCTTCGACTTCGCTCAAGGAGCGTATCCCGAGCAAAGCCGAGGGAAGAAGGGTAGGCGAATTATGGTCGAAGATAAAGTTCCGCGCGACGAAGAACAGGTTCCGATAGTTCCTCCGCTGAAAGTTCTCGATCATAAGACGATCAATAAGCGTTTCGGATGGTGGTCCGCGGTAGTCCTATTGGAAAGTTACGGCAGGAAGCAGGTCTGTTTTTATCTCTGGCAGAAGAAGCCCGAAGGCGGATGGAAGAGGAAGCAGAAGTTCGCCGTACATAATCAGCAGGATTGGGCGCTGATCCAGGAAGCGGCAAGCCCTATGATAGGGAATCTTACGTAGAGACAGAACAAAAGTATCCCCTCCAGAAAGAACGCTTTTCCGGTCTTGTCCCATGGTTAAAAATTATATACTGATAATGGTTACATGTGCATCCAAAGAAGAGGCCCGTAAGATATCCGGACAGCTTCTCCGGAAACGGTTGGTCGCTTGTGCCAGTATCCTGCCTAAAATAGAATCGAAATTTTGGTGGAAGGGGAAGCTCGACAGCGCCCGAGAGATCCTGGTGACGATGAAGACGGTAAGATCAAATTTTAAAAAGATAGAAGCTCTGATAAAGAGCCTTCACAGTTATGAAGTTCCGGAGATAATAGCGGTGCCTATTGTAGCGGGAAGCAGGGATTATCTTGACTGGATAAGCCGGACTATTGTATAGTACTTTACGTCATTCTGTATAATTCAAAATTTGGGGATGTAGCTCAGTTGGCAGAGCACCTCGTTCGCAACGAGGGGGTCGCCAGTTCGACTCTGGTCATCTCCACCATTTTATTTAATGCTTTCCTTCCAAGATGCATATTTGTTAGGTGTCAAAAAAGTAAGAAGCTAGAGCCTTGAATATAGTTGTTTATAGGGTAGACTTATATATGGATGTGCGATTGAGTCATATTATAGGGTAATTTTAATGTAACGCGCTAGTTAAAATACCTGTTCTTATGGTATCCCCATACTAGCAGGTATTTTTTTGCTTCATTATTAAGAATTTTTAAAATGGTTTGGTCCGGGCGTCTTATGTAGAGCCAGTACTCTCTAGCGCGTGTATTGACCGTAAGGCGTTCCCGGGCCGATTAAAAGAGGAAAGCATGATAGGTTTATTTAGAAAACATATAATTTGTAAGTTGATAGCGCTTTCGGTTTGCCTGACATTCGTTTGGCAATCAGCTGCGCCTATAGGCGCAGCTCACGCCCAGGCGGTAAGGCCCTCTCTCTCCGCCGGTAATTCATCAGCGCATGATAACGTCGACCCGGCGTCCGTAAGCCTTCCGGTCCGTCTCGGCGAGATCATGAGCCAGTTTAAGGGCCCTCTCGATAAGACCATTATACATATCCGTGACGCCCATTGCGACTACTCCGCCCAACACTCCATAGCGGGCATGGTAGGTTATTTTCGCGATACATATGGCGTAGACCTGATAGCCCTTGAAGGCGGCACGGGCGATTACGATCTCTCCGTATTTACAGATATAAAAGACAAAGAGCTGCGTGAAAAGGTCGCAGATTACTTTGTACAACAGGGGGAAGTGAACGGCGCCGAATTCTATGCGATCAATAATCCGGAGAAAGTTACTCTTTATGGCATCGAAGACCCCGCTCTCTATATCGAAAACCTCAAAGCATATCGTAATTCGCTTAAATTCAAAGACAAAGCCCTCGCCATTCTTGGATCGATGGCGGAAGAGATATCGAAGCAAAAAGATAGAATATATCCGTCCGGCTTCAGGGAACTCGATAAAAAGATGAGGCTTTTCAAAGAAGATAGAATAGGATTCGAGCCATACGCCGTCGCGATAGCCGCATACGCCAAAAATAATAATATGGATATCTCGGAATATCCTAATATCGAACGCTTCTATTATGTGATGGACCGGGAGAGCGGTATTAATATGAAAGAGGCCGAGCGCGAGCGCAATATCCTCATTGATCTTCTGAATAAGCAGCTCTCGAAGAGATATCTTGAGGAATTGGTAGTCAAGACCGTGGAATTTAATGACGGCAACATGCCTGTTGAAGAATATTATGCGTATCTTCTGGATAAGGCGCGACTTTGCGGTATAGGGCTGGACAAGATGCAGCAGCTGCTTAAATACGCCGATACCGCCAAAGAGACAAAGACTGTAGATAAAAAAGCGCTGGAGAAAGAATTTAAGGCGCTCGAAGAGAAGATGTGCGCTTCCTTTCTTAAGACAAGCGAAGAGAGGGCGCTTTGCGCGCTCGATAAGAAGGTCTTTATATTGAATAGGCTATTCTCGGTCGGGCTGGTAAAAGACGACTGGGATTATTATGTCACCCATCGTAAAGATTTTGACATAAAAGAATTCGCGCCCCTGAACGGTTATCGCATGGATATGGAAAAATTCTATGAGCTCTCCCTAAAACGCGACGATATCTTCATGAATAATATAGCCGGCAAGCTTGAGAACGAAGAACAAAAAAATATCATTCTCGTCACGGGCGGGTTCCATCAGGATAATCTGAAGAGATTATTCATGGATAGAGGTTATTCATATATCGAGGTCCTGCCTAAGGTGGGAGGTGCCGACGGCGAATCTCCGTATTTCCGTCTGCTTTCCGGCGGCGCGGACCCGATCACAAAAGCGGTATCTGAAAGCAGGTCAAATCTGCAGATAGCATCTTACTTAAGCGGCGAATTGGGCCAGAATAAAGAAGCGTTCCGCCTCGCGGTAGGTATAGTG
>Ga0268280_1000234_pt1 | contig 51770 bp, 49 predicted proteins | sample saktaG_9_FD_190139 | JGI IMG/M metagenome (GOLD analysis project Ga0268280, IMG submission 190139) | Saline water microbial communities from Sakinaw Lake, British Columbia, Canada - sak_2011_5_24_40m | ecosystem: Environmental > Aquatic > Non-marine Saline and Alkaline > Saline ...
TAATTATAACCTAATCTCCTTTATATTTAAAGATAGAAAATTACCTTCAGGTATAGAGGGGAAGAGGAGAAGAGGTAGAAGGGAATATTGAATATGGAGGCAGAAAAAAATCGTAACCAGTGAATAAATAAATATTGCTTTTATTTTTTATTTCGCTTATAATATTAATCAAATAAATCCAAAAAGGAGGTAGTTTTTATGGCAATAGATAAAGCTAAAAACTTTTTAAAAGAATTACTTAAAGATGAAAAACTTCAAAAGAAATTTTCCGGCTTTACTTTAGATGAGTTGAAAAAAGCAGCAGCTGAAATGAAATCATGCGGAGAGCTTTGTGATGATGACCTGGATAAAATTGCTGGCGGTTCGATAACACTACATGTCGATATATAGGATGAGTTTTAATGAATAATAAAAAACCCAGCAAAATTTCAATATTTTTTGCTGGGTTTTTTATTATTCATACCAGGATAATATTATATTTGCAACTTCCTTCTCTTTTTCTTTTATTTTTCTCCATTTTTCTAAAACTTCCTCCAACACTTTACCGGCGGATTTATCTTTTTCGCAAAGCTTAAGAACTTCGTTACACAAGTGGCATTTATTTACAAATTTTTTTTGAGTAAAATCATAACCTTCTTTTAGTAAAAAGGGCAGGAAGTAAGCAGGTCCTTTTTGTATTAAAATATTAAAAAGATAATTGTTTCGAATTTTAGTTATAAGCTCTGAAAAAGAATTCTGGTAGATGTTGCCAAGGCACAATATCTCCGGCCAGTCAGGGATACAGCAGGGATATACATTTCCTTTTGCATCTATGGTAATATCACCTACTCCATTACATTTCTCCTGAAATACATTTCTATTGTATAAAAATTTATCTGAGGAGATATGTTTCGCTCGACCCAGTGGTAAACAGCGAGCTTCATCAATAGAGATTGAAGTATCTATAATAATATCCTCAAATTTCTTCAAAATGTCTCCGGCACGCAAACTCCCTTTTAAAACAGTGTTTTTAAAAGCAATTCTAATTCCAAAGTTTTTACTGAATTTCAAAATCCTTTTAATATTATTTACAGAAATAAATTTACCGTGAAACAGGTCAAAACTCAAACCAATGCTGGATAGCCCGGCATTTTTTAATACAGCTATCTTCTCTTTGGTTGCTTTATCAGAAACAGCCCAGAATCCATTGGTTACACAAGAGATGATTGCCTTTTTCTGATGGCCGTAATTTACTACTTCCACCAATCTATCAAAATAAAGAAAAGGTTCTCCGCCGGTAAAACAGATGGAAAATCTTTTTTGATTTTTAGATAGCTGGGCAGCGTCATCAATTACTCTGCAAATATACTCGGTTGATAATAAAGACCCCGTATCCGGAGAAGAAGAGGTTATACAATGGGAGCATAAAGCATTGCACTTGTCAGTAAGCATAAAAGCTATTTGCATATATATTATTCCTTCCTGTGTTTGATTATTTCCTGGAAAATCCTGAAAGGATTGAATCCAAGACATGAGTAAATCCTGTATTACCTCTTAAAAATTCTGTCTTGGTTATAAGAGGGCGTACCGGTTCCCGAAGAGCTAAACTTAATAATTTTCCATCCAATTCAAGGAGCAGTCTTTTATCGGATAAATAATTTATTGCTTCATCAACTTCACTTTCCCTGATATACGGAAATAATTCTTTTTGTAATTTCTTAAATACGGTATCTTTAAATTGCGGGCTGCTACATTCCCGGTAAAGATAATGAGATACTCCTTCTAAAATAATATTATTTTCAACAGCACAGGGTCTCGTGTCCAGGATATATGAATGGTCTTCTCTTTCATCAACAATTAATCTGACTCTTTTTTCTTCTGTAAAATAATTTTTAAACAGCTCTTTCCACCTCTTGATCAAAATTTTTAATCTGGCCATTCCGGGCCCGTCTGACTGTTCTCTTTTAAAATGATTCACATCCTGAAAATAATAAACCATATCCTTTATTTTATCTTCCGGAAGCGGGAAGATGTGAGAATATTCAGAAAGAGGTTTAAGCACGATATCAAAATCCTGTGGTTTCCGGTAATAGGTGCTAAAACGGTCATACCGTATCGGACGAATTCCGGTGGGAGGTTGGAGGTGAAAGATCAAGGGGAGCCATTCGCTCAATTCTTCGTACCAAGCATCCTGTTCTCCCGGAAAAGCAGTTAAAAAATTCCAGGCAATCCTAATCCCATTTTCCATAGCATATTTTAAAGTCATAACATTCTGGATTACCAGAACTCCTTTATTCAATAATTTCAAACTATCCTGGTGCAGATTTTCGATTCCAACCTGGATATAACGTACTCCTGCTGCTGACAGATTTTTAAAATCATCTTCCTGTAAATTTGCCCTTGCTTCCCAGTGAAAAAAATAAGATGGAATCCCGTTTTGTATTAATTTTGGAAAGATAGCTTGAAAATTTTTTCGGTAGAGAACATTATCAGTGATTAAAAATTTATTCACTGAATACTTCTGGGATAAGAAATTGATTTCCCGAATAACCCGCTCAGGAGTCTTTGTTCTAAAATTATGAGAATTCCCATTAAGACCGCAGAAGGTGCAAGGCTTTTTTTGCGCCCACCAGCACCCGCGTGATGTTTCCATCAGTAAAAAAGGGGATATCCTTTCTTTGTAAGAAAAATTATCCAGTGCTTTAAAATAATCTTCATAGTCAGGAATAGAGAGGGTCTCCAGATCACAAACTGTTGCCCGATAATTATCTTCCTCTATTAAATTCTGCTTACGATAGCAATATTTCTCGGAAATTACACCAAAAGGTAATTTATCAGGTTTAACATCCTTCCCTTCTTTGAGCAGCATATGACATAATTCTGGAAATAAAATATCTGCCTCTCCGGAAACTGTAAAATCAACAAATGGGAAAAACTTTTTTATAGCTTTTCCCATTGAACCTTCACAATTTGCACCTCCCAAAAGAGTTATTATTTCCGGTTTTTTTTCTTTTATCACTCTTAACAGGGCCAAAGAGGCACAATGCTGCTGAAAATTAGAACTACATCCTATAATTTTTGGTTTCAATTCCAAAATTCTTTCAACAGTTTTTTCTATAAACGGTAAAGATTTCTGTCGAGCGTGGGAAAAAGTATCGTAAATATCTTCTTTTCTCCCGAACATTTGGTAGTAATTATCTAAAATTTCGGTATCCTTGGTTAATTTTTCTCGAAAAAAAACAGAGCTTTCAGTATTAAAATCAGGAAAGGCAGCAGAAGAAAAGATCCATTCTCCAAGTAAATCAATTGTTTTACCAACATTCATCAAAGCGGTATAAGTTTTCATCCCAACTTCTTCGGCAAACCAAAATTTTGGATATATTGCTCTGACAGACAAGCCGCTCTCCCTTGCAGAGGCAACTAACAGAGAAATACCGATTGAAGGCTGTTCAAGGACATCACAGGGCATCGATACCAAACAAATCTCTGACACTCGCTTTTTCTCCTTTATAAAAAATGTTTTATTTAAAATAAACTATAAGTAATATTTTTCCCAAAACCATAAAGAGAAAACACCTGGATCAGGTCAATTGTCTTTGGGCTAACTCGGCAAATAATCCCTCCTGCTTCATTAGTTCTTCATATTTGCCGGTCTGTACAATCTCTCCATCCTGAAAAACATAAATTGTATCTGCCTTGATAACCGTACTCAAACGGTGGGCAATAACAATCCGGGTAGTTTTAAGTTTATCTATACTTTCAGCTACTATTGCCTGGGTTTTATTATCTAAGGCGCTGGTTGCTTCATCAAAGAATAAAATCCGTGGTTTCTTGACAATAGCCCGGGCGATAAGTATTCTCTGCCTCTGTCCTCCGGATAGAGCGCCACCACCAGGACCAACGATAGTAAACATCCCCATGGGCATTTCTTTAATATCCTCTTCCAAGCCCACCATACGCGCTGCTTCCCAGGCATCATCAATGGTCAGATTAGAAGCTCCGATAATATTTTTTAATATATCACCGGCTATTAATTTACTGTTCTGTAAAACTACACCCATTTGCTGGCGAACCTCTCTTATATCCAGGGCAAACAGGTCCTGACCGTCATAATAGATAGTGCCTGAAGCAGGAGTTTCAAATCCCAGTAGCTGGCGAAAGAGGGTAGATTTTCCTGCTCCGGAAGATCCAACCAGAGCGACAAATTCACCTGACTTTATTTTCAAAGAAATATTTTTCAGGATATAGGGTTCACCTTCATTATAACGGAAATATACCCCGTTTACTTCAATATTTCCCGACAGCTCTCCGGGGCTGGTTTTAGTTTCATCTGCTTCGGGAATAGTCTGCAGTATGGGTATAGTGCTTTCATAAATAGGCACAACTTTAACTGTCATTATCAAAGAAAGTAAAAGCTGTAGCAGAGCGGTCTGAAAAAAAGTAAGAGCGGTTACAAAGCCTACAAAATGACCTACTGTAAATCCGTTAATATTTTTTCCAATAATCCATGCAAAAAGCATCATTAATATCATCGCTGGAAAGGCAGATACTGCTGCTATAATTAAATTTTCAATTCTACCGTATTTTTTTAGTGAAAGTTCCGTCTTCTTGGTAAATAGCTTACTCCAGAGATTTAATGCCCTGTCTTCTGTCCCGAAAACTCTCAATTTTGATATCCCGGTAAGAAATTGTAATATTAAGCCGGCAATCTGATTTTCCAGTTTAACTTCTTCCCTATAATAATGTATCATCTTTTTCAATAAAAAGAAAAATAATACAAGTATTAATAAAAATATTCCTATTACCACAAAGGTTAACTTCATATTGTAGTAAAATAAAAGTCCAAAGTAAAAAAGAGAGAAGATAAATGCAAAGATAGAATTTACCAGTACCACCGAGACTCTGCCTTTAATAGCCAGGACCCCCAGACCTCTTTTAGCCAATTCTCCGGATGAATACCCGCGGAAAAAAGAAACCGGCAGCGAGATAAGACGGTCCCATAAAGCTGCCTGCAGGTGAGTTTCCACTTTACCTTCTATACGCAGGATAGCAAAATCCCGGGTAATCTGAAAAATAAATATGATAACCGAACTTACCAACAGGATAAAGGCAATCTCTGCCAATTGGTGTAATTCTGCTTGCGGAATGATATTACCAAAAACAATCCCCGTCATAAATGGTAAAAGCAAAGCTAAAAGCCCGCTTAAAATCCCCACGGTAAATACTCTTTTCAAATCCTCCCCGCAATTCCAAAAACCAAATTTCACAAAATCTCGAAGAGAAATTACTTTATCAGGGAAAGGTCGGTAAAAAATATAGGCAAAGGGCTTAAGGGAAGAAGCTGCCTCAGAAGTAACCATCTCTGCCGAATTTTTTCCTGAATCGTAGAGCTTATATTCCTGTGCTGATTTTGGTATCAGTGCAACTGGCCGTCCATCCTCTTCCCGAAAAGCTAAAAGCGGACCATTATCTTCTTTCCACCATTCCCCCCTTAAAAGAACCATACGGGTTTTAAACCTGGAATTTCGAGCAATTCTCTCCAGGGTAACTTTACTATTCTCTTCTTTATCTTCCAAAGGCTGTATTTTTATCCCTGCAGAGCTGGCTACCAATCTTACTGCCTCAAGAAGCTTATCCTTTTCCTGAGATTTAAAAGAAAGAGATTTTAATTTTTCACTTAAAAGCGTCTTTATTCTAAGAAGGGTATCCTGTAAGGCTATATTATCAGTTACCTTCCGATTCTTTAGTCTTTGTTTTTCAACTTCATCAGTAGATTCAATATTAGCAATAATTGATTTAATAATTAAGCGGTGAAAATTTTCCAATGCTATCCATAATGACGTATTTTGCAGGATATCCTGGGTTGAATTCACATCAAAGATACTCTCCTGTTCTGTTTCTATCCATGAAGAAAAAGCGATGGGGAAAAACTCATCTTTGGGGATATTAAACCAGTCCTTTCTGCCCATAAAATATGAATCACCTTTTTTTTGTTTTACCCACAAAGCTTGATGGGAAGAGTTACGGTAAGATGCTGGTTCTTTTATTAAAATATCTTTGCCTGAAACCAACTCTTTATAATTTTTAGGTAAAATCTCGTTTTTGCCTACTCCCGAAGAAAGTCCGTTAATCCACTTATCTAAAACTTGAGAGAAATCTTTTTTTAAAGGTAGACTTTTATCTAATTCAGTAACCATTTCTTTAGAACATTCTATAATTTCGGTATAGATTTTACCAACCGCAACCAAAGTTACTTCTTTATTTTGGAAGATAAAATCTAAACCAAACAGGGCTTCTCCTTCACAGGCAGTAAATAAATAATTACGTCCGCCATCTATCTTGCCATCTATCAAAGATACTGAAAAAATATTTAGTTCTCCCTGTTTTATTATCCAAACCTTTTCCATATCTTTCAAAAAGAGAGGATTTTTACTATCTGCTTGGATTAAATTTCCCTTTTTTTCAAGTATTTTTATATTTTCTTCGAGCATAGTAAATAAATCTCCAATTTCAATATAGTTTGATTAATTCTGCATATGTGCCTTGCAAATCTTTTAATTCTTCATGGGTACCCCTCTGGACAACTTCTCCATGATGCAGAACAATAATTTCATCACAATCTCTGATAGTGCTTAATCTATGGGCAACGATCAAACAGGTACAATTTCTTTGTCTGAGGTTATCATCGATAATTTTTTCGGTATGTGGGTCCAGAGCACTGGTTGCTTCATCTAATACCAAGATAGATGGTTTATTCACCAAAGCTGAAGCAATTTCCAAACGCTGACGTTGACCGCCGCTAAAATTCCTGCCATCCTCATCTACCTTATTGCTATAGCCATTAGGACGGTTAGCAATTACCTCATGGATACCTGCATCTTTCGCAGCATTCACTATATCGTTGTTTTGAATGGTATTGTCCCACATAGAAAGATTTTCCCAGATTGTCCCTTCATATAAGAATATATCCTGACTTACCATCGCCAAAGAATTAGTCAAAACATCCCGGGGAATTGATTTTATAGGTATTCCATCAATCATTATCTCTCCTTCCCAGGGTTCATAAAGACCAACGATTAGTTTAGCTATGGTAGATTTTCCGGATCCAGATGTCCCTACCAGGGCAACACGTCCCCCGGGCTTTATCTTCAAATCGAAATTACTTATCAATGGTGGTTCTAAACGGCTGTATCCGAAAGTAATATTTTTTAGTTCGAGAAATCCGGTTAATTTCGCAGGGAATTCCTGTTTATTAGAAACTTCTATGTCTTCTTTGCAATTTGAAATATCGTTTTTTATGGGATATGCCATCACGTCATCAAGTCTGTTCATATCAGCAACAGCTTCCTGGAAAACACTATTTAAATTTATAATCTGATTTATTGAATTAAGAAACATGGACATAAGATATTGAAAGGCAATAAGGGTACCTAAAGTCATGTCCCCTCCTATTACCCGTAATCCCCCAATTCCCAGAATAGCAACATTATTTACGGTAGCCAAAAAAGGAGGGATGGCAGATAATATATGAGACCAGAATCCTAATTTCTGTTCTGCATTAACAGCTTTGGCTTGATAACCTGACCATTGTGCAAAAAAATCCGCTTCACTCCCGGTAGCTTTAAGTGTCTCAATAGTCTGTAATCCACCCATAGCATTACCAACCAATTTACCTTTTTCCTGTTGAAGAAGTATATTGACATCAATCCTCTTGCGTGAAATATATCGCAAAGCCAGAAAGTTCAATAATGCCACAATAATAGACACAAAAGTCAGGGTGCCATCATAAAAAAACATAATTATTATATAAAATGAAACAGTAATAAAATTAAGAAATGCGGTAGCCAGCTCTCCGGTTAGTAAGTTGGCAATTTTATCATTTAACAGAACCCGATCGGCCACATCACCAGGGAAACGCTGGTCAAAAAATTCCATAGGAAGGCGAAACACATGATAAAAAAATTTCATGGAGTTAATTAGAGCCATCTTTGTTTTTAGTCTTAGAAGATAGTTTTGCTGAAGCCAGGTTAAGATAACTTTAATTAAAATGGTGATAATCAGAGCTATAGAGAGAGGAGGCCACCAACTGACCATTTTATTGACTAAAATCTGGTCTACAAAAATTCTGGTGCAGGCAGGGACTATAATCCCTGGAATGATCAGAAACAATCCCGCAATAATGATATAAGCCAAAGCTTTTTCAGACCCAGTCAATCTTGTTTTAAGGGCTCCTATTATATTCTTTTTTTCACCTATCGGTTGAAAATCCGGTCCTTTTTCAAAAGTTAAGACTATACCGGTGAAGGATTGGTCAAATTCCTCATAAGTTATAATGCGGGGACCAATTGCCGGATCATTAATATAAACTACATCTCCCTTGATTCCTTCCAATACCACAAAATGATTAAAATTCCAGTGAATTATCATCGGAAAGGGGAAATCTTTTAGTTCTTCCAATTGAGACTTAAATCCTTTGGCAATAAATCCAAATTTTCGGGCAGCTTTTAAAACATTGCTGGCTTTACTTCCATCACGGGAAATACCGCATTCCACTCGTAACTTCTCCAGGGGAATATGTACTCCGTAATATCCCATGATAATAGCCAGTGATACAGCTCCACATTCGACTGCCTCCATCTGCAAAATTGTGGGAGTTTTAATCCTTTTCTGCCTGGGCAGATTTTTAAATATATTCAAAGTGTGTCCGTCAATCATCTTTATGATAACCTTTATATTATTTAATTTATTGGTTTAATCAACTATTACTTATTCTTTCCCAATTCCCAAAACACGTTTTTTCAATAAAGGGATTACTAAATTTACAGGAGGTTGTGAAGAAATTACCACAGTACCATCACATAAAGTTCCTGAATGTATTTTTATCGGAGGTCCCCCTTTAAAAGACCATTGATAACCGCTTAGTGTGCTGGAATCAGTAAATAAATTAACCCGGACTTCAATAGGGGATTCGAGCTTCATTATCTCTTCGGTAAGTGATTCATTCTGTAATATGCGCATTACCCCGGCTCTAGACATGGGGAAAAGTGAAACCTGTTCCACTTCTCCTCTTATAAAACCATATTCTTCCTCTTTAACTGTAGTAGGGCTTATGCGAGATTTCATACCTTCAATAATTTTTTTTCCATCAGCCGGGGGAAAGTATAAAAAAGCTTGTAGTTTTGAACCGGAAAGCTCAAGCTTTACAATTGAATCACCCTTCTCTACCAATGCCCCTTCCAGGACTTCGAGTTCGTAGACTATCCCTGAATAGGGGCTTTTTATTTCTGATGTATTTTCAAGATGGTGCTGCAAACTTCTTATTTTTCCTTCCCATTCATCAATTTGTAGGGTTAAGGAAGATAATTTATCCTGCATATTATAATATTGCAGATCAGTGATCTTTCCTTCTTGGTAGAGCTTTGTATCTTTATTGTATTCTTCCATTGTTTTTTCAAATTCTATTTTAAGGTCTTTTAATATACTTTGGTAGTTTAGCAGATCATCAACAAGTTCTGGCTGGGAAATGCTGGCAACAAGTTGACCCTGGTCTACCTTTTCCCCAATATCGACATACAATTTATCTAATATCCCTTCACTGCGGGCAACTATCTGAAAAGCTCCCTTCTCGCTCATTATAATGCCCTGACCATTAACCTGGGTAGGAATTGAGCCCAGAAATCCCCACAGACAAACTACCAGCAATAGACATCCTACCCCTATGAGTGTCATCCAACCTTTAGGGGGGACTATTTGTATGGTTTGGTCGAGTTGTTCCGGAGAGGATAATCTTTCCAAAGATACTTTTCTAAAAATTTCTTTTTCCGTCATATTGTACCTCCAACCTTAACAGTTACCAAGACATCAAGATAATTTTAAAGCATAATTCGTATTCTTTAATATGGCGAATAGTCTTCGTTGATTAAGCTATTCAAAATAAAAATTGAATTTATAATTTACTATTATATCAAAATATTTCATTTTTAGAATAGGTTAAATTGCCTAATATAAAAAATACCTTAAAAAATATTTTATGAGGCAGAATTATTTTACTTTTATATTTATCAGGAAACGGGAATACTTTTAAATTATTCTGGTAAAATCTTATTTAAAATAATTCCTACTATTGCACCTAAGGCCATTCCGGCTATTTCAAGTGTAGTAGTACCCAGAGGTATAGCTAAAACAGCTCCACCAAGACCAAGAACCAGAACAGCTGCTGAAATAAGCAGATTCCTTGAACGAGAAAAATCTACTTTGTGTTCTACAACTGTCCTTATTCCAATGGAGGCAATCATACCAAAAAGAACGATAGAAATTCCTCCAATAAGGGGAGTGGGTATAGTAGAAATAATAGCACCGAGTTTCGGAACAAGCCCAAGAAGAATTGCAAATACTGCGGCAATCGCCATAATAACCGGATTATATACTTTGGTTAAGGCAAGCACTCCTGTATTTTCGGAGTAGGTTGTATTAGCAGGCCCACCAAACATTGCCGATAATGAGGTAGCTAAACCATCTCCCAGTAAAGTTCTGTGTAACCCCGGATCTTCAACAAGATTTTTCTCAACTGTTGCACCTATGGCTAATATATCACCAATATGCTCAACCATGGTAGCGATAGCAACAGGCGCAATAATCATTATGGCAGTCCAATTAAACTTTGCCACTGTAAATTCCGGCCACCCTATCCATTTGGCCTGGGCAATAGGAGCAAAGTCGACTGCTCCAGTCATAATCGCAACTAAATAGCCCACAATAATTCCGGTAAGAACCGGTAGAACTTTAAAGAATCCTTTCGCATATATACTTACAGCGGTAACTACCGCAAATCCTACCAAAGCAAGCCCCCAACTCCCTTTTGCCATATCTATGGCAACCGGCGCCAGTTTCAATCCAATAACTATAATTATCGGGCCAGTCACTACAGGCGGGAAGAAGCTTAAAACTTTTTTAACCCCAAATATACTTACTAATCCTGAAAGAACTAAATACAACAAACCTGCAACAACAATACCTCCGCAAGCATAAGGTAAGCCAAATTTATCGGCAACTACTAACATGGGGGCAATAAAAGCAAATGATGACCCAAGAAAAGCAGGTACCTTTCGTTTGGAGATAACATAAAATAACAGTGTGCCGCATCCTGCCATAAACAAAGCGACTGAAATATTAAGTCCGGTAATAATGGGAACTAAAACAGTTGCTCCAAACATTGTGAACATATGTTGAAGACCTAACACTATTTTTTTTGCAGGATCAATATAATCTCCGTCCCTTATAGCTTCCATTTCTAAAGAAGTGTCCTTTTTCAAAATGCATTCCTCCTTCTATTTATTTTTTTCTTATATTCCCGTTTCCTGATTAATCTTATTACCTTTATTAAATTAACGTCAACTGTCGTCTACGTTTCTTGTTTATTCTTACTCTTAATCGCTTTTAAAACCTTTTCCGCTGTTATAGGCAGTGAATTAATTCTGCAGCCAATGGCGTCAAAGACTGCATTAGCAATAGCCGGGGCAGTTGGCACCATACAGGGTTCTGCAATTCCTCTTGCCCCCCAAGGTCCCGTAGGTTCCGGAACCTCAACTATACTTATCTTCATTTCAGGGGTATCTCCGATAGCAGGAATTTTGTAGTCAACAAAAGAGGGATTTAAGACTTTACCCTTTTCTATTTTCATCTCTTCAAATAATGCGGATCCTAAACCTTGAACAATACCACCTTCTATCTGGGCACAGATAAGGTCAGGGTTTATCGCTTTCCCTGCATCATAGGCGGCGGCAACTTTTAAGACCTTTACCTCTCCGGTTTCTATATCTACTTCAACTTCCGCAGCCTGCACTCCAAAAGTCCAAAAAGCCACCGGTTTTTCTCCCTGACCGGTTTCCTTGTCAGTATCTTTTACCTCGGGAGGAATAAAAGCTCCCCTTCCGATAATCGGACCATGTATTCCGGACCCATCAGGCATAGTTAAGCCCATAGCCAGGTCAGCAATTTTTACTTTCCTATCAGGATTGATTTTTGAAATAATCTGCTCATCTCTTATCTCCAGCTCACTTTCGGGAATATCAAATTTTAATGACGCTAATTTTATCATCTGGCTTTTAGCATCTTCTGCCGCCCTGATAATAGAATTTCCGCAACAGTAGGTTGTCCGGCTGGCCACAGTCTGCCACTCGTAGGGAGTGCAATCAGTATCTCCGGTAACTATACTTATTTTTGATACCGGAACAGTAAGCACCTCTGCCGCAATTTGAGTCAATGCGGTATCAGAACCCTGCCCCAGATCCATCGCAGTAACTAATAAATTAACCGTGCCGTCTTCGTTAATCTTTACAATTGCCGAAGAAGCCACATTATTAGGCATGGAAGGTGCCTTGTACATACAGGCAATTCCCTTGCCCCGATATTTTGTTTTTGATACTTTTTTTTCTCTTTTATCCCACTTGATATCTTCGGTTACCTTTTCCAGGCATTGTAACAGACCGACGTTCTCCAAAACCTGTCCGGTTACAGTGGCACTTCCGTCTTTCAAGGCATTTTTTCTTCTTATCTCAACCGCATCCATCCCGATTCTATGAGCCACTATATCCAGATTCTGTTCTATAGCAAAATGTATTTCAGACATACCAAACCCCCGGTAGGGACCACCTGCCGGATGATTAGTATATACACAAATAGAATCAGCTTTTACATTAGGAATGTCATATGGTCCGGTTGAGGCATACCCGCCAGCCCGGGCAATATTTACCCCATATTCGGTGTATGCACCACCATCCCAGTAGAATTTATTTTCTTCGGCAACAATCCTGCCATTCTTTTTGACTCCAGTTTTAATCTTGGCATACATACCCTGTCGAACAAAAGTATTTACAAAAATATCTTCTCTTTTAAAATTTAGTTTTACCGGACGATAATTAACTTTCTGAGCTAAGGGGATGACTATTCCTTCCAGAGTTGTACCTGCTTTGCCGCCAAATCCTCCACCTATAGCCGGAGAAATAACTCGAATCTTATTTAAGGGTATATTAAATGCAGTGGCCAAAGTACGCCTTACTGCATAAGGCGATTGACATCCTGCCCAAACGGTTATTTTACCTTCAGGATCCACCTGAGCTATGGCACAATGATTTTCAATGGCACTATGCTGAATAGGGGGGACATAAAATTCATTTTCAAAAACAAAATCCGCTTCTTTAAAACCTTTTTCGGCATCTCCCTTTCGAATTTTATAATGATTGCTTATGTTAGTTCCTTTTACCGGTAGAATTATCGAAGCGTGCTTGTAGCTACCCAAATCTTCATGGATAAGAGGGGCATCGGGTTTTATACCTTCCAGGGGGTCAAATACAGCCGGCAGTTCTTCATAGTCTACTTCGATTAAAGAAACCGCTTCTTCAGCAATTTCTTCCGATTCCGCCGCGACTGCTGCAACCGGTTCCCCTATAAACCTCACTTTATCAATAGCCAAAAAAGTTTTATCTTCCAGATAGAGCCCTACCCGAACAGGCACATCCTTCCCGGTTATAATAACTTTGACTCCGGGCAATTTTTCCGCCTTTGAGGTATCAATCTTTAATATCTTTGCATGGGGGTAAGGACTTTTCTTTATTTTTGCAAATAACATTCCTGCTAACTTCAGGTCATCGGTATATCTTGAAAAACCGGTCACTTTTCTAACTCCGTCCACTCTCGCTTCTGACTGACCAACATATTTCAGCATCTTATTTCCCCCCTCCTTTCCCAGCAGCATCAAGTACCGCATCTATAACCCGCTGATACCCGGTACAACGGCACAGATTCCCTGCCAGGGCTTCTTTAATATCTTCTTCTGAAGGATTATTATTTCTATCAAGAAGCGCGCGGGCTGAAATTATCATACCCGGCGTACAATAACCGCATTGCAGGGCATTATGTTTTATAAAACTTTTTTGTAAAGGATCTAAATTGATACCGTCTGATAACCCTTCAATAGTGATAATTTTCTTACCATCTGCCTCTACAGCCAACATCAGACATGAATTTACCGGTTTATTATCCACCAGCACTGTGCACGCACCGCATTCACCGGCTCCACACCCCTCTTTTGCCCCTATCAAATCAAGGTCTTCTCTAAGCATTTTTAAAAGGGTTTTGTTTGGTTCAACCTCTATCTCTTTAACTTCTCTATTTATGGTAAAACGAATTTTGTGTTTCATAAAATATGCTCTCCTTTTGCTTGAAGAATTGCCCGCCTCACCAAAACTTTAATAATTTCTTCTCTGTATTCTTGTGAAGACCGAACATCCGAAATAGGTGAAACCTCGCCCAAAGCAGATTTGCCGGCTTTTTCCAAAAGTGGTTCATCTATTGTTTTTCCTTTTACTAATTCTTCGGTTTTAACCGCCCTGACCGGTACGGGAGCAACCGCCCCCAGAGCAATCCTTACTTCATCTCTCACGCATAATACTGCTACCCCTACCGTGGCCAAATCAACTTCTTTCCTGCGGCCCTGTTTTAAATATACTCCTGTCCATTTCCCTTTTATGGGTGGTACGGTTATGGAAGTTACAATTTCTCCCTTTTTAAGAATATTCTTTTTTACGCCCGCGAAAAATTGATTAATGGGAACTACTTTTCCCCCTGTTGGGCCGATGATATTCACCTTTGCATCTAATACTAAAAGTGGCGGTGCTGTATCTGCAGCGGGAGATGCATTGCAAATATTGCCTACCAGAGTTGCCCGATTACGTACCTGATATGAACCTACGGTTTTGCAGGCTTCAGCCAGGATAGGATAATTTCTTTGGATTACTTTTGAATCTGAAATTTCATTAAGAGTAACGGTCGCCCCGATATGCAAGCCGTCCTGTTCGGAATAAGTTATCCTATTAAGTTGGGGAATGGCTTTAATATCAACTAAATATTCCGGCTGGATAATCTTATCCCGCATCTCCACAATCAGGTCTGTTCCGCCATTTAGAATTTGAGCCCTCTCCCCATACTGAGAAAGAATTGAAATTGTTTTTTTGATAGAATCTGGTTTAAGGTATTCGAATTCTTTCAATATAACTTCACCTCCCAATAAATTTTGGAGTTTAATTAATCCATTTTTTTATTTATCTTTTTATTTTACCACTTAAAGATTATATCGCAAATAACAGCATCCGCAAAACTTCAAAATAGTTATCTGTCTCAAATACTAAACTGGTAGAAGAATTTTGTTTCATTCCCGGATAAAAAGATGCCTTATAGGCACTTACATGCTTTTTATATGATATTTTTACTTTAAAGTACTCCGGTAATTCAATTTTACATTTATCAATATCTCCTTTTAGTATTGACTCCACACCCTCTTTAATTTTTTCTATCGCGAGCTGGGGGTGAATACTGATCACTGAATTACCAATACCTTTATTTACTGCTACAGTTTTTATGTTTTTATTTACTTTATTCGCCTCCGTGCAAATTCCCTCATCCCCGCTTACAAAGACCACGGGCACCCCCATAGTGGCAGCAGCGTAGCCATGAATCAAAAATTCACTGGCATATTCTCCGTTTAACTTTATATAATTTAAAGCGGAAGAACTTAGAGTATGGGATAAGGGGTTAGAACTTGAACTGCCAAAAGAATGATAACCAATCATTAATAATGCATCAAATGATTCGTCCAATTCCTGAACCATTAAATAAGGATGTTCGCTCCAACCTCGAACCAATCTAATGCTCTGGGGCAATTCATCTGCTATGATATTTCTTCCGGTATCGTGGGCATCTTTAATCCAAATTTCTTTTGCTCCCGCCTTTATTGCCCCTTCACAGGCTGCTTTGACTTCACCGGTCATCTGTTTGGCAAATTCCCGATAATCAGATTTTGATTTTTCAGTTTCGTCCCAATGAGTAATACCGGTTATCCCTTCAATATCAGCGCTAATGTAAATTTTCATAATAGTTCTCCTTTAAAAATTATTTCCTTTCGATATTACTATTAATCATTATATTAGAATTATAATATAATTTCTTCTTTTTGAAAAATAATTCTTAAGGAAATTTAATTTCATAACTAATAATTTTGGATTTAGGTGGTTATAACTGGATTGTAGGGGCACAATGAATTGTGCCCTTCCACGTATCTGTCATTCCCACTTCTTCCTATGTCATCCCCGCGGAAGCGGGAATCCAGATTATTTCTTTTTTACTTTTTGATTTGTAATCGTGTTATAATAAAGACATAAAAAATAACAAAAGGAGAAAGATGATGACCAATAGAAAAGAAGAATTCAGGGTCTCTGGTGAAGAACTTGTCGAAAAGATAAAAGAAATTATAAAAGAAGGAAATGCCCGAAAAATAATCATTAAAAATGAAGACGGTGAGTCAGTTGTTGAATTTCCCTTAACCGTAGGTGCCATAGGAGCTCTTATTGCCCCAATATTGGCTGCTGTGGGCGCCATAGCTGCTTTACTTACCAAATGTACTATTGTAGTTGAAAAAAAATAAAGATAAATTTAATATTTTAAAATCTTTAAAAAGCATCGGGTTTATAAATTTTCCGCATATGTTCTGATTTTCGTATCATATTTTTAATATAAATAACTTTCTCTTCTTCTATTTCCAGAGCTTTTACTATTTCGACAAGTTTCCATCCGTTTTCCAAGGCCAACAAAATTAAATCCATCTTTTCGTAAGAAATTCTTATTACTTCTTCATCATCGGTAAGGCCTGGTACCACATCCGGCGAAGGGGGTTTCTCGATAATTCTTGCCGGAATATTTAGATAGCGGGCAAGCTCTCTTACCTGCGTTTTATATAGATTTAGGAGAGGCATGATATCAGTAGCATCATCACAACCATGTTTTACAAAAAATCCAATTTTGTATTCACTCTTATTGGCTGCCCCCACCACCAATCTATTTTCCATTTCACCATAAAGATAGAGCAATAACATTCTTAAGCGGTGTTTTGCCCGATAATAAGCATTACCTCTGGCCAAATAAGTGTTAAATTCTTTATCCTTAAAACCTGAAAGGCTCTCCAGAAAAGGGAGCTTCCCGGTCTTTCTCTCATAGAAATGATATGCTTTTCTAACCAAGGCTCCTTTTAATTTCCCTAAAGAAAGAAGTTTATCCAAAGGAAACAGTTTATATACACCAAGTTCTTCAAGATAAGGAGTAATATCAACTAACTTTACTTCAATATTTAATTCCCGGGCAAAGTTTAGAGCATCCCGGACATGTTCTTTTTTCGAATCTTTCTCCGGCATAATCAAAGCGAAGGTCTTCTTCGGACCGAGTGCCCGCACGCACAAAGCCGCAACAACTGCCGAATCAATACCCCCGCTTAATCCTAATATTGCTCCCTCTCTTTCTAATTTACCGGTATATTCTTTGATGAAATTCTCCAAGGAAAGGGCTGCCTTCTCAGGCTCGATCTTCATTTTAGCCTTCAGTTTTTCTAAAAGAATTTCACTCATTATTTTTTGCTGTCCTATGAAATATTTTCAAAAATTTCCCTTTTATTTTTAAATTCGACAAAAGATTTAAAAATCCTTCTTTTCAAGAAATAGTTTTTAAACAATAAACTATTGACAGAATAAATTCTATATGTTATAAAGTTAGTAAATATAAACTAATTAATTTCGAGAGGGTGTAAAATGAAAGAGGATTATATACTAACCGATATTATAACTATACTCACTACCAAAATAGCAAAAATAGAGGAAGAAGCATTTGCGGAGAGTAGATTTTCAGAGCTTACCGGAAAGCAAATGTATTATCTTGAAGCTATTTCAAATTTGAATAATCCCAACTTGGGTGAGCTGGCAACAGAATTAAATTTAAGCAAGCCTTCCATTACAGCTATTATTGACAAATTTGAAGAAAAGGAATTTATCCGAAAAGTAAAATCTGATGAAGATAGAAGGGTTTCGCACATACATATGGCAGAAAGAGGAAAAGAGATTGAAAAAGTACACAGCAAAATTCATATGAGAATTTCCAATATCTTTACTTCAAAATTAACTAAAAATGAATTAAACTCTCTTATTCACTTATTAAGCAAGATAGTAAAATAAAAAAATAAATTTTTTAATTATAAGTTAGTTAACGTGAACTAAAAATAAATATAATATTTTTATTATTTAAATATTTATTCAAAATAAAGGAGTAGAAAATTGTTTCCAAAATCTAATTCTAAAACACCAATATCAAAAGAATATAAAATATTTTTAGGATATTTAGAAGGAGTAATCTCCATCATTCTAAATACTCTTCTTTTTGGTTTAAAATATTGGGTGGGAGTGAATACCTTTTCTATCGCTATAATCGCTGATGCCTGGCATACTTTTTCTGACTCACTCACTTCACTGGTGGTAATTATAGGTTTCAAAATCTCCTCTAAGCCGGCTGATAAGGAACATCCCTTTGGTCATGGCCAGGCAGAAGTAGTCAGTTCGGTTATCATCGGCACTATGTTAGCGATAGTGGGATTTAATTTTCTCATTGCCTCAATTCAGAGATTTGAAAATCAACAATCTGCTGTCTATAACACCGTAGCTATAATAGTATTTGTAATTTCGGTAATAGTAAAAGAAGGATTGGCACAGTTTTCAATACGTGCCGGAAAAATGATCGATGCACGCTCACTTATCGCGGATGGTTGGCACCACCGGAGTGATGCCCTGGTATCCCTTATGGTGTTAGCCGGAATTTTTGTCGGAAAGTATTTTTGGTGGGTGGATAGTGTTATGGGTATTATAGTATCCTTGGTCATATTTTACACTACTTACCTTATTTTGAAAGAGTCAATAAGTATCTTAATCGGGAAAGTACCAGCAGAAGATTTCAAAAAAGAGATTGAGGAAATTGTAGCCGATAATATGCCACAGGATGTTTTATTACATCACCTTCATTGTCATAGGTATGGAGATACTAAGGAGCTCACCTTTCATATCAGGTTACCTGCTGAAATGAAATTAGATGAAGCGCACAGGATTACCGATAAATTGGAAAATAAGATAAGAGAGAAAATGGAAATTGAAACTACCATCCATGTAGAGCCAACCACCGACGGAAAGGAAATGTGACAAGGGGACGTTTCGTTTGTCACATTTAAATAAATAAGGGAAAGCAGGTCCTATTTATTTAAACTAGTTTACTTTTTTTTGGCTTTGGCTTTAACTACCAATGATTTTGTTCTATTTCCGGATTTTTTCTGAAAGACTCCTAAAATAATCTCGGCTTCCTTAAAAGGTACGGTTATAAAGGAAAAGTCATCGTACACTTCTACCTGGTCAATAGCAGAATTCCTAACCCCGGTATTTTGGATAATAAACTTTACCAGTTTGCTTGGGCTTATCTTATCTTTCTTACCCAATGCCACAAATAACCTTGTTCTGCCTTCCATCTCTATTTTTCTGTTTTTATCTGACAAATCATTTATTTCGTTATACGATCCGGGGTTAAGTTTGCCATCAAAACTGTAATTTAGTAATTTGGCAAGCATCTGAGTTGAGTTATTATTATTAAGAAGTTCTTTAGCCCAATTATAGTACGTTTCATCTATCCTTTCGCTGTTAATAGCTGCTATATCTTCGCTTATCTTCTTTTTCTTTGCTCTAATGATATCCTTAACATTTGGTACTTTTGACCTTTTTATATCGGTTTTTGCTATGCGCTGAATAAACATCAGTCTATTATATTCGCTCGGCGTAATAAAGGTTATGGCCGTTCCCTGTTTACCTGCTCTTCCTGTACGGCCGATCCTGTTCACGTATGATTCGGGATCTTGCGGAAGGGCATAATTAATTACATGACTCAGATTGCTAACATCTATCCCGCGTGCAGCCACATCAGTTGCCACCAGTACATTAATCTTTTTTTGCTTAAACTTTTCCAGTGTCTTTTCTCTTTGCGCCTGTGAAATATCACCATGTATGACATCAGCATCATACCCTCTGTCAATAAGATGACCGGCAACATCATCGACATCATTCTTTGTCCGGCAGAAAACTAAACCGTAAAAATCTTCTTCGATATCAATAATCCTACACAGTGCCTCAAATTTGTCTGAAGCTTTAACTTCATAATATATCTGTTCTGTAAGATTAGTGGTAAGCTGTTGTGTCTCGACATTAATAAATTTATAATCCCCCATATATTTACTGGCAAGTGCCTTGATCCTGGAAGGCATGGTAGCCGAAAAAAGAAAGGTCCTTTTCTTAGGATTGGTATATTTCATTATCTCTTCCATATCCTCAATGAACCCCATGTTAAGCATTTCGTCAGCCTCGTCAAGAATCAGAAACTCGATATCCTTGAGATTGAGTGTTTTTCTGTTTAAGTGGTCGATAACTCTTCCGGGTGTGCCTACCACAATATGCACTCCTTTTTTCAGGCGCCTTAGCTGCTGATCGATCGATTGCCCTCCGTAGATAGGAATGGCCTGGATACCGGAATCTCCCTTAAATGAACTAATTTCCTCGGAAACCTGTATGGCAAGTTCTCTGGTAGGCGTAAGGATAAGTGCCTGCACACTTCTCTCGTCCGGGTTTATCATTTCTATTAAAGGCAGTCCGAAGGCAGCCGTTTTACCGGTACCTGTCTGAGCCTGTGCCATGATATTAATATTTTCCCGCAACATAACGGGAATAACCAAGACCTGGATCTGGGATGGCTCTTCAAAACCTTTCTTGTTAATAGCATCTAAGACCATTTGAGAAAGGCCGAGATGCTCAAATTTGATATTTTCTGTCATAATTTTCTCCTTAAGTTAATTAAGAAAATGGGGTCTACCCCAATTCGTCTAACGGAGAATAATAACACAATATTTACCATAAGTCAATTGTGACAAGTGTGACAAGGGGACGTTTCGTTTGTCATATCTTAACTGCTCTCTCTACAATACTTCTTCCTATACCTAATCCCCTACTCAGATCTCTGATGCTCGCACCAGTCTTATGGTATAAATTGTTAATTAACCTGGTTCTATCGTCCAAAGGCAATTTATGAAACTCATCTATACTTATTTTTTTCTTAAATAATTCTAATAATTCATCATCGGAATATTTGTTTTTGTAGTCCATATAATTTTCTTTGCCAATTTCCTGATGAAATTCCATAAAGCCTTTTTTACTGTTAAAATATGCTTTCATTATTTCTCCATCAATAAGGTAGTTATTTGAATCATATATTTTAAGATACTCGTTATAGCTAGACCAATTATATTTTGATTCTGTTTTTGCCATTCCTGCTTTTATCGGATTTTGATGGATATAGCGCAGTACTGCCATAAGATATCTCTCATCTTCGATAGGCTCACTTTTATATCTGTTTTGAAATAGATGTCCTACTCTATTATATTTCCGGTTAAGCCATTGTACATAGCTTACTGTAATCCTCTTCATACTTACTCCAATTTCTTCGCTTTCCTGAAGCAGTAAATGAACATGAGTGTTCATCAGACAGTAACCAATAACTTTAAATCTACCTTTTTCCCTTGCTCTATACATTGAATTTAAAAAATAATCTTTATCCTGGTCACTTTCGAAGATGTTACTTCTGTTAATTCCCCTAAGCATAATATGATGATATCCTGTTTTGCTTTTTGACCTTGAGCTTCTTGGCATAAAACCACCCCTGTTCATTGTAAGAGATTTAATTTGATATGTCAAACGAAACGTCCCCTTGTCACTTTTAAAAAATGACTTTTTTTCAATTTCATTTTTATCTCTCCTTATTTTCTTTATTTTTACCTGTTTTTACACTGTCCATACTTCTTCCAAATATTTGCTCAGTCAATTCCTTAAACTTTTCCTGTCTTTCAATAAATAACCGGGTTTTTAACACCGCAAAACCTTCATGATGAGGACCGGAAAGGATAACCAATTGCTCGTCAGGGGCGATTGACAGTTCTTTCCGTAATTTTGCCGGAATAATGATTTGCCCCTTTTTTCCTACAGTAACCGTAGTAAAATATAAATCAGAATGATTATACATTTTATCTCCTTTTCTCTGAATTGTTTTACTTATTGGATATTTAGCATTTTTCATACTTGTGGTATTAATACCACAAGTTATACATATTGTCAATGATATTGATTTCTTTGTTTATGTTTATTTTTGTCAGTGCCACCATTACACCTTTCCTCAATTTTTGACAACAATGGAATTGGAAATAAAATCGACAAGTGAGCGTTCTTTGTCACTAATTGAAACTTACCCCTCATCAATCCTATTTATTTTTATTCCTTTATTTTTTTTATAACCAGGATCAGTACCGATTTCCAATTATTTTTTTCTCCGGGAATATTCATTTTCTTTCATTTCTACCAGTAAAATGTGATAAAGCACCATCCCTTGTCACATTTTTGTCCCATATTACTTGAAAAATATTTTTTAATAGCGTAATATTGATTCTAAGTAATCTTTCATTGCATCCTTAATAATACGGGCATCAGCCTTTATTTAGATGTTTGATAGCTCTTTTATATTTTAAGGGATATTTGTTTATATAACATTGAATAGACCATACTTAATAAATTTTAAGGGAACAAAATGGAAATTTGGAAAAAAAATCTTTATGTCGTATTCTTTGCTGAAATGATTGTTGTTACCGGTATGACTTTTGTGATTCCCTTCCTACCTTTTTATGTAAAAGAATTAGGGATTAGCAATACGGAACAGGCAGCCCGCTGGGCAGGCTGGCTAATGGGAGCTCCGGCACTGGCAATGATTATCGTATCTCCCTTCTGGGGTTCTCTGGCAGATCGGGTGGGACGAAAACCAATGATAGAGCGATCCATATTCGGAGGAGCAATCTCGGTATTTATGATGGCCCTGGCAACTAATGTCTATCAACTATTAATGATACGCATTATACAGGGTGTTTTAACCGGCACAATTGCTGCTTGTACTGCCTTAGTTTCGGCAAATTCACCTTCAAGAAAGATGGGATTTAGTTTGGGATTATTACAGACCGGATTTTTTTTAGGTAATTTTTTAGGACCGTTGTTAGGAGGTATTTCGGCTGATATTTTAGGTTTTCGAAATTCTTTTCGAATTACCGCTGCCCTACTCTTTATTGCTGGATGGCTAATCTTTTTCTTGGTAGAAGAAAATTTTACACCTTCAGTCACAAAGAAACAGATCATCCCATTTAAAAAAAGAGTTGCCTTGTTTTTTAATAATGGGCAATTATTCATCATGTTTTTTATACTATTTTTAGTGCAGTTTTCGGTCCAGATTGTTGGCCCTATTTTTCCTTTCTTTATGGAAACCATCATATCAAATCCAAAAATCGTTTCCACCTTTACCGGATTAATGTTTGCCATAACCGGTTTGATGAGTGCTTTTTCTGCAATAAATGTAGGTAGGTTAATTGAAAAAAAACCGAGTAATTTCCTTTTAACCATCAGTCTTTTAGGAACAGGTCTTTTCTTTTTGTCCCATGCTTTTGTTACCAATATTACTCAGCTCATCTTATTGAGAGTTGGTTTGGGCCTTTTTTATGGATCAATCATTCCTATTGCCAATACCATTATCGGTCTTTCAACTCCTTCCGAAGATCGGGGGAAAGTTTTTGGCCTGGCAAACAGTACTACTTACCTGGGTAATGTTATAGGTCCTAGTTCCGGTGCATTTATTATGATAACCTTCAGTCTGCCAGCTGTTTTCATATTTACCGGAGGTCTATTATTATTGGCAGGACTTGCCTTGCCCATAGCGATGAATAAAATTAAGAAAACTTCACTGGAAAAGGATAAAAAAATAACAACTAAAGAGATGGTTAATGCCAATAGTTGATAAGAATTATTTAATATTGCCAAGCTTGGGATTTTTTTAAAGTAAGATATTATAGTGGAGTCGACCATGAGATTTAAAGTTTATAATGAAGTATTTGAAAAATTACCGGATTTATGTTTTGGTGTTGTAGTAGGGAACCAGATTAATAATAAGCAAAATATTCCAGAAATATATGCTCTGATGAAAAATGAAATGAGCAAGGTTAAGAATAACCTTCAAGGTGTAAACTTAAAAGAATATCCGGGGATCATACCCTATAGAGATGCTTTTAATAAATTAAACCTTAATCCCAATAAATTTATGAGTTCAGTTGAAGCTATGCTAAAAAGAGTTTCCAAGGGGAATGTTTTGCCTTCCATAAATCCTGTGGTAGATTTAGGAAATAGTATTTCCTTAAAGTATATACTACCCATGGGAGCCCATGATCTGGATGCCTTGGAAGGAGAAATTGCGGTAAGATTTTCCAAGAAGGGAGATGACTTTACCCCTCTGGGAGAAGAGTTAGCGGAAGTTTTGGATAGTGGAGAATTAGTCTACGCTGATTCTAAAAGAATTAGAACCAGAAGATGGATTTGGAGACAATCAAATATTGGTAAGATTGATGAAAATTCAAAAAATATCTTTTTTCCTATTGATGGATTCCATGCCAACAAAGAAAGGGTGATTAAAGCAGCGGAAGAATTGGAAATATTGCTTAAAAAGTATTTTAACTGTGAAACTAAAAAGGGCTTCATCGATATAAATCATCAAGAAATGGAAATATGAAGCGGTTTAATTAATGCCTTCAGACTAAAAGTAAATGGTAAAATGAAATTCCTAAAATAATAAAAGTAAATACTTATTTGTAGACTCCCATTTTTCATAAACAGGAGCAGATTTGTAATGATTAAATTATTAAAAAACTTGAAACCCTATAGATTATCGATAATGGGGGTTATAGTTTTTATTTTTTTACAATCACTTTCGGAACTATATTTGCCTACACTTATGTCGGATATTGTGGATACAGGGGTGGTCAATGGGGATGTTAACTATATTGTAAGAATTGGGGGATGGATGATTCTGATTGCTGTCGTTGCTATGATTAGCTCCGTTTTAGGAAGCTACCTGGCAGCTAAAGTAGCCACCGGATTCGGAAGAGATCTCCGGACAAAAGTATTTACCAAAGTAGAAAGTTTTTCTTTGGAAGAGTTCGATGAAAAAGGGACAGCCTCTCTTATCATCAGAACAACCAACGATATCACCCAAATTCAGCAATTGGTAATAACCATGCTTAGAATGTTTTTAAGAGCACCGCTGCTTTTTATCGGCGGTATTATTATGGCTGTTTTAAAAGATGCTAAATTATCATTGGTACTTGTGGTTATTTTACCGATTTTAACTATTACCATTCTTTTAGTCGCAAAAAAAAGCATGTTTCTTTTTAAATCAATGCAAACTAAATTAGATAAGCTTAATCTGGTTCTTCGGGAATATTTAACCGGTATACGGGTTATTCGAGCATTTAACCGGGAAGTTTACGAAAAGAAAAGATTCCATAAGGCTAATTTTGATTTAACAGAAACCGCGAAAAAAGTCAACCTACTGATGGCTGTTTTGATCCCTTTAATGATGTTGATTCTTAATTTGGCAATTGTAGCTATTATTTGGTTCGGAAGTATACGAATCAATAATGGTGGTATGCAAGTTGGGGATTTGATGGCATTTATTCAATATGCATCACAGATTATGTTTTCTCTAATTATGGTTTCAATGATGTTTATCATGGTACCTCGAGCATCAGTATCAGCTATTCGAATTAATGAAGTTTTAGATGTCGAGCCGAAAATCAAGGATCCAATGATACCCAAGGAGAGCCAGTTAGAGATTGAAAATGGCATTATATCAGAAAAAGACAAAAGAGGTTATCTTGAATTTGATGGGGTTAGCTTCTGTTATCAAGGTGCGGAAGAACCAGCTATTAAAAATATTTCCTTTAGGAGCAATCCCGGTGAATTGACCGCAATTATCGGAAGTACAGGTTCTGGAAAATCAACATTAATAAACCTTATACCGAGATTCTATGATGTAACATCAGGTCGTATTTTAATCGATGGTGTTGACATACGAGAATTAACTCAAGAAAAATTACATGCCAAAATTGGATTAGTTTCTCAAAAAGTTGTTCTTTTTACGGGTACTATTGCAGAAAATATTGGTTTCGGAAATCATAACTTATCTCGCGATGAAATGATCAGAGCAGCCGAAATTGCTCAAGCATCAGAATTTATTTCTACCATGAAACAAGTTTACGATTCTCAAATTACACAAGGCGGGACCAATATATCAGGAGGAGAGAAACAACGACTGGCTATTGCCAGAGCTTTGGCCAAACATCCTGAAATTTATATTTTTGATGATAGTTTTTCCGCTCTTGATTTTAAAACAGAGGCAAAGTTACGGGTAGCGATAAAAAAAGAGACAAAAAACGATACGGTTTTAATTATTGCCCAACGAGTGACCACAGTGATGAGTGCAGACCAAATTATTGTTTTAGATGAGGGTAAAATTGTGGGTATGGGCAAACACCAGGACTTAATCAGGACCTGCAACGTCTATAGGGAAATCGTGGCTTCACAGCTCTCAGAAGAGGAATTAATATGAGTGAAAAAGATGTAAAACAAGGAACGCCAATTAGAGGATTAGGCCGTGGTCCCGGAAGTCATCAAAGTATGACTATGCCGGTGGAAAAAGCTAAAGATTTTGGAGGAACCTTAAGACGATTACTCGATTATTTAAAACCTCACCGAATTAAGCTTGTCATTACTTTCCTGGCAGCTATAGCTGGTACATTTTTCAGTATTATCAGTCCAAAAGTTATGGGACGGGCAACCACCAAATTATTTGAAGGTTTTCTTCTAAAAATGAGAAATGTACCTAATGCAGCCATTGATTTTAACTATATTTTAAATATTATTTTCATCTTAATCGGATTATATGTCATCAGTGCTATATTTACCTATATTCAACAATATATTATGGTCGGTATTGCTCAAAAAACCGTTTACGATATGAGAAAAGATATTAACTCTAAATTATCACGATTGCCTTTAAAATATTTTGACGGGAGAACCCATGGAGAAATACTCAGTCGGGTGACCAACGATATTGATACCGTCAGCAGCACGCTTCAACAAAGTATTACCCAATTAATTACTGCCATAGTAACCTTGGTCGGAATTGTGGTTATGATGCTAACCATTAGCCCGCTGTTAACTTTAATTGCTTTCGTTACTTTACCTTTAAGTTTTTTGGTTACTAAAGTTATTGCTAAGAAATCACAAAAATTCTTTGCCAGACAACAAAAACTTTTAGGTCAGTTAAATGGCCACGTGGAAGAAATGTACACCGGCCACAAAATAGTCAAAGTCTTTAACTACGAAAAGCAATCCATCGATAAATTCAATAAAGTGAATGATCAACTCTATGATGCCGGATGGAAAGCTCAATTCATATCGGGAATCATTATGCCTTTGATGATGGCAATTGGGAATCTTGGCTATGTCTTTATTGTTATTTTTGGTGGAATTTCTGTTGCCAGAGGAGCTATTACCATTGGTAATGTTCAGGCGTTTATTCAATATTCCAGACAATTCACCCAACCGATCATTCAAACAGCTAATATTGCCAATATTATTCAATCAACTATTGCAGCTGCTGAGCGTGTCTTTGAAGTTCTTGATGAATCTGAGCAAATACCGGATAAAAAACATATGATTCATTTAGATAAAGCCAAAGGTGATATAAAGCTTGAGCATATTAAATTTGGATACGATACAGAAAAAATACTCATAAAAGATATGGATATTGATGTTAAAAAAGGTCAAAGAATTGCCATTGTAGGTCCTACCGGAGCCGGAAAAACCACATTGGTTAATTTACTGATGCGTTTTTATGAAATTGATGACGGGAAAATCACTTTTGACGGAATAGATATTCGTGATATGAAACGTGGTGAATTGAGAAGTCTTTTTGGTATGGTACTTCAAGACACCTGGTTGTTCAAGGGAAGTATTAAAGAGAATATCGCCTATGGCCGAGAAAATGCTACGGAAGAGGAAATTATTCTAGCAGCAAAAATGGCTTATACTGATCACTTTATCAGAACACTTCCGGAGGGTTATGATACTATTATCAATGAAGAAGCCAATAATCTCTCTCAAGGTCAAAAACAATTACTGACCATTGCTCGGGCTATTTTGGCAGATCCGATCATATTGATTCTCGATGAAGCGACAAGTAGTGTTGATACCAGAACAGAAATTCATATTCAAAAGGCTATGCTTGCCCTGATGGGAGGAAAAACCAGTTTTGTAATTGCTCATCGTCTATCCACTATTCGGGAAGCAGATTTAATTTTAGTGATGAACGAAGGAAGTATTATTGAAAAAGGAACCCACAAAGAATTACTAAAGCAGAATGGATTTTATGCTGATCTGTATAATAGCCAATTCGTCGGATTAAACCTTAAAGAAAAAGTTAGTTAAAAAAGCAAGAGAAGGGGGTCAACAACTTATGATATCGGCTGAAGACTGCTTTTTGCTCTTGGTTAAGATGATTACTGCAAGAATTGACCCCGTATTACCCTACTTAATTTTCTCAAAATAATTTTATTTATTCTTTATTATCCCAATATTTTTCAGCTTCGTTTTCCATATTTTCTAGCCTATCATAATAATCAGGAAATTCATTAAGATGTGCAAGTGCAATTTTGCCGGTTAAAAGTGGATCATCATTTGTTACATTTGTTAATTCATTAATCTTCCCATGCTCAAGTTCAACGTCCATTCCCATTCTAAATTGTTTAACATCAAATTTATTCCATTTTATTCCAAGTTTTTCTCCGATAAATTTAGCTTCTTCGTAGCTATAAGTTTTTTTTGATGACATTTTATTCTCCTTATTTATTTTATTTTTTTAGACTTCCACCTAACCTGCCGCGAGTATCCTTAGATGATTATTTTCTCATTTATAATCTTTTATTATTTATTTAAATTAGGGTTTTCCACTTCCATTTTACCCTTGTAAGCTGTAGGCCAATAAAGATTTGATCCCATTTCCTTCGCTTCTGGCTCGTTTAATCGATGATAGATTTACTCCATTTTACGAACGCATACTTCTATTTCTTGATGATTTTTTAGTAATTCCTCCAACTTCGAAGTATCTGTGTCGCCATAATGATAAGGATACAGAATCTTTGGTTTAAACAACTCGGCAGCATCAACGACCATCTCTGGGGTCATCGTATAAGGCAGGTTCATAGGCAAAAAGGCAATATCAATATTCTCTATTGCTTTCATCTCCGGAATATTTTCGGTATCACCGGCCACATAGACTCGTTTATCGCCAAAAGTCAGAATATACCCGTTTCCTACACTCTGCGGATGAAACGGTTCTCCATTGCCACGGGTATGAACAATATTATATGCCGGTACAGCTTCAATTTTTATTCCCTGAACAATTAGCACATCTCCATTCTTCATAACTATGCCGCCTGGAACTTTCTTTGCGCAGGTTTCAGTGAAGACTATTTGGGTTTTCTCAGTCTTTAACTTCTCGATTGCTGGTAAATCAAAATGGTCACTATGCTCGTGGGTTATCAGAATGATATCAGCTTTGGGAAGTATAGAGTAATCCGCCAGCTCACCATAGGGGTCAACATGAATGACTTTTTCATTAAAAGTAAAGATTAAGGTTCCGTGACCGATAAAGGTGATCTTAAGCTCACCAGCGGATGTGGTGATGATGTCTGTCTCGAATTGGTCCTTAGCATTCGCATAGACTGCAATACCCACAATGAATAACATGAGTAAAATGACTTTAAACATCCCAATCCCTCCTTATTAAAGTAATTAACCTTCTCATTTTTTATCATGTTCAATTACATAATATCTAAGTTGCTTTATCTCAGTTTTACTAATATTTCAAATTATATTTTTCGTAATTAAAGATAATAGTTAAAATGTTTTTCCCTGGTTGACTTGTTTGTTGCAATATTATTTTAATTTAACCTTCTTTCAGTATACACTAAATAAGGTAAGTTTACAGATTCTGGGGCTTATTCAATTTAGTGAATAGAAAAAGTGCCTTCCAACTTAACTGCATGGCTAAAATTATCAAACATGGGTGATACTTTCTTGGCTAACTGGTGTACTTTTTTAATAGTCTCTTCAGGGTGTTTCGTTTTTACCTGAACTGCAAATTTAACCTGTTTAAAACCAGTTCTCTCTATGTTCTGTTCATCAATCCATCCCCCGGGAACTACTTCTCCTTCCACGTCTACCTTCAAATCTTCGATTTCAACCCTTAGTTTTTCAGCAGCATATAGATAGGCGAAGAGAATGCATCCTCCCAAAGCCTGTAATGACAATTCAGCAGGTTTGGGACCTAAATTTGTGCCATTCTCCTCCAGCGGTTTATCGATAGTCAGTTTGAACCCTCTGGTTTCACTCTCCACTTTAGTACCTTGAATCCATTTTGCCTCAGCTTTTAATATTTTATTCATTGTTTTTTCCTCCATTTTTATTTACGATTCGAAAAATTCTTTTGGCCAAGAAACAATTGTCCTTTTTATAATTTAAATAGGACAGTTTAAACCTGCCCATATTTTATTATCTTTAATCATCTCTTGGACTTTTTTCATCTACTCATTTTATGCTCCTCTGTTTTTCACTTATTCATTTATTCTTTCCAAATTTTTGTATTGCAAAACCTAATAAACTTCCCAAGATTAAAGTCATGATAGATATTGGAACCAAATTAATGGGTTGGTGCCAACCAATTAAAAAAGCACATGGTATTAACAGTGAAAATGAAATTAAAATTCCTTTGATCATACTGTGAATTCTTAATCCATTGGTGGAAATTAAAAAACCTGCAATTACCCACATTGAAAAAGCGGATAAATTTGCATCCCAGGTTAGTTTTTGTAATACCATTGGTATCACATCGATTATACCAGCAGTAATGCCAAAAATAATTCCAATAGCAATTCTATTCATATGTTCCTCCTTAATTTTCTTCTTTGTTTAGGCATAATAATTTCCTTGTAGCCAATTTTTTTAATTATATGCCTATTTGCATAATGGGCAAAGAGCCATCGTTAATACTCTGCAATTAGGTAACTAATTTGATATAATTATATCACTAAAGGAGGTATTTGATTATAAAACTTGATCAACAAATTATGGTTAGAAGATGGAGGTTTACTCTGGAAGAATAGGAAAAGATGAAGAATAGGGTTCTCCATCCATATATAAAACAGTCCCTTGAGAATGATATTCAATCGGGGTAGCGCCGGGAAGGTCTTTTTTTTAATTAAAATATAATTAAAATATGAGATGATTATTATCTTTCTTTATAATATGATTGTAACCCAAAAAGTAAACAAAATGGTAATGTAGGGGCACGATGCATCGTGCCCACAGGAGAAATTAGGTAATAATATGGCGAGGGCACAATTCATTGTGCCCCTACAACATAATTATAACAACTCTTATTTCCTACGCAATACGCGATACAAGATATAAGCCGTTGAAAATATTAATAAAATAATCAGATATTTTGAAAATAAAAACCTACCCATAATTTATATCAGACATCTACATGATCCTGATGGCTCTGATGCCGGTAGAATGTATGATTTTAGCGGAAAAACAGGAAAAATAGGATTTAGAAAAGGGTCATTAGAAACAGAATATATAGAGGATCTAATAATAATTAAGGGTGCACCGGAAATCATTAAAAATAGGTATAACTCCTTTTTTAATACAGACTTAGCTGATCTTTTAAATAAATTAAAGATTAATCAGGTGGTTATTGTGGGGTTCATGACTAGCTTTTGCTGTGAATCTACTGCTCGAGACGCCCATGACCGAGATTATTATGTTGATTTTATTATAGACGCAACCGGAACGCCGGATCTGGAAAAACTCAATCAAGAGCAGATTAAGCTTGCCTCGGCACAAACACTTTCGGCAGGTTATGCCAATGTTCTAAAAACTAAGGAATTTTTACTAAAATAGAAATCCCCGGATTAATTAAAATACGGACAACACATCCTGTTTTTTCTATAGTTTAATTTATCCTTTTACGAGGTCTACCTTTAGAATGTTTATCTATAATAATACCTAAAATCTCAACAGTCTAGTTAAAAAACTCCTCAAACCCTATAAGCTTTCCACTAAGAGTTACTGAATTACTGAGCATTAACAACCATCCCCCGTCACATTTTCTAATTTTTTATAATATTTTTAAACTTTTTTTCCTAAAAGCAACGATGGTTGCTGAAGTAATAATTAATATGCTTCCGACGATATGATACCAGGATAAAATTTCCCTAAAAATTAATATACCCAAGATTAAACTTGTTATCGGTTCAAAGGTACTTACAATAGCCGCAGTTGTAGCACTAATTACTTTTAAACCGGTCTTAAATGAAACCATTCCTATTAAATTAGCCACTAAAGCCACCAGAACAGTACTGACTATTCCCTTAAAGGTATAACCAATCTCAAGCTTTCCCGTAAAAACACTTATTGCAAACAATATATAACTATTAAATAAAGAAATGTAAAATATTAATACAAATGAATTTATCTCTTTTATATTACCATAGGCAACGATTAGTATATAATAGGCATAAAAAAATCCTGAAATCAAGGAGAGCAGTACTCCAATAATACTGGTTGATCCCAACGAATTAAAGCCTGCCAAAAAATACATACCTGCTAATGATAATATCAGGGAAAATATTTTCCTTTTGTCAATTTTTCCATTAAAAAAGAATATTGAACCCGCCATAACTGCTACGGGATAAATAAAATGGATGGTTGTGGCCAGTCCTATAGACATATAATTATAGGACGATGAAAGCGTTAACATTGCTAATGAATGGCCCATTAAACTCGCTTTAAATAAAGTAATATACTGTTCTTTTTCTAGTGTATAATCGATTTTTCTTATTTTCAATAATATAAAAAGTTCTATCGTGGCAAATAGTGATCTAAACAAACTAAACGTATATGGATTAAATCCGTTAGCATAAGCAATTTTTGCAAATAGTGGAATGAATCCTAAACTGGTAGCTGCAAAAACCGTTAATAAAATCCCTTTTACTCTGTTCATTATTATTTATTCCTTTATCGAATTAAAGTTGTTACAAAGAAAGTGTGACCTGCCCTATTTATTTTATTGCCAAGTTTACTTGGATCACTTAAGGAACAAAGCTTTCACAAGGGACATTTATTTGGCATTTTCCACAACCATATCGTGGTTTATATTTTTCTTTTGTCTTATTTAAAAATTCAGAACATATGAGATGATTTTCCCCCATTTTCCATAGATATTGCATTAACCGGACATTGTTTTACACATGCTCCACACATTGAACAGTATTCATAAATATTTTCATGCTCTCTATTATCAGGTTTTAGATATAAGTCTGTAACTATACTTCCAAATCTACCCGCTATGCCTTTGAATTTTCTATAGAATATAATGCCATTGTAATTAAACCTTGTTTATTCATTTATTACTCCATGATTTTTAGAAAATGGGATATGTTGTCCCTATTTGTTATTATAATCTTTATAAATAGCGCTAATTTTTTTACCTTTTTTTAAGATCAGGTGTACATTTTTCAATTCATCCGGAATATTTATTTCCTGGGGGCACTTCTCAAGACAGATTTCACAATTTGTACATAATGATGCGTTTCCGTTAGATTTTGCCTGGTTTAATTTTTTCGGAGAGTGGGCCATCTTTTTATAGTCCCTTTTTTGCAGCCATTTACGGACATTGCTTCTTTCCAGGGCTAGATTGTTTAAGATAGCAAAATTCTGGGGAATATTTACCCCTGAAGGACAGGGCAAACAATATTTACAGGATGTGCAGTGAACCAATATTTTCTCACGATAAATTTTAATCAAATTATCTATTATGTTCAAATCTTCTTCATTTAAAGAATTTACTCCGGATCGGTCAGCACTATCGCAATTTTCATTTAGCATTTGCATATTGCCCATTCCGCTTAAAACCACTGATACCTCCGGAAGATTCCACAAATATTGCAGCGCCCAATCAACCGGAGACCTTTTTATTTGAGACCTTTCCATAACTTCCCATGCTTCATCCGGCGGATTTGCCAATCCTCCCCCTTTTAGAGGTTCCATAATAACCACTGCCATCCCTTTTCCCGCTGCATATTTTAAGCCTTCGGTCGTTGCCTGGATCGCTGTGTCCATATAATTATATTGTATTTGCACTACGTCCCAAGGATAAAAATCTACAATCTCTTTAAACACCGGCAAGGTATCATGAAAGGAAAAACCGATATACTTGATTTTTCCTTTCTTTTTAGCATCTATCATTTTATCAATTAAATTATATTTTTTTAATTTTTCCAACCCTGATCTATTCATTGCATGAAAAAGATAGGTATCTATATAATCGGTTTGCATTTTCTTTAATTGTTTATTTAAAAATTTATCAAAATCTTCTGCCTTGCTCACCAAAAATAACGGGCTTTTGGTAACCAGATGAACTTTTTCTCTATAGCCGTCCTGAAGTGCAATTCCAACAATTTTCTCACTTGCACCAAAATGATATACCCATGCAGTATCTATGTAGTTAATTCCTTTATCGACTGCACTTTTAATCAGTTTAACTGATTTTGGCATATCAGCCTTTAAAGGCATCAACTTTTTTGTTGGAAGCCTCATACAGCCCAATCCCAGAGCTGATACTTTAAAGCCGGTAGAGCCAAATTTTCGATACTTCATAAAATCCTCCCCATATATTACTAGTAAACATCTATTATTTTTAAAATATTTTTATTATTATAGTTTAAAATTTTTTTTATTTCACCTTTTAATTAAAATAGGGACGGTTGTTAATTACTGAGCATTAACAACCATCCCCCGTCACATTTTTAAGTGAACATTAATTGCAAGTTTCCACTAAGTCGATACCGTCAAGGAAAGTTTTCTTACATATTTCTCAAATTCTCTTCCCTGGGCAAATTTATGTAGATCGTACAAAGAAAGTCCAGCAAATTGATTTCTAGAAGAAAACCATGAAAGCCTGGGGTATTACTGTCCGCTCATATATAAAGATTTAGTCAGAAATTTCATTATAATGCCCGCTTTATTTTTAAGATAGGGACGAATCTATTTTTTCTATGACTTATCTTCTTTGTTCTCCTGTTTTATTAGCTAATACAATCTCTACATCCAAACCAAAAAACGACATCATAGTTGTATTAACAATTTTAAAATGGGCACTCTCCAATGATTGCCTGACAAAAATCGGACGGCAATCAATATAGTTAGGAAGCTTTTCATGCAACCACTCATAAAGTTTCACCATCGGTCCTTGTTTTTCTTCCTTAGACATAGCAACCACACAAATCCGCCTGCCCTTTTTCAAAACTCGGTTACATTGCTCCAAAACAATCGGGATTTCAGGAGTATCAAATAATTCTAAAGTAAAGCTCATAAAGACAGCATCAAAATAAAATTCCGGATATGGTAAATTCAACGCGTCACCACACTGTAAATCAACTTTTTCTGATAGTCCGGCTTTTTCAATTCGTGAAGCTGTAATTTTTTGCATACCTTCTGATAGGTCAAGCCCATACGTTTTCCCGGTATCACCAGCTGACCGGGCTAGCGATAAGATACAATGCCCTGTACCAAACCCAATCTCAAGAACCTTTTCCCCTTCCTGGATATTTAGTTTTTGTAAGCCAACATCTCGAAATCTTTTTTCGCTATGCCCAGCTAATAAATCATACCATTTACTCATTTTGTTATAGCTATCTTTTGCTTCTTCTTTAGACCTCTTAACTCTTTTTATATCTCTCATAGCTCAATCCTTATTTTTTAAAAGATCTTACCGGAGTCAGTTCTTGCAATATCACTTTTCCTCTTCTGTTTTCGTTTTACATTTTTTATTGTCAGTAGAACCGTCCCCCTGGCACTCCTTGTCTTGCTACGTCAATCAAAAAGAAGGATATCTTTTCTTTGTCTGGATAGATTTTTTAACTCTTCACTAAAGCCTGACTTAGAAAATAAAGCAAAGTATTTTTGTCCTGCATTAAAAAAACCATCGGCTTTTCTTTCTAAATTAAATAACTCATTTAGACCGGCACTTTTATTTCTCCATTTACATTCTCCAAAGATAAAAGATTGTTGATTATCATAAGCTACAATATCAATCTCTTCTTTATTGTTCCACCAGCGTCCTATACTTCCGGCTTTAAAAGGAAGCATATTTTTTCTATTTAGATTTTTCAATCTTTGTAAACAAATATCCTCAAAGATAAATCCGGTGAAACTATTTAAAGAGGGTTTTATTTTTTCCTCCCAAACATAATTAAGGTCCCCCTCCTCAAGATAACTCATATTAGGAAAAACATATCTAAACCAAAAACGGAAGAAGGGATCGTTAAGGAGATAAATACCTTTTCTTGATTTATGTGGTTTATCTTCCATAATTGGCACTTCTCTTTTTACTATACGTAATTCTCTTAAGACACTAAGATATTTATTAACTTTATGCGGCTCGCTAATCCCGGTTTCCTGTACTATCTCGTTTAGCCGGGTCCTACCAAAGGCAATTGCTTTTAAGATAGAGAAATATGTAGCCGGCTCACGCAATTCTTCTATTAATAAAAAACGAGGTTCGCTAAAAAGAAAACCATTTTTATTTAAAATTTCTTCTTTTACATTTTGCTCTATGGTTTTATGGTCATTGAATCGTTGGAGATATGCAGGTGTGCCGCCGAGCATACTATAGGAAAAAACTCTATCCTCTTCGGAATAGCGGGGGAAAAATAACTTTAGGTCATTAAAAGATAGGGGATGTAAGGCAATCTGCCCGGTGCGCCTGCCAAATAAAGGACTCTTGCTCCCCAGGATTTCCTTTTCCATAAAGCTCATATAAGAACCACACAGAATAAGAAAAATATTGCTTTCTTTACCTTTTTCATCCCATATTTTCTGCAAGATAGAGGGGAGTGCCGGATTACTAATACATAAATAGGGAAACTCATCGATAATAATCAAAGGCATTTTTGAGACTAAATGGTCAAAAATATATCTTAATAAAGCTTCCCATGAACCGAAGGGTTGGGTCAGTAAAAACGATTCTCCGGTTAACTGAAATATCTTTTCACTAAACTGTTTTAACTGTTCTTGTTCAGAAGAGAGGTCCGAGGAAAAAAAGAGGTGTTTTTTATCTTTAGAAAATTGTCTGAGCAATTCAGTCTTGCCAATCCTTCTACGCCCATACATAATTACAAAACGGGCACCCTGTTCCTTATGTGATTTTTCTAAGTAATTTAATTCCTCAATTCTATTGACAAACATAATACCCTCCATATAGTATACTTTAAAGTATTATACTTATAAGTATACTATATATTCTAAATAAGTCAATCGTTTTTTTATGATAGTTAGCTGCCGATTTCAGAAGTTAGGTTTTCCGTAAAAAGTTCCCGAATTATTGCCTAGGCGCACCTTCCCTATTTATCTAATTTAAAAGTAAAATATTAATTGTCTAAGAAAATAGCATATGTTCCTATTTATTCAAAATCTGAAAGTGATTATTTATAAGGGTTGCGGAGTTTTGGTGAGGTTAAGAAACGTCGCGATTGACAGTTTTTCAAAAATTAAAGTACCTTTAACTGTTTTAAAATAAAAAGAGAGAAATTCTTTTTTAAGTTGTTACAACTTCCTAACAAATTCTTCAAGATATAGTTCGGTCGATTCTTTTAAATTAGAAATTGCTTCTTCAACTGTATGTCCTTGGCTAACAGTCCCTACTTCAGGACATTCTGCAACATAAAATTCTTCCTCTTTATGAAGAACTGCGGTAAAAATGTGTTTGTCCATTTTTACACCTCTTAAACTATCAATTTTTAAAAATAAATAGAGTTTATTTTCATTTTCCCTGTAGTTTTTCTCTTAGAATTAAAATATAAATTTAAAATATCACATATTTTTTCATTTTTTCACTAATACAACTGTAGTATATTTTAACTACAAAGTCTATCTATAATAACACCTAAAGCCTCAACTATCCGGTTAAGAAACTCCTCAGGTCTTATAGATTTTCTGCAAAAAGTTACTTAATTATTGAGCATGAACAACCGTCCCCCTAACAGAAATTTTTAAAATTTGAAACCTGAACAAACCCTCTCTAATCACCCAGTAATTAAGATTTTTCTTTTTTATGAAATACCTCTATGGCCCATTTGCCTGACAAGGCAGAAGGAGGTAACCCGCCACCCGGGAAAAGCCACTGTCCTGCCAGTATGAAATTATCAAGTCCTTTAATAATCGGACTTATTATTTTATTCATATTACTTTTTGTTGGCATAAAACCTTCATAGGCTGCCCGATATACGCCAGTGTATTTTATATCAGTTAAAGGAGTTGCTACATCTACAACCTCAATAAAATCTTTTATACCGGGATAAGCCTTTTCAAGCAGCGCTATCGCATCTTCTTTTATTTTTTCTTTTTCTTTTTCATATACATTATCTTTCAGATGCTCCCATATCTCATAAGGGGTTTGAAATCTAAGAACAATGGTCGTTTTCCCTTCGGGAGCCATATCCGGATCATAGCTGTAGTTTGATATTGAATAAGAATCAGTTTCCGTAGCTCCTATTGTAGCCGGAACCAGATAGTTGTTCATCATCTGTTTTTCCTTGATCTCTTTTTTAATACCAAATGAAACCTGCACCAGGGATTTGTAAAGTGGCCAATTTTCAAAGGCATTTTTTATATCTTCAGGAATATATTTACCATCAAGCATATCGTAAATAACCGTATGTAAATCACAGGCGGCGATAACATAATCAGACTTATGGATAGTGTCATCATCTAGCTCCACACCAACAGCTTTTCCCTCTTCGATGAGTATCTTCTTAACCCTTTTCCCAGCTGACAGTGTACCACCAAGTTTTTGGTATTTATTTAGAATCCGTAATGAAAAATTCAGGGAACCACCTGCCGGATATCCGGCATTATTATCTTTAAAGAGTGAAAGCATCATCAAAAAAGCAATCGCAGAAAAATTTTCGTCACTATATATTTTCTCTAGAAAATGGTGCAAAAATTCGTTTTTAAACCCCATTTCTTTTATAAACTGACCACAGCTTTTTTTACCATATTTCATCATGGGAATCGTGGCACGCCACATCTTCAATAAAATCTTTAACATGGGAAGAGTTCTTCTTAGCGGTTTAGGCTTCATAATTTCCTCTATATCACCGGAAAGAGAAGATTTAGCTATGATAGAAAACATCCTTGATATTGCTTCTTCATCTTCAGGAGAAATGCTTTTCAGATAGGCTTCCCATTTTTGCATATCTTTATACATTAAGAATTCTTGACCTTCATTGTCTACATTTCTGATAAAGACTTCAGGGTTAATGATAGGCACGTCTTCTGATAATGCCCCCAGTTGTTTCCACATTGTATTCATGCTTCCTGAAGATGAACCCATAAGCCAGGCAATACAATAATCAAACATGTAACCCTTTCTCTTCCATGCTGTACACTGCCCTCCGGGAACAGTATGCATTTCAAATATTTCAGTCTCAAACCCATACTTCTGACCAAAAACACCTGCTGAAAGTCCTGCTATCCCACCACCAATGATAATTATTTTACTTTTCATTATTAGTCCTCCTTTCCTAAAATCTTTTATCTTACCGGTTTGTGCTTATTATATCAAAAATCACCCTGACAGTCCCCCTTTAAATTCCACCCGCAATGGTCTGGTTATGTTGCCGATATAGCATTATCTGCATTGGCAGTTACCGAATTATTGAACTAGTAAAACCGTTGTCGAAATTTATGTTTTCCAGATGAAATATTTTTTGTCTATTTTTTTATCTCAAATTAATAGGTGTCTGTCCTAATTATTCCTATTATTCTATTATTTCCTAATTGTGCTCGGAAAGAAAAACATTGGCAACTTGTGCTATCTCTTCCGGGTTCTGAAACATTACGCCATGACCCCCGGCACTATATTGCACCAGCCAAGCCCCCGGTATCTTTTCCATCATCATTAGTGAGTTTTGTGGCACGGTTAGAACATCCTCTGTACCGGTGATAAGCAGGGTATTCTGAGTAATATTAGATAAGCGGCTGTAAGTTCCGCTCCAATCCATCATGGCCGTTAACTGGCCTTCTATACTCTGAGATGAGGCTGCTTCGGTCATTGTCTGCATATACATTCGCGGGTCAGGGTTCTTCTCCAGCCATCTTTCCGGCAAGATAAGTCCTATCAATCGCTCACCTCTATCCCGGGGAGTTCCAGAGGTATCCATAAGTATTGCGGTTATCTCCGGAGAGGAAGGTATAGCTTCTTTGCCGCCGCAGTCCGCAGCATAAAGAATTAGCCTATTTACTTTACCCGGATAATTTAAGGCAAGTTCCTGAGCAACATATGTTCCCATGGACCAGCCCAATATATTAGCGCTCTTAATATTTAAGGCCTCCATAAACCCAGATGTGTCAGCGGTAAAAAGTTCTATGCTAAATTTTTTATCGGAAGCTGTCGTCCCTCCAATACCACGGTTATCGAATATAATCACCCTGTTATTTTCAGCCAGCCCCTCCAACATAACCGGACTCCACATTTCCATAGTACCGCTAAATCCCATTATCAATATCAATGGATATCCTTTCCCCATTTCTTTGTAGCTAATATCTATATCATTGACGTGGACAGTCTTTGTTTTGATAGTATTTACACCAGTCCTCACAGGCTTCGCAGCCTTCGTACATCCAGTAACCATTATTGCTAACCAGATTAAAATCAAAGCCAGGATTGCTAACCTAGATACCTTCTTATTATACATTACTCCTCCTTTTCATAGACCACTTTGTAAACTTGCCCGTTTGCAGTGTTACGGTTGACTTCACGACAGATAGTACTATAAGTGTTGTTATTTTTATAACGCATTTCGTGTCCCCCCAAGACACATTTTACATTAACAATATAACTTTGCTCTCTCCAGGGTGGTAAAAACCTCATAATCTATTGGGTAGCTGACTTGCTACTTACTTAAGAAATTATCCACTCTATTTACTGCGTTTTCTCTGAGGTTAAAATAGTAAAAAGGATAATCATAGCTATGAAAAACTCCCCTGCCGAATACTTGATTTCCCGGAGATAATTTATCTACATCAGTTGTACTGCAAATCAACACACCTTTCGTTTTGTCGATACGAGCATCAGCATAATTTTCCACAAGTACAAATTTTCCTTCTTCATTTGGCAGGAATGACCCTAAGCTTTCCTCAGCTGTTGCCAATGTTTCTTCTCTGGTCCAAGTAATTGGGTTTATGACCAGAGCACCAGGTAATACAACCGGATTGTTTCCTACAACTTTAGGAGCCTCAGTATTATATGAAATTATAACTCTTGTATCTTCAGGACCTTCCGCAAATTTTAAGTGTGGATTTTTAGCCAAGTAATCTTCTGTTACTGAATATCCGATAACATAGGCAGCAATCATTCTACCATACACCTCGGGATTTTCTTTCATGTATTCTGACAACAGATATATCATTACATTTGATCCTTGCGAATGTCCGGCTAAAATAAACGGACGGCCATGATTATAATTTTTGATATAAAAATCAAAGGCGGCAAATGCATCTGATTTTGGTATGCCTCTAATCACTTTAACTTGTTCTTCTAGCGGTAAAGATAAGCAATATACGGGATCTGCTTGCCGGTAGTATGGTGCATAAATATTACCGACGGTCTCAAAAGCAGTAGCTTGTCGTCCAAACGCTGCTTTTGCGCCTTTTAACATGGAAGGATTGTCGATTTCACAAATATTTGACTCATTTTCATTAACCTTCTGCCAGGCAGTTGGATAGAGGTAAAAAATATCTACTTCTTGGTCAAGCGCAGCAGGTAAAGATAACCAATGCTCAGATTTTGAATAATCGGTAGCTATCGGTTCAGATGTTGAGCCATCATTTACGCATACTACCAGAGTAAAACTTACCAAAAGTGCCATAATTAATAATTGAATTTTTTTTAGGTTCATTTCTTAATCTCCTTCAAATTTTTATCTTATGTACCTATTTCCCACTACTCATAGCTGATTTTGGGTTCAAACTGATCCCCGGCACTTCCCACAGCTTCATCTTGCCTCTTCGGCTTCTTCTGATAGATTCCTATTTCTTGGTGCTATTCAGCCATATCTAACTTGGCAGAGGCAACAAAATCTACACCTACTTCATCAATCCATTTGTCCAGTACTGGTTTAGTTGCTTCTTTGAAAGCCATCAACTCTGCCTCATTAAGTTCAACTACTTCTACCCCTTTGCCCTTAACATAAGCAACCTGATCTGAAATTTCAAGAGTTTCTCCGAATGTTTCTTTTAGAATATTAATCGAAATATCTCCGTCAAGTCCTCTTCTTACCAGGGCTTTTTCCCATAGGGCTGCTTCTTCTGCCGCTTCTTTGATCATGATTTGCAGATCTTCCGGGAAAGAATCCCAGACCTTTTTATTGACCACAAAGAGAAGAGGGTCAACCAGGTAATTCCAATTGGTAGCATACTTATGGTATTCCCAGATTTTAACCGGAAGAAGAACTCCATAAGGATTTTCCTGTCCATCGACTGCTCCCTGCTGGAATCCGGTCACTGCATCTCCCCAGTTCATATCAACCGGAACTGCGCCCAATTGTTTAAAGATGTCATCATATATTGGGGCAGGGGGAACCCTCAGTCTTAATCCTTTCATATCTTCCGGTGTTCTTACCGGTCTTACATTATTAGTTAATTGTCTAAATCCATTTTCACCCCAGGCCAGGGCTTTTACCTGCATCTTTTCCATTTCGGTAAACATTTTTTTACCGGTTTCGCCATATTCGATTTTATCTAAATTTTGGTAAGTATTGATGAAAAAGGGAAGTGAGAAAAGATTATGCGATTTAACTACTGAGGAAGAATTGATGGTAGATTCCACCGCAAAATCTATACTTCCTTCGGCCACGGCCTGGAACCAATTCATCTGCTTACCGGCTAACAATTGACTGCTAAAATAAGGTTTTAGATTAATCTTCCCGGCAGTCTTTTCTTTGATCAGGTCAGCCCATTTCTGTGCTCCCCTTCCCCAATCATAGGTAGGTCCTGTATTGAGCGTTAAGGTGTATTCTGCTTTAGGGATAAATTCTTTTGCCCAGCCTACAGAAAAAATAATTCCCATGGAAAGCAAAACTACTAAATTTAAAATTATAATTTTTTTCATTATTTTCTCCTTATATTTTTACTATGATCCTATCCCTGCCGTACCGCTTCTTGATTTCCTCAACAATAATGGGGGTCTCAACATTTGACATATCAACCTCAAATATCAAATGTTGAGACCCCTTTCCTACATTAGAGCAAACTAAAAAAAAGCCGATGGTATGGCAGTCATGACATTGTGCGAGATTGCTTCGCCTGCTTTCAGCAGTCTCGCAATGACAATGTTTTAGATCCATTACTTTGCGTCCTGCCCTTTCGGGCAGTTTGCCTTTATCATGCTTTTACAAAATTACTATTTATTTTAAATATTTATACTATTTATATTCCCCAAAATAGATAATTTTAGACATTGATTTGAATTATAAACTGATATATTTCATTTTACAGGATGTATTTTTACTGTTTAGTTACCGCCCCAATAAAGCTTGTCAGTAAATCAACTACCTTCTGTGGATCCTCATAAGGAATCATATGTCCATTGTTTTCTAAAACTTCAAAGAGACATCCGTTAATCTCGCTAGCATAACGCTTTTGCCAATCAAGAGGAATATTGCCTTCTGCACCGGCCAAGATGAAAGTGGGAATCTTGATATCTTTAAATTGGGGCTCGAAGTTAGCTTTCACACAGTCTGCCATCCACTTGAATTCTTTTACATTATTACCCGGATAATAAAGGGGACTGAAAAATAATGGGGGTCAGGTCTTGAAATATCAGTTTTTTCTACATTTTCGGTCGAGTAGTGGGGTTAGGGATCTACAATGTCACTGGAACCATCCCCTTGGGTTTTGGCCCTCTGGTTTTGACATTTTAATTTAAATAAAATATAATTACTATGAGCTAAATTTTAAGAATAGCTTAATTTAAATAATTTTAAGGAGTATAAGGAGTATTAGTTATGAAGAAAATGAGAAAAATAATCATTGTAACACTCATCTTATGCATGACAAATATTATATCTATTCCAGTTCAGGCATGTACGACCCTGCTCGTCACCAAGGGGGCGTCAGAGGACGGCTCGGTAATTGTCGCCCATTCGGACGACAGCGAATTGTTCGACCAGCGTCTGGTTTACGTGCCAGCGGCAGATCATAAACCCGGATCATTCCGGCCGGTATATTACGATGCTTCATCACTGGGCAACAGACCGGAATATCACGGGTATGAGCTACGCCGTTATGTCGGCACTGAACGTGGCCCTACTTATGTAAATTCCGATCAACCTCAGAGTATACCGCTTGGTTATATTCCGCAAGTCGAACATACTTATGCCTACTTCGATGGCAGCTACGCCATCATGAACGAACATCAGCTTATGTTCGGCGAGTGCACTGACGGAACCAAAATCCAACCCGATCCGATACCTGGCAAACTTATTTTCTACAGCGCTGAACTGAGTCGTGTAGCGGCGGAACGCTGTAAAACAGCACGCGAAGCCGTTGAATTGATCGGTTATCTTATTGAAAACTACGGCTACTACGGCACAGGCGAAACACTGCCCATCGGGGATACTGAAGAAGGCTGGATTATAGAAATGGCCCCCAGTCCTGAAGGTACAGGCGGCCTTTGGGTGGCAAAAAAAGTACTCGATGGCGAGGTATTCGTAGCGGCAAATGAGCTGCGTATCCGTGAAATCGACCCTGATGATCCCAACATGCTATATTCCAAAAACCTTCATACCATTGCTGAAAAACATGGATGGTGGAAACCGGAAGATGGCAAGTTGGATTGGCTGCGAACCGTCAGTCTGGGAGAATACAGCCATCCCTACTATTCGCTCCGCCGGGTCTGGCGTTTGCAGTCGCGAATGGCACCTTCGCAGGAAAAATCACCCTGGGTTGAAGATGGCTTTACGAATGAATATCCATTTTCCATTAAACCGGACAAGAAACTTAGCGTCCGCGATGTCATGAGTTTGTATCGCGATTACTATCAGGGGACTGAGTTTGATCAATCAAAAGGAATTACAGCAGGACCTTTCGGCTCTCCCTACCGCTATCCCGGACCCATGGATGCGGGAGGCGATACCGGTGATCCTGATGCTAAACTGGAAGGTGCATGGGAACGTCCGATTTCCATCTATCGATGCGGTTTCAGCTATGTTTGTCAAGCACGCGGCTGGCTGCCGGATCCCATCGGAGGTTTACTCTGGTTCGGTCCGGATAGTCCAATGAGCACCTGCTACGTACCTTTCTATGTGGGAGTCTCAAGTATCGCCGCGCCATACTACACCTGTGACACTACAGCCTTCAGCCAGGACAGCGCGTGGTGGGCCTTTAACTTTGTGGCCAACTGGGCTGGCCTGAAGTACAGCTATATGATCAAAGATATTCAGCAAAAGCAGGACGAAATCGAGTACGTTTTAATTGAAAGTATCAAGGAGATGGATAAACAGGCGCTTGCTCTTTACAAAGAAGACCCGCAAAAGGTACAGGAGCTGCTCACCACCTACTGTAAAACGCAGGCTAACCAGGTGGTAGAAGAATGGTGGAATCTTGCCTGGACTCTTGTAGCCCGTTATGATGATGGTTATGTCAACGCGCCGGAAGAAATGGCCCAGGAAGTCGGCTATCCTGAAGATTGGTATGGTAAGTCGGAATGGCCCAACGGCCCAACGGCCTACGAAAAACCAAAGAACTAACCATGATGCACTGGTAAAAAGGCAAAAAAGTACAGGTCCAGGGGTCAGGCTTCACAACTTCACAAAATAAAAAATGTGAAGTTGTGAAGCCTGACCCCAATTCCCTTTCCCTGTTAGGTTTTTTTAATTTACTTATTCTAATCTCGTTTTTTGTCAAACTCTGTTTGTTAATACCTTATTATCGATTCGTTGTTCTTTTTGGTCCATCAGTTTCATTATATTTTAAAGTGCTTCTCTTTCAAACTCATTGTGGTTAGAACAAGCTCCATAATTTCTGAAGGCAATTGTTCATTTTGCCATTTTCTTTCTGCATCTACTGATTTACCTGCATTTTTTACGGCTTCCAAAGCATACAAAGCTGCTCCCAATGAATGGTCAGCCATATGAGCAGTTGCTACAGCGTGTCCAACGGAACGAGCTACTGCTATTATCATTGGATTTGAAGATTCCCTGGCTACGGCATGTGCACTTACAGATGCCTTTCTTGCTTCACCTACTGTTACTTTTTCTTTTTCCCACTCTTTAGCAACGTATAGCGAAATAATTAGCCTCTGGTCAATATTCTCGTCAATAAGTGATAATACGTGTTCTGAACATTCCCTTGCCCATCTAATTAATTGATGATGATGGTCTTTGGTAAGTGGTCCGCCACGATGTACGGCAATAAATCGGTTATCTCGCATAATTATTACTCCAAGAATAAGAAATTTTTCTTTACTTCATTGAATTTATCTCTGGCCATATATTCTATTTTTGCATAAAGAAAGTTATTTAACTATTATGAGCCGTGCGCGTTCTGTTTCAGGTTCTGAGCAAACTCTTCCGCATGTTTGAGGTCTAGAGCATTAGGTCTACCCTTATTCATTCCCCCAAATAGTTTAAGGAAACTATTTGTGTTAAAACCTTTACAACTGAATTCATCAACGATCATGTAACCTTTGGATTGCAGTTTTTCTCTAAGCGTCGAGTGATCTTTGGCGACTTTGGCTTTTCCCATAATTGCACTGGTTGAGAAAATGAATGCTTTCCTGATGGTGACTTGTGGTAGTTTATCGGCAAGGTCAAGCAGAACTTTATGGTGTTTTGCACTATAAATCCCTGAGCCAAAGCCTATTAGACTATACTCTTGAAGTTCTTCAGGGTTTATTTGCTGAGGCGTTTTTATTTGTGCATCAAGAACTTTTGCGAAGACGTTAGCGATTTTTTCAGTATTATTGTGATGATATGAATACAAAACCAGTAGAGATTTCATTACCATATTTTCCATTTTTTTCACCTTTTCTTTTTATTATTTAAATTGTCTGTGTAGTTATCATGCACCATTTTCCCCCTTATGTATGAACTTTAATGTTTGGAAAAGAATAAAAAAGCCCTTCAGCTTTTAATGGTCTGGTTATGGGGTCATTTAGTATATCTTTTATTGCATTGCAAGACCTGCCCCTCTTTCCCTCCTCACCAAAAAATTCCTTTTTTAATTAAAGGATCTCTTTAACTCTACCAACAATACCACCATCTAGCATCACCTTGATACCATGCGGATGATTAGGTGATTCCGTAAGAATCCTTTGAACAATGCCATCCGTCAATTTCCCTGAGCGCTGATCCTGTTTTTGTACAACTCTTACTTTACTGCCTGGCTTTATGTTTTCACGCTTTATTTCTGCCACAATTTCAACCTCTTCTTTGTATAAAAATCTCTAATAAATGATTCAATCCTAATCCCTTTTTCCCTGGATAGGTAAACCTTAGCATCATGTGGGCCAATTGTGCTTAAAATAAAGGGGTCACACTAACTTTTACTTTGCTCTTTTACTTTATACAGCTTTTTTAATCTCTTAGGGTTCAATTCTCCAATAGTTCTGGTTGTTGAATATTTTTTTGTTGCACTACGATGTGTGGTTATTGAATTTATGAGTACTACTCCTAAAAAAATAAAACTTCTTGCTAATATTTCCATACCCATTCTCCTCGTGTAGTAGTGATCGGACCCGGAGGGAAGCTTCTCCAGTATTTAATATTCTTCGTTTCTTCTGACCGCAAACAAAGGGACGGTTCTCTGTTTTATACTCTAAAGATTTTGTTGACCGACAACCCGGTCAATCTGGATACCTGCCTTAGTGAGCAGCCATCCAGTTTTTTTAAATATATTAAAACCTTGTCTTGCATAATTGTAGGAGCATTTTGCAGCGTGACTAATTCTATATGATATTTACGTAATACTAAATGTCTTATCTCTTTATCGCGTGTTATTATGGGGCAGGTCTTGCAATATCACTTTTATCTTCCCATTTTTTTAATCGGGTTGTCCCTGTAGTATGTTCACGCCAAAATATTCTGCTATATATTTGTTATATTTCAAGAACTTCCTCATTACCCTAAAAATTACCGAATTATTAACCCGGCCCCTATTTATTATTTATTATTATAAGGGCAAATGCGAAATCCCATCTTATCTTTGAATAAATTTGATCCATCTTCCTTTATTATTATCCCACTTCTCGAAAAACTCTTCCCTCTTTAAAATCTTTTCATATATTGGAAGTAAAAATGTCTTTATTCTATCCATTACAATATCAAAATCAATCAATTCCTTACCAATCTTCTTAATGTAACCATTCCACATCCTTATTCTGCTATCATCCTCCGCAAATTCCTTTGTAAAAAGTACATGTTTTTTTTCCAAAGGGGTTTCTCTTCTCTGTAAAGTTGATAAAATTGCTTTTTGTAATACTTTCCCATTAAAAGATTTGATATCAGATAATATATAGATATCATAAAAATCTTTCATTCTGCTGGTTGTAAGAGATATTCTAAGCATAGCTTCAAATTTTTCAGCAATTACAGATTCGAATGAATACACATTTATTTTAGGAACATCAAAATCCAATAATACTGGATAATCCAACACTATTGAATTGGGTACAATAATATCTCCAAAACCGATATCTAATTGAATTAATTTTCTTGAATTACCTAAATAAGAATTAAGTTTAATCCTTACTCCCTCATAATCACCGGCTTCAATAATTTTTTTTACTGTAATAGACTCTGAATCTAAAACGACCCCATCCTTAACTTCAATTTTACATATCTCCTGAAAGATTTTTTTAACATTTTCACTATCATTATTTACATTCTGAGCTAAAAAATCTATATCTCTTGTTGGTCTGGTTTTAAAATTAGTTGTAGCTAAAATTAAAAGCCCTCCTTTTAAAATAAATTTCCGATTATATTTGGATATAGACAGTCTATATAACAATCTCTCTTGCATAAATAACAGCAAAATAAAATCAAAATTTAACCTTTCTTTATTAGCAAGATTGTATAGTCTTCTTTTTACAGAGGCTTCTATATTTTTTAGCTCTCTTGTCATAGTAAAACCTCAAAATACTTTTTGGTAATTGAATAAGCACCTGTAACTTTAGCGTAATCTATAAGTTTATTAATATTTTTTTCTTTCCTTTTTGTATATTCATTAAGAGCTTCCTTAACTATATCGATTCCGATTTTATTTCGATATCTAATGCAATCACAAATTGTTTTTTCCAAGTCATATATTTTAACAATATTTCCCTGAATACTAATTTCCTTAATCCCTGTCTTGTACTGTTTTTCTGCAAAATAGAATACTTTAATTGGGGGATAATCGGGGATAGATGGTTTAAAATCGTCCCGATGAATGGCAATGTAATATTCCCAAGGATTATATGTAGTCATTTCATAATAGGATAAAGCAGAAAGCAAACATATAACACCTTTTGGAACAATCTTAGCGACTTCTACTAATTCTTCTTGTACATCAATCTTATAATCATTCCAATAATATAAACCACGTTTTATCTTGCGAACAACATTATCATCTGTTAGTTGATATAAATATGAAGTGTGAATTCCTGCATTTATAATGTTCTTTGTTCGGGCATAACCTTTATTGCTTTTAAATATTTTTTTTATCTCTTCATGCTTTTGTTTGTTCATTATTAAATTCCTTATATTGTTAATAAGCTCCGCTTTTATTTTTATGTGCGGTGGTTTCTAACAATCTCTGTGCTTAACATTATCACTTTCCAACAAAAAAGTCAACTAAATCCTATACCCTCTTCTCCTCTTATATCCTGACATCCGACCTACTCTCTCTTCCTTGCCTATCTTAAAAAAGGCCATGTGAATTACCTTTTCAGAATAGACCAAAGCCGAGCCAACCCTATCCCCACCTTCAAAACGATAATCTAAGCCCTCACCTGTGGATGGATATTTCTTCTCCTCACACTCTTTTATCCCCTCTAAAAACCTCTTTGCCTCTTCCGTCGGCTTCTCACTGCTTCCCTTCTTTTCCCCTTTTTCTAATATGGCATCCATAGCATAACTCTTCACCAGCTTGGGGAAAATAATATCAAAGGCTGACTCCCGGGAAAGGATATCTAATCCGGCAACCTCTCCTCCCACGAAGACAAACATACCCTTCTGATGAGGTAAACATTGAAAGGCCTTCATATACTCCTCCAGTGCATCTTTCTTTCCTTCAAAGACATCTTTCATCGCTCCGGTAGCAGAATGAACTCCGGCATCGGCTGATAGCTCCTGTATCCCATTCCAGATTGCCCCCTGGTCGGATCTATAATTCCCGCTCTCTCTTAATGAATCACTCACAGAAGCGGCCTTCTTGCCTCTTATCTTATAGGAAAGAATGTTCTCTGAATTAGAAAACTCATCTGTCTGATAGGACCATCTTCCCTGCTCGGTACAGCTTACCGGGATAATCAGCTCTGATTTCTCCTTTACCAAAATAGAAGTATTTAACACCCGGTTCTGCTTGGCCCCGGCCACTTCCTCTCCATCCAGCAAAAGCACCGAAACATCAGCATTGTTTACCACTTTCAATTCCGGTACAGAAGCCTGCGCACTCACCTCTGTAATCACCAGCAATCTCTTCTCCAAGGCCTCCTTTAAGGTTAAATACACCGGACCTTCGTCTCCTTCGGTAAAAAGAGGAATAATCTGTAGATTCTTAAAACTCTGCGTTTCTCCAAAACTTATCTTAGATACGAAATCAGTGATTAAAATATCCATAACCCACCTCTCCTTTTTAAAAATAATATCAATAAAATAAATTTCCTTTACACCACAAAAACCTCTCCATCTGAAATCTGTTCTATCTTCCGGTTAAATAAACCGCTATATTTATCGGGATGAAAAGTATGAATGGGGATTATTTTCCCCGGCTTTAATTTTTTTACCACTTTTTTCAAGGTAGCAATCTCGGCATGTCCGCTGGTATGAACCTGGTAAAAATTCATCTTCTTTTTCTTTATAAATCTCATCATCTTCTGCATGGCATAATCCGGTAAATACCCTTCCCACAAGGAATAAATAAAGGTAGCCTCTTCAATGTTTTTAATGGATTCCAAATCTTTCAACATCGAGGGCCTGACCATCATCATTATCTCCCCGCTCCTATCAGAAATCTCCTTCCTGGAACAATAATGGGGGTCAGGTCTCAACATTTGACATTTGAAGTTGATATGTCAAATGTTGAGAACTGACCCCTTTCCTTCTTTCTCTACATCTTGATTTGGTTTATGTGAACCATGAATTTTTGCAGTAAAATATTTAATTATTTGTATATCATCATCTTGACGAAGAAGTGAAAAATATTTCTCCATGTCTAACCATTTCCAAGGTGTGTTTTTAGCTGCACCATAATATAGATTAAATCCATCAATATATATTATGCTTCTATTTCTCATGGCATTATGCCCCCAAAAAAAAGGCAGCCATATAAGCTGCCTAACCGGCATATTGCCGGGGAGTCGTCTATTAAAATCTATAATCAACATAATACATACCACATAATTTGCCAAATTTATTTTAAATAAATAGGTGTCCCTATTTATTAATTATCTTGCTAATGCGACGCAACCCTTATCATATTACAAGACCCTCTTATCCTTCTTTGAACTCTTCTATTCCAAGGGGGTCTAAAAAAGCATTAACTCTTTCATAAGCGTCTCTTTTAACTCTTTCCTTTTCTTCCCCATCATCA
>Ga0268280_1000239_pt1 | contig 51340 bp, 45 predicted proteins | sample saktaG_9_FD_190139 | JGI IMG/M metagenome (GOLD analysis project Ga0268280, IMG submission 190139) | Saline water microbial communities from Sakinaw Lake, British Columbia, Canada - sak_2011_5_24_40m | ecosystem: Environmental > Aquatic > Non-marine Saline and Alkaline > Saline ...
TCGCGTTTGCGATCTTTTCCTTCGGCCGGCAGGTAGGTGAGAACGTAATAAATGTCTTCGCTCTCGGCCGCTTTTTCCAGGGCAGCGCCAAGTTTTGTCGTATCGCTCACCCGGCCGCCGGTGTCGGCGCTGATCTGGCGGAATGCCCCCTCCCAGTTGGAAAATATCGACTTCCATTGCAAATGATCACCGGGCAGGGTCTCGCCGGCCGCGTCGCTAAGGAACAGGTGATAGGTGGCATTGGCGCCGATAAACAGCGGCTGCAGGTCGCGGAAATAGCTGATCACATCGCTGCCGAGCTGGATTTGGCGCTCCGTCTCCTCCATGAAGCGCTTGAGTTCGCTGATGGTCTCCTGCAGCATGGGCGCTTCGCGAAAAAGGCGCCCGTCCCGGCTCAGCAGCGGCAGCCGCTCGTTCTGCAAAAAAACCAGCACCCACTTCTCGACCTCCACGGCCTTCAGCGCCGAGGCCAGGCGTTCCAGCCAGCGCGGATAACCTTTCAGCCGCGCCAGGCGGTACTCGTTGAGGCCGCCCAGATAGTTGATCTTGAACCGCTCCAGCAATGTCTTTTCGAGGGCCTTGCGCTCTACGTTGCTACCGGTGAGGGCCTTGGGCTGTTCGGTGCTACCGGTGGGGATAAAAATGAGGTCTTCATAAAACTCAGTCGTGCTCCTTTCCAGTTCATTGACCAGGCGGACCTTGTCGAATTTTTTTCGCTTCAACCCAACAGTTACTCCTTCGAAGAAGGCCGCGACCTTTTCCAGTTCCTGTTCGGGAGAGGAGACCTCAAGAGCCCGCTCACCGTCGCTTAAAATGACTCGGTCGCCGCTGCGGTAGATATGGGTCAGAAAATAGTCCCAGGCCTTGGGCCACTCCCGGCTCTCCTCGTTGAACCAGAGCATGAACAGGAACAGGCGCTTGCGGCTGGCTGCGGTTTGGGGAGCCGCTGCCGGATCTTCTTTCCCGGCCAGGGAGCGCCGCAACTGCCGGCAGTAATTGATCTTTGTTTTTTTGCCATCTTCAAACAAGGTAAAATCTCCGGCATGCAGTCCAGCCACCGGCTTCCCACCCGAAAACACCCGCACCAGTATTTCCTGATTGATCACCTCGATCCGTTCATGGACCTGTTCCTGGCCGAACATGCCAATATTCGCCCATAAAAAAAACATGAACCATGAAGTGACCTTTCGTTTATTCATGAAGACTTTAATTTGATACGTATTAAAATAATGACTGACGATTTGGGCATGAGTCATTATGTTAAGAAAAAGAAAAAAAACAATAGGGAAAATCCTTATTTTGCTCAGTTTTTTTCTTAAGTTAAAAAGTTTCCAGTATGTTTTATTATTTAAGGAATTTTTTCAAATTTTGTTTTTACTTCGGGAATTTTGTTGGCCAGGACGTCCCAGATGATGTCTTCATCGATGCCGAAATAATGGTGGATGAGAATATCCCGCAAACCGGCCAGTTTACGCCATGCCACATTGGGATATTTCTCCTTTATGTTTCCCGGCAGCTTTTTTGCCGCTTCGCCGATGACCTCAAGGTTGCGCATGACGGCATCCATGGTTTTTTGATCGGCAAAAAAATCCTTGCGATCCAATCCGGCAGTGTATAAACCAATTCGTTCGATACAGGTCATGATGTCCCGCAGGAAAAGTTTCCAGTCACGCTCAGGCATGCACGGCCTCGGCAAGAATTGCTTTTTTCAGTTCCGGTCGTATTGAGTCCTTGAGCACTAGGTCAACTTTTATCTGCAAATAATCTTCCAGGTAGAATTTCAAATTCATATAGTTATCAAAGGTTTTGCATTCGGGCCTTAACTTTACCAGCAGGTCCAGATCGCTTCCCGGTTTTTGGCGGTTTCTGGCCCAGGAGCCGAACAGAGCGATTTCAAACACACCGAATTCTTTGGACAGGAATTCCTTGTTTTCGTGTAAAAAATCGATCAATACCTTCCCGGAAAGTTCCTTCTCCATCTTTTTCATGTCAAAATTGTAACATTTTTTTGTATTGTTTCCAAATGAAACAAGATGGGTTCGGAAAGCAAGGGGGCATCATAGCTGCCCCCTTGCTTAAAACAGTATTCTTCTAATTACACTCCCGACACGACCACGTTCTCGAAAACCAGGCTGGGGAAGCGGCTGGAAGAATAGAGGAAGGGATCATTAGCCACTTCAATGAGCTTGTGCCAGAACTTCAGGTGGTTGTCGGCGATGTTCATTTCGGCTACGGCCTGCACCGGCTCGCCGTTCTCGAAAAGCTGGCCGGTAATGCCGATCGAGGTGTCGCCGGTGGTCGGGTTGGAGTTGCCGCCGATGAAGCCGCTGATCAGGATGCCGCGGCCCAGGTCTTTCATGATCTCCTTGACCGGGCGTTGCCCCGCAGGGATGACCAGGTTGGACGGTCCGCCCGTGGTGGGTTCCCACTCCAGCTTGCGGCTGTAATACCAGTCGACGAAAAATTCCTTCAACACCCCAGCCTCGATCATGACCCTTTTTTGGGCGGTGATGCCGTCGTTGTCGTACAGGCGGCTGCCCAGGCCCTTGGGGATGAACGGATCGTCAACCAGGGTGAGATGCCGGCTGCCAACCGCCTGGCCTTTCTTGTCGGCCAGGAACGACCGTTTTTGCTGGATGCTGCGCCCGAACATGGCGCCGAGGAACCCTCCGAAGAGGCGGCCCACGTTCTGGTTCTCGATGATGATGGGCAGGGTCTCGGTCTTGATCTTTTTGGCCCCCATCAGGTCCAGGGTGCGCCGGGCGGCCCGGGCGCCGATCTCTTCCGGGCTGGGCAGGTCGCGGCGGCAGACGGTCACCGCGTAGCTGTAGCCGTTGGGCCGGCGGTCGCCGACGTCCTGGGCCGTCATCTGGGCGACGGCCGCGTAGTAAGTCCCCCGGCTATAGCCTTCGAAACCGTTGCTGGCCACCATAACCGATTCCTGGTTGCCGTCCTCCTCCTGGGCCGTGACCGAGATCACTTTGTCGCCGCCGGCCTGCAGGCAGGCATGCTCCATGGCCTTGGCCAATTCGTGGCGGTTTTCCGGCGTGAAGGACGCATAGGCGTCATCCGCGAGTTCGAGGTCCATTTCAGCCCGGCCCTGGCAGTATTTCGGGTCGGTAAGGGTCCGGTAGGGATCTTCGGCCAGAAGCCTGGTGGCGATCACGGCGTTGGCCAGGAAATCCCGCAAAGCTTCCTTCCTCAGGTCGGAAGTGCTCTGGTTGGAATAGCGGCCGTTGACGAAAACCCGGACATTGAGGGCCTTGGTGGAGGCCTCCTTGATGTTTTCCGGCCGGCGATCGCGGTAACTGACCTCAACGGAACGGTTGCTGTCCAGGTTGACCATGCAGGCGTCGGCGCCGGCCACCTTGGCGGTTTTAACCACCCAGGCACACAATTCTAACATTTCCTTGTTCATTTCCTATTCTCCTTTGCTCACGACCTGACGCCGCCCACAGTGAGCGACGTGACCAGGCACGAAGGTTGTCCGAAACCGACCGGGACGGCCTGCCCGCCCTTGCCGCAGGCGCCGGTGCCACCCTGGAACAATTCCAGGTCATTGGCCACCATGGCGATATTCTGCAGCATTTTGGGGCCGTTGCCCATGATGTTGATGTCCTTGATCGGGGCGCCGAGCTTGCCGTCCTTGATCATCCGCCCTTGGGAAACATAGAAAGCGAAATCGCCTTCGCCGATCTTCACCTGGCCATTGCTGACATTCTGCACGTAGATCCCGTTTTTGGCGGCGCGGATCACGTCCTGGGGAGCGGCCGGGCCAGCCAGCATGAGCGTGTTGCGCATGCGCGGCTGCACGTAATGCTGGTAGCTTTCGCGACGGCCGTTGCCGGTGGGTTTCACCTTGTAGTAGCGGGCTGAAATCCGGTCATGCATGTAACTCTTCAGAATGCCGTTCTCCACCAGTACCGTCCTCTGGCCCGGGATGCCCTCGTCGTCGAAGTTGATGGAGCCCAGCATGCCGGGGATGGTGCCGTCATCGATGATGGTCACAAAAGGCTCGGCCACCTTTTTGCCGATCATGGTGCAGTAGGTCGACGTTTTCTTGCGGTTGAAATCGGCTTCCATGCCGTGACCGATGGCTTCATGCAGCAGGACGCCCGTCACTCCTGGTCCCAGGACCACCGGCATTTCCCCGGCCGGCGGCTGCACGGCGTCGAACAGCAGCAGGGTGTCAGCGACAGCCTTGGCGGCGATAGCCTCGACCGCAGCCTGCGAGAAATAGGAAAAATCCCTGCGCCCGCCCAGGTTCCAGCCCGCCTGCTCCCGCTTGCCATCCTTTTCCGCGACAACCGCTGCCGTGAGGTAGTCGCGCGGCTGTAAATCTTCAGCCTTGACGCCGTCCGAGGTGACCACCATGATGCGTTTCTGCTGGTCATGAAAGGTGGCATTGACTTTGACTACCAGCGGCGAAAGGGCGAAACACTTCTCATTGACTCCCTGGACCAGGGGCAGTTTCGCGGTCAAAGGCACGTCGGTCAGCAGTTTTTTCAGGGGATAATGATTGGCGGTTTTCAGCCAGGTGAATTGCTTGGCCGGCTCGGTTTTGCCGCCGGCGGCAATGGTGGCGGCGATGGCGGCGGCATTGAGCATCACCTTCTCATCCAGTTCCTGGGTAAATCCGTAGCCGACCTGATCGCCCTTGACGGTGCGGATGCCCACACCCAGCGCCACATCACTGTAGGCGCGGCTGACCTTGCCGTCTTCCAGAACGATCCAGTTGCCGATGGTATGCTCGAAATACAGGTCGGCGTAGTCACCGCCCCTGGCCAGCGCTGCGGCCAGTACCTTGCGGCACAGGGCATCGCTGATGCCGAATTCCCGTTCGAAATAGCCCGGTTTTTCTGCGCCCAGCAGCTTGTGCCAGCCGCCGGCAAGGACCGGCACCGCCGCGGCGGCCCCGGCCGTGGTCTTTAAGAAAGAACGCCTGCTCATTTCAGCCATGGAAACCTCCTCGATTTTTTCTTCAATAAAATTGCTTGAAGCAATCCTATATTATTTATAGACGTTTTTTTCAGCAAAAAGTTTCCTTTAAAGCAAAAAAAATGCCGGCAAGCCCTGAAATGAATCTTTATCCATGAAAAAACCGGAAAAATGGCTACTTCAACTGCTCATAAAGAGGGCGGGGCCGGGCGCGGTCACTGCATTCGGCCACCAGGCGCAGGTAGTCGGCCGGCGGCTTGCGGATATAGATGCCGATCTCCCGGGGTTTTACTTCATGCTGGTCGGAGGACTCACGCGCCCAGCGGATCTCACCGTCGAGAAATATCGAGTCCTGCCCGACCGCCAGCGCGATGCGCACCTTGTGATTGAGAGAGGGATACTGCATGGTCTGGATGCCGATGCCATGCTGGGAAACATCCTGGGTGAAACCCGGGTGCATCTCCTGGCCGCACTTGCAGAGCAGCAGTTTGCGGAAATCAACGCGCTTTTCTTCTCTTTTTTTGATCATGGTTATCCCTTCTTTTCCTAAATATATATATATTCAAATTTCAGAAAATTTCAATCAGGAAAACCGGTCATTCTATGTTCAGGTCGCGGCCTTCGATAAAACCGGGTTTTTCAATGCCGAAAGCGGCCAGCACGGTCGGTGAAATGTCGATCAGGCCCGGGTCCTTTGCCGCGATCTTGCGGTTACAGAAAAACACGCCCGGGATCTGGTCGCGGGTAAAAGCGTGGTCGCCGCTCCACATGCGGAGATTGTCGGAAAACACTTCCTCACCGACATAATTCACCGCCGATTCCCAGGAAACCCGGTACCCGGCCAGGTAGCCGACCACAATATCGGGAGCGTTGACCGTGTAGGGTCCGCGATAGATTTCTTCGCGGATAAAGGCCGCCTTAATGGCGTTTTTTTTGTGCTTTTCGTCCACCACCTTCATCAGCTTTTCCTTGATCTCTTTTTTCAGCGCTTCGGCCTCGGCGCCGGGATTGACGATACCCTGGCTTTCCCGGCCCTTGAGGTTGAGAAAGATGCCGTTCAGGCCCTGGCCATAGGCCCGCGAGCGGCTCCAATCCACGTCGGCATACCACTTGCCGCTTGTTTTCTTGCCATCGTTCAGGACAAGGTAACCTTCCTTGTGCAGCCAGGTGTTCAGGTTAAAGCCGCGGTTGAAAGCGTTGAAGCCATGGTCGGAGACGATCATCAACAGGTCATGCGGGCGCATTTTTTTATAAAGTTTTTCCAGAAAATCGTCCATGCGCCGGTAGCTTTCCAAAATGGACCCGGTCACCAGTGGATCGTTGCTGGGCCTGGGCGCCGGCGAGCCGGAATCGGGCAGATAACGCCAGAACATGTGCTGAATGCGGTCGGTGGTTTCAAAAACCTGGATGACCAGTCCATCCTTGATCTTGGCCAGGGTGTTGAAGAAGATCCTTTCCCTCTCTCCTTGAGTGCGGTAAACCTGGTCGATGAAGTTTTTTTCCGACAGGACGCGCTCATTCAGCGACCAGGTATCCTCGGCCATGCCCAGAGTGGCGAAAGGACCCAGCAGCTTGGCCAGGTAAACCGAGAATATTTTCGGATGTGAAACCGGCATGGACGGCTTTTCGGGGTCGATGTTGATCGGCGACAAGTAGAGCTTCAAGGGTGCGACGTCTTCCAACACCCATTGGGCAATACCGGCCACCCCGATCAATCCGGCCTTGAAATCCAGCTTGACCCAGGGGGACAAAAGGTTCTGCCGCACCTTGATCTTTTCCTTGCCAACCGCGATCTCAACACTCTTGTTTTCGCGATCCAGGGTCAGAGTGAAGGGAATCTCCAGCGGCGGGTTGCCCTTGCGATAAGGATGCCCGGGCCCCTTGATCCGGCCGCTGAAACGATCGCCGCCCAAGGAATGCAGGGATTCAAAGACACCGTCGGAAATGTCGTAATTTTCGGCCGGGCCGTCGGAATAGAAACTGAAGCTCCCCTGCGTACCGCGCAGATCCGGCGTACCCAGGCCGGACAGCATGGAACCATAGAATTTTTCCGGCGGGAAAGTGAAGGGCATGCGCAACACTGAAGCATAGATGCCCTTGCTGCTGACGATCTTCCAGAAACTCTGGCTCTTGCGCTTCAGTTCGATCTTGGGGCTGCCCAGAGGGATCACCCAGTTGCCGATCGTCAGGCTGCGACGCGGCGGGATGATGTCGGAACCGGCCATCTTGGGCATATAGGTGGCCCGGTCGGTGGTCAGAAAGTCGAAAATATTGTGCTTGCCGGGATTGACGCCGGTGGTGAAAGTGGACCAGGCCACGGGCGAGATCGGCGGTTCGGTACTCCACAGCGGTGAGAAGGTCCCCTCCTTGGCTAGCTTATCAAAATTGGGGAACTTGTGTCCCTGCTTCTTGAACTGCTGGAAGAGGTGGTAGTCCATGCCGTCGAAACCGATCAGCAACACCCTTTTGAACTTGGCTTTTTTCAACGTCCTGGCCCGCTTGATGAAGCGCAGCAGCGCGCGCACCGGGAAGGTCAGGAAATTGAAAATGGCCAGGAAAAAAGCCGCGAATATGAAAAAGAACGAACCGACGAAGGCAAAACCGGCCCCGGGACCGACATAGCAGAACAGGGGCAGGCCCAAAGTCAAGACCAACAGCAGGAACAATCTGATTTTACGCATAGGTGATTTTACCATATTTCGGGCTCGGCACAAAATGCCGAGCCAGTGTTAGTGTTAGTGATAGTGTTTGCAAAGGCACTTTGCCGATGTCAAGTGCCGGCATGGGCCTTTCACCGACATCGAGTGCCGAAAAAGGTGTTTTGCCTGGATTGATAGTTCGTTTCAGGGTATTCCTAACACCAACACTAACACTGGCGCCGGCCCGCGGCCGGCGCCGGAAATAAAGTTAATAATTTAATTTTATGCCGTTTGCAGTATTGCATTTAATTGAAAAAGCGTTATAATTTAAATTAAAATTTCGACGGCACACGAGGGCTCAATGAAAATTCTGGTCATCAACAGCGGCAGTTCTTCGATTAAATTCCAGTTGATCAACATGGAAAACCTTAAGGTCCTGGCCAAGGGCCTGCTGGAAAGGATCGGCATCAAGGGCTCGGTCCTGAACTATTACCAGGGCGAACGGAAACGTGTTATCGAACGCGACATTCCCAACCACGAGGATGGCATCAACCTGATCGTCAGCAATCTCATCGACGCCGAGGCCGGCGTGATCAAGGACAAAAAAGAGATATTCGCCGTAGGCCACCGCGTGGTGCACGCCGGGGAAAAATTCCAGGGCACCGTACCCATCACCGAGGCCGTGCTTAACGCGCTGAAGGAGTGCATCCCCCTGGCGCCCCTGCACAACCCGCCCAACATCACCGGCATCGAGGCCTGCCAGAAGATCCTGCCGGGCATCCCCATGGCCGGGACCTTCGATACCGCCTTTCACCAAACCATGCCCGCCAAAGCTTACATCTACCCCATCCCTTATGAATACTACCGCAAGGACAAGATCCGCCGCTATGGCTTTCACGGCACTTCGCACTTCTATGTGGCCAAGCAGGGCGCCAAGGCCATGGGCAAAAAGCTTGAGGACCTGAAGATCATCACCTGCCACCTGGGCAACGGCTCATCCATGGCCGCGATCCAGAACGGCATTTCCGTAGACACCACCATGGGCTACACCCCCCTGGAAGGTCTGGCCATGGGCACACGCTGCGGCGATATCGACCCGGCCATCCCGCTGGTGCTCCAGCGCAGCATGGGCATGACCCACGAGCAGGTAGACGACGTGCTCAACCGCAAAAGCGGCATGCTGGGAATTTCCGAAGTTTCGTCCGACATGCGCGACATCAACGAAAAGGCGGCCGCCGGCCATGCCCAGGCCAGCCTGGCCCTGGAGATCTTCGCCTACCGCATCAAGAAATACATCGGCGCCTTTATGGCCGCCATGAATGGCACCGACTTGATCATTTTCACCGCCGGTATCGGTGAAAGGGGGCTTGTAGAGAGAAAGATGATCCTGGAAAATATGGAATTTCTGGGTATTGTTTTTGATGAAAATGCCAATCAGGAAGCATTCGGCAAATTCGGCGCCATAACCAAGCCCGATTCCAGGGTCTGCGTTATGGTCATTCCCACCAACGAAGAGCTGGAGATTGCCGAACAAACCCTGAAAGTCATAGCTCCTAACCGGAAATAACCGCCTCTCTCAAGTGGCAGTCCAACCCTCGGTGCCAAGAACTGCGACTTCTCCGGCAGCATGATTGCCAGCAAAAAGATATATTGTTATAATGGAAGTAGGTAAAACGCGTTTGCGCGCCTACGGAAAAAAACAATGAGAAAGACCCTTTTTATCATTTTGCTGATACTGCTGCTGCAGACCCCCCGGGAATTCAAAGCCTCGGCTCTCGAACAGAACCCGGACGGTGCCACCCCTCCGCAAAGCCCTATTCCTCAAAAAAGCGACGGCTATGTCGAAAACGAGGACGATATTTTTTCAGCCAACTACGAACGGGAGCTGCTGTCGCGCCGCTTCTTTCAAAAAACCCTGCCGCCGCTCAGTTCCAGGGAAAAAATAATATGGTCTTTCAAGACCGCTAATGCCAATATTTTATTATGATCAAAAAGTATCTCTGGCACTTCATATTCGCCCTGTTCATCCTCATCAGCCTGGCCAATCTCTTCCAAAAATTGAAATGGAGCTCGGTTTCCGATCACCTGGTCTGGGAAAACGCGGAGCAGGGGTTTGTCTGCGTATCGGCCCCGGCCAACAGCCAGGTCAAGCCGGGAGACATCCTCCTGGCCATCAATAAATACTCGGTCAACAACAGGATTGATTTGCTGCGCTCCATTGCCGGCAGAAATTACTGCCGCTACGAGATCGAACGCCTCGGCATCCTGAAAAACGTCGGCGTCGACATCAATCCGGTTTTTACTCCTTTTTCCTATTACATACTGGTTTTCATAGGCATCCTTTCCATCTTGCTGACCCTGGGCATTCTCAACATGCACGTCAAGCAAGCGACCCTCTTTCCTCCGCCGCAGATATTTTTCATTCTCAGCCTCACCCTGTCCGGGTTTCTGATATTTTCCCCCAGCGGCGGTTACGGTCCGGCCGATTTCATTTTTCTGGTCCTGGATACGGTCTGCTATATCTTTTTCCCGGCTGTGCTGCTCCATTACGCCTTGCAATATCCGCTCAGAACCAGAGCCTTTAAAAAATTCAGCAAAAATTTCCGCTACTTGCTGATCTACTTGCCCCCACTGGTTTTCCTTTTCATCAATTTTTATTTCATCCTGCAGAATGTTTTCAAACCCGATCCGGAGATTCTGACCACCGCCATCAACCATTTCCGCTCCCTGGCCAGCCAATATTTCACACTCTACATTTTTCTGGCCTGGGTCAGTATCGTCGTTTCATCCCTGACCCTGATCCTGAAAAAAAGGCAAAGGCGCTATATTTTCCCTTTAAGCGGTATCACCCTGAGTTTTATTTCCCTGCTGCTGCTTAATTATTCGCCGCAGGCATTTGCCGGAAAAACCAATATCAGCATTTTCCTTGGCCTGTTCTTTCTCCCTTTCCTGCCTTTGAGTTTGGTTTATTTTCTATCCCCAAAACGGGTGACCGATATTGAAAACATCATCAAGAAAACTCTGTCGATCTCATCGCTTTTCGTTTTCATTTTCGGCACCTACATGTTTTTGGGATTAAATATCGAGCAGAACAAGCTGCTGGGCATTTTCTGGTCCATCGCCGCCATTCTGATGGCCGGACTGCTGTTCAAGCCTTTGGAAAGCACCATCCAGAAAATCTTTGAAAAATTATTCTACCGCGAAACATTCAATTTCAAACGCAAGCTGAAGGAGCTGGAACACTCGATCAGCGCCCAGAGAGACCTCTCCTCACTTTCGCAGAATTTCCTGGAGATCATCAACCGCGGGTTCCAACTGCATGATTCTTCCCTTTTAATCCATTACAAAAACAACCTGTTCTACTCAATGCCCAACCGCACTCGCCTGAATTTGACCCGAACCTTCCGCAGTACCCTGGAAAGCCAGGAGCATCTCATTTTCCTTTCCGAACAGGAATTCGCAACAAAATTTCCCGGCGATCATGCCGCCCTGCCGCCGAATAAATTTTTCCAGTTCATGCCTTTGAAGATCGCCGACCGGTTGATCGGCATCGTAGCCATGGGCCGGAAAACAAACCATACCTACCTGACCGTCGAGGATTGGGAACTGATGTCCAGCATCTCCTCGCCCCTGGCCCTTTCGGTGGAAAACGCCTTCCTGTATTCCCGTTTGGAAACCCAGCTCGAAGAGTTGAACCTGCTGAAGGAATTCAATGAAAACATCATCGAGAACATCAATCTCGGCATCATGGTCGTCTCGCGCCTGAACCAGGTGCAGTCCTGGAATTATTTCATGGAAGATCGCTTTCAGATCAAGCGGGAAAAAGCCTTGCGCAAAAAAGCACCTTTGGTCCTGGGACAGGGATTCTGGCGCAAGATCCGAACCGAGAAATTCGCCACCCACACACTGCGCAATGTCAAGGTGCAGAACAAGGGCGCGGAATCAATTTTCGACATATATATTTCCCCGTTGAAAAACGAGAGCGGCAACATTTCAGGCCGCATATTCGTATTCGAAGACGTAACCGAAAAAAACAACATCCAGAACCAGTTGATAACTTCGGAGAAAATGGCTTCGCTGGGACTGCTTTCCGCCGGAATCGCCCACGAGATCAATACTCCCTTGACCGGCATTTCCTCTTACTGCCAATTCCTGCTCGACAACCCGAACGGTGCTGAAAACCTGGAACTGATCGGAAAAATGCAAGACCAGGTACTGCGCGTGAACAAGATCATCCGCACCCTGCTCGATTTTTCCCGGCAAAAAGGCCAGCAGCCCCTGCCCATCAACCTGAACAAAGTGATCGACGAAAGCCTGGCCCTGGTCGAGCACAAGTTGAAAATAAAGAAAATCACCTTCAAAAAGGAAACTGAATTTCAGAAGAGTATCCACGGTTTTTCCTCCCGCCTGCAACAGCTCTTCATCAATCTTTTCATCAACGCCATCGATTCCATTGACAACGAAGGCTGGATATCGATCAGCGGGGAAGAAAGCTCCGAAGAGATCACAATACGCTTCAAGGACAACGGTCGCGGCATTCGCGACAAGAACCTGGAAAAGATATTTGACCCGTTTTTTACCACCAAAGAGATCGGTAAGGGAACGGGCCTGGGCCTGGCCATCGTCTACAATATCGTCAAAGAGCACTATGGCAACATCCAGGTGCACAGCAAGATAGACCACGGTACAACCTTTATTATCACCTTCCCCCTGCAAAGCCCGCTGAGGAGCATTAGCTTATGAAAAAGAAAACGATCCATCTTGTCGACGACGAAAGCATCATCCATGATATTTTCAGGAGAATTTTCCAGGAGCCCGAGTACGAGTTGCGCATTTCGGAAAACAAATCACAGGCCAAAACCAACCATGACGAAGATGTGGACGTAGTGATCATGGACCAGATGATCCCCGGCTGTTCGGGGCTGGAGATCTTCAAGGAACTGAAAAGCAATGATCCGCAGGTCAAGGTTATCTTTCTTACCGCTTTCGGAACGATCGAAGCCGCCATCGAGGCCATCCAACAGGGAGCATTGGACTATCTGCAAAAGCCATTCAACAATATCGAACTGAAGCATAAGGTGGACCGCGTTATCAAGGAGAAAAAACTGAAGCGGGAAAACACCCAGCTTAAAAAAACACTGGGCGACCGTTTTTCCTTCAGCAACATCATCGGCCGCAGCCCGCTCCTGAAAAAAATATTGGGCATCGTGGAAAGCGTGGCCGATGCCAATTCCACCGTTTTAATCACCGGGGAAAGCGGAACCGGCAAGGAACTGATCGCCAAGGCCATCCACTCCAACTCCAACCGCAGAAACATGCCGTTTTCTCCTTTTAATTCGAGTAATATCCCGGCCAATTTATTTGAAAGCCTGCTTTTTGGCTATAAAAAAGGCGCCTACACCGGTGCTGTAAGTGATAAAAAGGGGATTTTCGAGGAGGCGGATGGCGGCACAATTTTTTTCGACGAAATCGCCAACCTGACAACAGAGACTCAGTCCAAGATCCTGCGCGTCATCCAGGAAAAGGAAATCCAGCCCCTGGGCGGCAATGTGATCAAAAAAGTCGACGTACGCATCCTGGCGGCCACCAACATCGAGCTGTTGAGCAAAGTTAAAAGCGGCGAATTCCGTGAAGACCTTTATTACCGCTTGAACATTATCAATATCCACCTCCCCCCCCTGCGCGAGCGCAAGGAGGACATTCCCCTGCTGGCCGAAGCTTTTTTGAAAAGGTTTGCCCGAGAAAACAATAAATCCATCAAGGACATGAACGCGAAATTCCTGCGTCATTTGATGGACTACAATTGGCCGGGGAATATACGCGAGCTGCAGAATACGATGCTGCGGGCTGTTCTTCTTTCCAATGGAGACAAGCTGACGCCCGAAGCGCTGACCCCGGAGATCATTTCCAGCAAGAATCAGCGACAGGAACCGGGCGGCTTCAACGAAAAAGTAGATGCTTTTAAACGACAGCTGATCATCGAAACCATGGAAAAAAACAACTGGGTCCAGAAAAAAACCGCTGAGGACCTTGGACTCAAGCCCTCAACGCTCTATGAACTGATCAAACGATTGAGGATAAACAAATGAAAGAGACAAAACTGCAAAAATACCTGCAAAGCTGCGGAGTGGCCAGCCGCCGCGATATACGCGCCTGGATCCATGATGGCAAGATCAAGGTCAACCAACACACCGTGACCGATCCCAATTTCCCGGTCCGCACTCCTGGCGATCGCATCCATGTGAGAAACAAACTGCTGAAACTCAATCCGCAAAGCAAAAGTTATTTCCTGTTCAACAAGCCGGTAGGGATCGTTTCCACCCTTGACGACCCGCAGGGGCGGCCTACCGTCCGTTCTTTCATCACCCGCATTAAGGAGAGGGTCTATCCAGTAGGCAGGCTGGATTATAACTCCGACGGGCTCATGCTGTTGACCAACGACGGCGACCTGGCCAATTTCATCATCTCGGCCAAGAACCAGGTACCCAAGACCTACCTGCTGAAAGTCAAAGGAGCTTTAAGCGAGACGACGCAAAAAAAACTGGAAAAAGGGGTATTCCTGGAAGGGGAACGGCTGAACCCCTTCGTCATCGAACCGGTGAAAATGACCAGTTCCGGCAACTCCTGGCTGAAAGTGACCATCAGCGAAGGCAAGAAGCATATCCTGCGCAATGCCTTCAAGTATTCGGGGCACCCGGTGGAAAAGCTCAGGCGCATAGCCATCGGCAGCCTCAGCCTCGGCAAACTGCCGCTGGGCGAATGGCGGGAACTGGACGAACACGAAATCACCGTATTCAAGAAGAAATACCGTTATCCAGAATAAGTGTTAGTGTTAGCGAAAAAAATCTGACGAAATCCAAGTATCGGTGACAGTATCAGTGTCAGCAAATACAAAACTAAGATAGGTGAAAATATTTCGTTCTATTGCTCTCTACTAACACTAACACTTGCACCAACACTGGATCGCCTGGCCTAGGCCGGGCGATCCGCTATTTGGCTATCTTGAGCTTGTCTTCCGCCTGGTCCGACTCGACCTGCTGGTAATAGGAATACCCGGTCCCGGCCGGGATCAGCCGGCCCATGGTCACGTTCTCCTTGATGCCCAGCAGGTGGTCTTCCTTGCCGGCGATGGCGGCGTCGGTCAGCACGCGGGTGGTTTCCTGGAAAGCGGCGGCGGATAGGAAGCTGTCATTGGCCAGCGCCGCCCTGGAAATGGGCAGCAGCGCGGGCTGGGCCTTGGCCGGACGGCCGCCTTCGGCCCCGACGCGGGCGTTTTCCTCTTCGAACTTCCACTTCTCGATGACCTGGTCGGGAATAAGTGAAGTGTCCCCGACCTCCTCAACGCGCCGCCACTTGATCATCTGGCGGATGATGATCTCGATGTGCTTGTCGTTGATCTCCACGCCCTGCAAGCGGTAGACGTCCTGGATCTCCTTGAGCAGGTATTCGGCCAGCTTCTGCTCGCCCAGAACAGAGAGGATGTCAACGGGATTGAGTGGGCCGTCCATCAGGGGAGTGCCGGCCGTGATCTTGCCGCCGTCATCGACGATGATGTGGGCGCCGCGGGGGATAGTGTGCTCGTCGGGTTTGATGTTCTTGTCAAAAGAACGGATGGTGAGCTTGCGGGCGCCTTTCTGCACCTTACCGTATTCAACCACACCGTCAATCTGGGCCATCTTGGCCGGGAATTTTGGCTTGCGCGCCTCGAACAGCTCGGTGACACGCGGCAGGCCGCCGGTAATGTCCTTGGTCTTGGCGAATTCCGAGGGGATCTTGGATAAAACGTCCCCGGCCTTGACCTCATCGCCGTCCTTGACAGAAATATGGGCGTTGATCGGCAGATAATACTTGCGCTTGATCTTGTTGGTTGCTTTGTCGCGGATGGCGATATGGGGCAGCAATTCATCACGCAACTTCTCGTTCTTGATATCGATGACCAGCTGGGTGATCTTGCCGGTCTCTTCGTCGCGGGCGTTGACAAAGGAAATGTTCTCCTCCAGATCCTTCAGTTCCGCGATACCGTCATCGTTGGTCAGCATCGAGTTGGCGAAAGGATCCCATTCCAGCAGCACGTCGCCTTTCTTGACGGCCTGGTTGTCCTTAACCAGGATCTTGGAGCCGTAGGCCACGGGGTACATGGCTTTTTCTCTTTTCTTGGAATCCAATATCTGCACGGAACCGATGCGGTTCATGGCGATAAAATCGCCGTCCTTATCCTCGACGATCTCCAGGTTGGTGTACTTAACTTTTCCTTCATATCCGGATTGCAAGCGAGTCTGACCTTCATGGCGACCGATGCCCCCAATGTGGAAGGTGCGCATGGTCAACTGCGTGCCCGGTTCGCCGATGGATTGGGCGGCGATGATGCCCACTGCTTCGCCCAATTCTATCAGCTTGCCAGTGGAAAGGTTGCGGCCGTAACACTTGATACAGACACCGCTGCGTGTCTCGCAGGTCAGGACCGAGCGGATCTTGGTCTTCATGATTCCGGAATCCACGATCTCCTTGCCTTTGTATTCATCGATCTCCGTTCCGGCCGCAACAATAATCTTTTCCGGGTTGTCCGGCGCATAAATGTCATCCAAGGCAAAGCGGCCGATCAGACGGTCGATCAGGGGCTCGATCTCCTTGCCGTTCTCGATAATGGCCGAAACCTCGACGCCGTTCATGGTGTGGCAGTCCTCTTCCTTGACGATCACCTCGTTGGCGGCATCGACCAGCTTGCGGGTCAAGTACCCGGCGTCAGCGGTTTTCAGAGCTGTGTCGGCCAGGCCCTTGCGGGCGCCATGCGTGGAGATGAAGTACTGCAAGACCGACAGGCCTTCCTTGAAATTGGCGGTGATCGGGGTTTCCAGAATATCTCCAGACGGTTTGGCCATCAGGCCGCGCATGCCGGCCAATTGTTTCAATTGATCCTTGCTGCCGCGTGCTCCAGAATCCGACATGACGAAGATGGGATTCATCACCTCACCTTCATAGCTCATCGTGCGCATCTGGTCGAACATTTTTTCGCGGATATCGTCGGTGGCCTTGCTCCAAATCTCGATGATCTTGTTGTGCCGCTCTCCGGCAGTTAAATGGCCGGCCTTGTAATTGCGGTCTATCTTTTCAAGTTCCTTTTCAGCTCCGGCGATGATTTCCTGCTTCTCCGGTGGAACCAGCAGGTCGGAAATACTGATAGTAAAACCGGCCCGGGTGGCGTATTCGAATCCGGCTTCCTTCATTTTGTCCAGGGTCTCGACCGTGGGTCCGAAGCCATGGTTGAGGTAAATGAAATAGATCAGGTTCTGCACCCCTTTCTTTTTCATCAAACCGTTGATAAAGGGGATACCCTTGGGCAGGAGCTGGTTGAAAATAACCCGACCCGGGGTGGTTACCAGCAAGTGGTTGTCTTCTCTCTTGATCTCGGTGATCGGGCAGTTGACGATGTCCTGGGGATCGAGGAGGTAGGCGTCCTGGTTCTTGACAGTGCCGAGATACTTGACGCGGATGCAGGCGTTCAGATCCACCTTACCCTGTTCGTAGGCCTGCAGTACGTCCTTGAACTGGGCGAATATCATGTGCTCGCCCAAGAGGTTGCGTTTGGTGAAGGTCATGTAGTAGAAGCCAAGGATCATGTCCTGGGTAGGAACGGCCAGGGGTTTGCCGTTGGCCGGCGACAGGATGTTGTTGGAGGAAAGCATCAGGATCTTGGCTTCGGCTTGGGCTTCCAGGGAAAGCGGTATGTGCACGGCCATCTGGTCGCCGTCGAAATCGGCGTTGAAAGCCGGGCAGACCAGTGGGTGCAGGGTGATGGCGTTGCCTTCGACCAGGTGGGGCTTGAAGGCCTGAAAACCCAGCCGGTGCAGGGTTGGGGCACGGTTGAGCATGACGGTATGGTCTTTGATGACTTCATCCAGAGCGTCCCATATTTCATCGCGATTTTCTTCAACCCAGGTACGGGCCACTTTCAGCGTGGTCACCATGCCCTTCTTCTCCAGCTTGTTGTAAATGAAGGGTTTAAAAAGCTCCAGGGCCATTTTCTTCGGGATGCCGCATTCGTCCAGCTTTAAATGGGGATCGACCACGATCACCGAACGGCCCGAGTAATCGACGCGCTTGCCCAGCAGGTTTTGACGGAAGCGACCCTGTTTGCCTTTCAAAGCGTCGGAAAGCGACTTCAGCGGACGTTTCTGAGAACTCATATAACTGCGGCTGCGCTTCTGGTTGTCGAAAAGGGCATCGGCCGATTCCTGCAGCATGCGCTTTTCATTCTTGATGATCAGTTCCGGAGCTTTCAAGTCCAGAAGCCGCTTCAGGCGGTTGTTGCGGTTAATAACCCGGCGATACAGGTCGTTAAGATCTGAAGATGCGAAACGACCGCCGTCTAAACGCACCAGCGGGCGCAGGTCGGGTGGCATGACCGGCAGAACACCCAGGACCATCCATTCCGGATGGTTGCCCGATTTTAGAAAATCCTCCATCAGCTTCAGGCGCCTGGCCATATTTTTCTTGCGCTGGAACGATTTTTCCACACGGATACGCGACTTCAGGCTGGTCACTTCCTCATCTAAATCCAGGCCCAACAGGAGTTCATGCAGGGCTTCGGCGCCCATGCCGGCCCGGAAAGAGTCCTCGCCGTATTTGGAAGTGTTTTCTAAGTACTCCTCTTCTGAGAGCACCTGCTTGAATTTCAGGGTGGGGACATTCTTGGCGTCGAGAACGATATAACTTTCAAAGTAAACGATGTGTTCCAATTCCTTGGAACTGATCTCAAGCAGCACACCGATGCGCGAAGGTATGCCCCGGAAAAACCAGATATGGGCCACTTTAGAATTCAGTTCGATATGCCCCATGCGGTCGCGGCGCACCGACGACAGGGTAACCTCCACTCCGCACTTTTCACAGACGATTCCTTTGTATTTCAAGCCCTTGTATTTGCCGCACAAACAGCGAAAATCCTGAGTGGGACCGAATATCTTGGCGCAGAACAGCCCATCACGCTCGGGCTTGAAAGTACGGTAATTTATGGTTTCCGGCTTGGTGACTTCCCCATAAGACCAGCTCCTGATAATTTCCGGGGAGGCGATGCTGACCTTCACCTTGCTGTAATCCATAATCTTGATTTCTTTACCGTCTTTTTTTAATTTTCGCATCCTCGCTCCTTACGAAATATTGGCGATGTTTTCCTGCGCCAGACTTTCCTCGCTCAACTTTTCCTTCTTGACAAGTTCCACATTGAGCACCAGACTTTTCAATTCCTTAATCAATACGTTGAACGATTCGGGCAGCCCCGGGTTGAAGTCCATGGTGCCTTTGACGATCGCCGAATAGATCTCATTCCTGCCGCTGATGTTGTCGGACTTGATGGTCAGCATCTCCTGCAAAATGTAAGCAGCCCCATATGCTTCAAGAGCCCAGACCTCCATTTCACCAACGCGCTGGCCGCCGAACTGGGCCTTGCCGCCAAGAGGCTGCTGAGTGATCAGCGAATACGGACCGGTGGAACGGGCATGGATCTTGTCGTCGACCATGTGTTCCAGTTTCATCATGTACATGTAGCCGACCGTGACCTTGCTTTTAAAGGCCTCACCCGAAACACCGTCATAGAGAACGACTTTGCCGTCTTCGGGCAGTCCGGCCTTTTTCATGTAGCTGATGACGTCATTTTCCGTGGCCCCGTCAAAAACCGGTGTTTCAAAATAACAGTTCAGTTCCTTGCCGGCCCAGGCCAGGATCATTTCATAAACCTGGCCGACGTTCATGCGCGAAGGAACGCCCAGGGGGTTTAGCACCAGGTCCACGTGGTTGCCATTTTCCAGGAAAGGCATGTCTTCGACCGGCAGGATCTTGGCGACCACACCCTTGTTGCCGTGGCGGCCGGCCATCTTGTCGCCCACCGATATCTTGCGGTTGACGGCGATCAGCACTTTGACGATCTTGATTATGCCGGGCGAAAATTCATCGCCCTTTTTCATCTGGTCGATCTTTTCCTGGATCTCCAGCTTCAGGGCTTCGATATGCAGCCTGACTTTTTTCTCCACTTGGCTGATGAGGTTTTTGCTGTCATCAGCAATATATTTCTTCACTTCTTTCAAGAAAGCATCATCCATCTGTTCAAGGTCCTTGAGCGGGATGGCGTGACCCTTTTCAAATTTATTCTTATTGTAAGTTAGATTCTTGTTCAGCTTTTCCTTGCGCAGCAGCTTGCCGATCTTCTGGAATTTCTCGGCCAGCAGGATCTTTTTTTCATCGGCGAAATTCCGTTCCAACTTGGCGGTTTGGATCGTGTCGATCTCGTTGGCGCGGTTGTCCTTGTTCAGGCCGCGGCGGGTGAAAACCTTGACGTCGATAACCGTCCCCTCCACGCCCGGCGGGCAATACAGAGAAGAATCCTTGATTTCGGATGCCTGCTCACCAAAAATGGCGCGCAGCAGCTTTTCTTCGGGTGAGAGTTGCGTTTCACCCTTGGGCGACACCTTGCCGACCAGGATCTCGCCGGGCTTGACCTTGGCGCCGATGCGCACGATGCCGCTTTCATCGAGATTTTTCAGGGCGTTTTCGGAAACGCTGGGGATGTCGCGGGTAATCTCTTCGGGTCCCAGCTTGGTTTCCCGGGCTTCTATGGTTTCTTCGACGATGTAGATCGAATTGAAGGCGGAATTCTTGACCAGCCTCTCGCTTAAAATGATGGCGTCTTCATAATTGTAGCCGCGCCAGGGGACAAAAGCGGTCAAGATATTCCGGCCCATGGCCAGCTCGCCCTTTTCGGAAGCAGGCCCATCGCAAAGTATCTGTCCTTTTTCCACCTGCTCGCCGATCTTGACCAGAGGCTTCTGGTTGATGATGGTGTTCTGGTTAGAGCGCCGGAACTTTTGCAACTCGTACAGGTCGGCCTGTATCTCGGAAAAATTGCTCTCGTCGGCATTATCGTCATCCACACGGACAATGATGCGCTCAGCATCGGCGTTCATCACCACGCCGGAACGGCGGCAGACGATCACCATGCCCGAATCCTTGATCAGCCTGTGCTCCATGCCGGTGGCGACGATCGCGGCCTCGGGATTGATCAGGGGGACGGCCTGGCGCTGCATGTTGGAACCCATCAGGGCCCGGTTGGCATCATCATTTTCCAGGAAGGGGATCAGTGCCGCCGAAGAGGAAACGATCTGCTTGGGCGAGATATCCATGAAATTGACTTCCGAGGGGTCGACCAGTATGGTTTCCCCTTCCTTGCGCGCGTTGATCCTCTTGGAAACCAGACGGCCTTTGTCATCCAGTTCGGCATTGGCCTGGGCGATGGTGAATTCTTCCTCTTCCCAGGCAGTCAGATAAAAAGGATGGTAACTGATCATAGGCAGCTTTTTGCCGGCCTTCTGCAAGCGGGCCATCTCGGCTTTGGCCTCGTTTTCACGGACGATCTCGCCAAAAGCAAACTTGGAATCTCCGGTATACTTGATGAGGCTATAGTCGACGACCTGCCCGTTTTCCACTTTACGGTAAGGCGTTTCAAGGAATCCGTAGTCATTCACCCTGGCATAAGTGGTCAGAGAAGATATCAAACCGATATTCGGACCCTCGGGAGTTTCGATCGGGCATATGCGGCCATAATGGGATGAATGGACGTCGCGGACTTCAAAACCAGCCCGCTCGCGGTTCAAACCGCCTGGACCCAACGCCGAAATGCGGCGCTTGTGGGTGGTTTCGGCCAGAGCATTGGTCTGGTCCATGAATTGCGACAGCTGTGAAGTGCCGAAAAATTCCTTGAGGGCGGCAAAAACCGGCTTGGTGTTGAGCAGTTCGCGCGGCAGCACTACAGTGATATCCGGAGAATTAGTGATGCGTTCACGGATGATCTTTTCCAGGCGCATCAAGCCTATGCGGAATGCGTTTTCCACCAGTTCACCAACGGCGCGGATGCGCCGATTGGCCAAATGGTCGATGTCATCAACACGCATGCTGCCGGTGCGGTCATACTTCAATTTAAGAAAATAGCGGACGATCTGCACCATATCTTCCAGGGTCAGGGTGAAGATGTTCTCGTTGAATTCTTTCTTGAAACCAAGCTTGATGTTCAGTTTCATGCGGCCTACCGAGGAAAGATCGTAGCGCTTGGGATCAAAGATCATGTTCTCAAAAAACTTCCGCGCCCCTTCCAGAGTCACCGGTTCCCCTGGACGCAGCTTCTTGAACACTTCGATATAAGCGTCGCCCTGGTTCTTGGCCACCTTGTCTTCGGCTTCGCTGTCCGACTGCATGGCGATCTTTTCGGCACTTTCGGCCTCCTTGCGCTTTTTATCCTTGCGCAGGGTGAAAGCCAGCATGGAACCCAGCTCTTCTTCCTCACTTTCGGGGAAAAAAACCTTGAATTCACAATTGAGCTTGCGCAGTTTCTTGATCTGGGCCGTAGCGATACCCTCATTGATCTTCAGTACGCCGTCCAGGTCGTCGGCCGCATACAGGTCTTCAAAAAGCTCTATGTCCACCGGCACGTACTCGATGCCGAGCTTTTCAAAATCCTTGATATGTTTGATCATCAGCTTGGTGCCGCTGGCCAGCACTTCGTTGCCTTTCTGGTCCAAAACCGAAGCCGTCAGCTTGTTGTCTTTTAAAAAACGTGAATTCTGAAAATAGAAAATTCCATTCTGGACCTTGGCCGGGACGATGGTATAAAACCGCTTCAGGATCTCGGCATCATCGGCCAGGCCCATGGCCTTTATAAAAGTAGTGATATTAATGCGCTTGGTCTTCTTGTCCAGGCGCACCTGCAGCAGGTTCAGTTTCTCTTCCAGTTCGATCCAGGCGCCACGGGCCGGAATGATCTTGGCCGTGAATTCGCCGCGCGATTTTCCGGGCATAAAATAGACACCGGGGGAACGCTGCAGCTGTGAGACGACCACCCTTTCGGTGCCGTTGATGATAAAGGTCCCCTTATCGGTCATGTAAGGGATCTCTCCGAAAAAGATCTCCTGCTCTTTGACGTCGCGGATAACCTTTTCACCATTTTTGTTTTCGCCGTAAAGGGCCAAGCGTAGTTTTACCTTTAAAGGAATTGAGTAATCGAATCCCTTGTCCAGGCACTCTTCCGGGGAATTGTTAATTTTGAGCCGCACCCGGTCACCGCACAGTTCACAGGTCTTGTATATGACCGTCCCCTTTTCGTGGCATTCGCTGCATACCGAATCGTTTCCGGTTTCACTTTCAGCCGAAAGCACGGCACCGCAGTGTTTGCAGACCGGCATCGAGTTCTCGATCCCCAACAGGGCGCCGCATTTGCACAGCCAGTCGCCCAAGGAATAGGAAACGAAATCCAGGATCGCGGTTTCCTTGAAGTCGGAGATGGGGAATATGGATTTGAAAGCAGCCTGGATACCTATATTTTTGCGGTTTTCCGGCAACTGGTCGATTTGCAGAAAAGTTTTATACGATTTCTTTTGAATTTCAAGCAAGTCAGGTACTTCGACGGGACTGAAAATTCTGGAGAAACTAATCCTTTGCACATACTTGTTAGTTGTTTGCATACCAATCCTTCAATTTTTTTATTTTTAAAGGTAATAAAAAAATCATTTACTACTTGATTTCGATCTCGGCTCCTACTTCAGCGAACTTCTTCTTGATGGTTTCGGCTTCTTCCTTGGAAATGCCTTTCTTGACGGAAGCGGGGGCTTTGTCTACGACATCCTTGGCTTCTTTCAAACCCAGATCCGTGACTTCGCGGACCACTTTGATGACATTGATCTTTTTGTCACCGACGGTCTTCAAAACTACCTCAAAGTCGGTCTTTTCTTCTTCCTGGGCAGCTTCAGCCGCTGCAACAGGGGCAGCGCCGCCAGCCACCGCCGCCATTTCCGCCTTGATACCATACCGGCTTTCAAACTCTTTGATATAATCGGCGAGGTCCAGGACCGTCAGATTATCCAAGTGCTTGAAAAAATCTTCCTTTTTCATTTCGGCCATTATATTTGTCCTCCTTTTTCTTTTTCTTTTTTATCTTGCAAATTTTTCAGCAAAACCAACATATGGGTCAGCGGCGATGACAGCGCTGAACCGAAACGCCGCAAGGGCATACCGATGGAATAAACCAGCTGGGCCAGTAGTTGTTCCTTGCCGGGCAGCTTGGCCACTTCGACCACCTGCTTTTCGCTGACCAGTTTTTTTTCAATAAAACCTGACATGATCTTTATTTTCTTGCTCTCTTTCTCAAAATCGACCAGAACCTTGGCGGTTTCGACGAATTTTTCATTGCTGTAGGCCACGGCGATCGGACCGTTGAAGAGATCGCGGCCGATGGCGATTTTTTCTTTTTCAAAGAACTTGATGGCCAGGCGGTTCTTGACCACTTTGACATTGGCCCCCAAGGCCTTGATGCGGTTGCGCAGGTTTCCCATTTCGGAAACCTTGAGCCCGCGGTAATCGAAAAGGTACACACCGCTGCTGTTGAAAATTTCAGCCAGTCCGTCCACCGTTTTCTTCTTTTTTTCAAGTATCTGTGCGCTTGCCATGGTGATCTCCTTTGCCTAACTTTCCAGTTCCGAAATATTGACCTTGATTGAGGGGCTCATGGTCGAGGAAATGAAAACACTTTTGACGTATCTGCCTTTCAGTGTCACCGGCCGTGCTTTCAGGATGGCCGTGATAAAGGTCTTGGAATTCTCGACGATCTTTTCGGCATCGAAAGAGGTCTTGGCAATGCTCGAATTGATTATGCCGCTCTTGTCGACGCGAAACTCTACCCGGCCCTTCTTGATTTCGGCCACGGTTTCCTTGACGTTGAAGGTCACGGTACCCGATTTCGGGCTGGGCATCAACCCCTTGGTCCCCAGCGCCTTGCCGAGCTTACCGACGCTTTTCATCATGTCGGGAGTGGAAATGACTACGTCGTAATCAAACCAGTTTTCCTTCTTGATTTTTTCGACGATCTCATCGCCACCCACAAAATCGGCACCGGCCTCCATGGCTTCCTTTTGTTTTTCGCCGGCGGCGATGACCAGCACCCGCTTGACCTTGCCGGTGCCGTGGGGCAAGACAACGGTCCCGCGCACCATCTGCTCCGGGTACTTGGGATCGACCGACAAACGAACCGAAACATCTACCGATTCGTCGAATTTGGAGGTCTTGATCTCTTTCAGCAGAGTGATAGCTTCGTTCAGAACATATTCGCGTTCCTCGATCCTTTCCTTGGCCTTGGCGTATGCTTTCCCACGTTTGGACATTATTTTATCTCCAGGCCCAGGCTGCGGGCCGAACCCTCAATGATCTTGATCGCCTGCTGCAGGTCCTTGGTATTTAGGTCCTCCATCTTGGTTTTGGCGATATCTTCCACTTGTTTTTTACTCACTTTACCCACCTTGTTCTTATTGGGTTCTCCCGAACCCTTCAAAACACCAGCGGCTTTTTTGAGCAGGTAGGAAGCCGGCGGGGTCTTCATCTTCAAAGTGAAAGTCTTGTTGGCATGGACCATGATGTCTACGGGGATGATCATGCCGTCTTCCATTTTAGCCGTCATTTTATTGAACTGATTCACGAATTCCATGATGTTCAAGCCATGTTGGCTAAGAGCCGGACCGACCGGAGGGGCGGGAGTGGCTTTGCCGGCGGGGAGCTGCAGCCTGAATGTTTTAACAACTGCCTTCATTTTTGGAATTGCCATGGGTAGTTCTCCTATATTTTTTCAACCTGCAAATAATTCAGATCGACCGGCGTGGCGCGGCCGAAAATGGTTACGGTCACCTTCAGCAGGTTCTTTTCTTCGTTGACCGCATCCACCACGCCGTTGAAATTTATGAACGGTCCATCGATGATCTTCACAGCCTCACCGACATCGAAATGATATTTGGGTTTCGGTGTTTCCTGGGTGGTCTCGATGTGCTTCAGGATCGTGGCCACTTCTTTTTCCGACAGCGGCTTGGGCTTTTTGCCGGCCCCGACAAAACCGGTCACCTTGGGCGTGTTGCGCACAAAGTACCAGTTCTTGTCGTTCATTTCCATGTTCACCAGGATGTAGCCGGGAAAAGAGCGCTTCTCGGAGATAACCTTTCTGCCGTCTCTGATCTCAATGACTTTTTCCTTAGGGATGACGATCTCAGCGACCTGGTTCTGCATGGAATATTTGCTTATCTTTTCATTTAGAGCTTTGACTACGAATTCCTCGGCCCCGGAAAAAACATGTATGATATACCAATCCATGGTTTTTGGTTTCCCTTATTGAAAAATACTGCCGATCTGCCGGAAGATGTGCGAAAAAATGAAATCGACCCCGAATAGGTAAATCCCAAAAAACACTGAGATGACGATGACGGCGATCGTGGTCTTGATCATGTCATTCTTGTTGGGCCAGGTGACTTTTTTCATTTCGCCCCTGACTTCTCTCAGGTAAGCCCCCATGCGTTTGAATATATTTTTTTCTTTTTCCATGTTGCAATGCAGGTCAGAAGGGACTCGAACCCCCAACCCCCGGTTTTGGAGACCGGTGCTCTACCATTGAGCTACTGACCTATTTGACCTCCTTGTGCAGGGTGTGCTTGCGGCAGCGCGGGCAATATTTATTGAAATTCATCTTATCGGCCGTATTCTGCTTGTTTTTGTATGTGGAATAATTTTTCTCGGAACAGTCGGAACACTTCATCCCGACCTTGACCCTCTTGTCGCTCTTGGCCATGGCTTACTCGATGACGTCGGTGACGCTGCCGGCGCCGATGGTGCGTCCGCCCTCGCGGATGGCGAACTTCAAACCTTTCTCCATGGCGATGGGCATGATCAGCTCGATCTCCAGGTTGGCGTTGTCACCCGGCATGACCATCTCCACCCCTTCGGGCAGCTTTACCGATCCGGTCACGTCCGTAGTGCGAAAGAAAAACTGCGGCCGGTAGCCCGTCACGAACGGCGTGTGCCGCCCGCCCTCTTCCTTGCTCAGCACCAATACCTCGGCCTTGAACTTCGTGTGCGGCGTGATCGATCCTGGCTTGGCCAATACCATGCCGCGATCAACATCCTCGCGGTCCGTGCCACGCAGCAGCACCCCGATGTTGTCCCCGGCTCGCCCCTCGTCCAGCAGCTTCTTGAACATCTCCACTCCCGTGACCACGCGCTTGCGCGTCTCGCGAATGCCCAAAATGTCCACTTCTTCCCCCACCTTCACGATGCCGCGCTCCACCCGGCCCGTTACAACCGTGCCGCGGCCGCTGATCGTGAACACGTCCTCGATCGGCATCAAAAATGGCTTGTCTATGGGTCGCTCAGGCATCTGGATATATTTGTCCACCGCGTCCATCAAGGCTATGATGTTCTTGTTCCACTCGTCTTCCGGGTTGCCGTCGCTCTCCATGCTCTTCAAGGCGCTGCCGCGGACCACCGGAATCTCGTCGCCGGGAAACCCATAACTCGTCAACAACTCGCGGATCTCCAGTTCCACCAGGTCCAGTATCTCCTTGTCCTCCACCATGTCCACCTTGTTCATGAACACCACGATGGCCGGCACGTTTACCTGACGCGCCAGCAATATGTGCTCCCGCGTCTGCGGCATCGGACCGTCGGCCGCCGATACCACCAGTATCGCCCCGTCCATCTGCGCCGCCCCCGTGATCATGTTCTTCACGTAGTCGGCGTGCCCAGGACAGTCGATGTGCGCGTAGTGCCGGTTCGCCGTCTCGTACTCCACGTGCGCAATCTGTATGGTGATGCCACGCTCTTTTTCCTCGGGCGCGTTGTCGATGCTCCAAAAATCACGGTACTTCACCTTGGCGTTCATCTTGCTCAATACCTTGGTAATCGCCGCTGTCAGCGTCGTCTTGCCGTGGTCCACGTGCCCGATCGTGCCAATATTCAAATGCGGCTTGTTGCGATCAAATTTCTCTTTGCCCATGCTTGCCTCCTAAAAATATTTCTTTTAGCCAAAAACCAAATCAAAGCCCTCGATCAGGGTCGAACTGATGACCTCATCCTTACCAAGGATGCGCTCTGCCAACTGAGCTACGAGGGCGCTCAAAAGCGGGAGACGGGATTCGAACCCGCGGCCTAAAGCTTGGAAGGCTTTAGCTCTAGCCAACTGAGCTACTCCCGCGTCCCCAATTGGGCAGGGGAGGATTCGAACCTCCGAAGACTTGCGCCAACGGGTTTACAGCCCGTCCCATTTGACCACTCTGGAACCTGCCCTCACTTTTCAATTTCCACTTATCACAAGCTGGCGAAGGGATTTGAACCCCCGACCGGCTGATTACAAATCAGCTGCTCTACCAGCTGAGCTACGCCAGCGTGAAAAAAAAGAGTATAGCACAGCTATACCTGTTCTGTCAATCATTTTCGACTCTATGGCCTTCGCAGGGAATTGGATTATAGCTCTTTTTAGAATGGAAAGCAAGATGTTTGCCAAATTTTTTTTTAATTTTACCGGCAGCGGGTTATAATGGCCATAATGAAGCAGATGATCTTCCTGTTTGTTGATGGCTGCGGCGTGGGCCGGGCCGATCCCGGCAACCCCTTTTTCATGGCCAAAAGCAGTTATCTGCCTTTTTGGTCAGGCGCCATGGTTCTGCCGGACGAAACACCCATCGCAGAAATAGATGCCACCCTGGGCATTCCCGGCTCGCCCCAGAGTGCCAGCGGCCAGACGGCGCTTTTTTGCGGCGGCAAAGCCGCGGAGATCGCCAACCGCCACCGCAACGGCTACCCCGACCAGGTTTTACGCAGTATCATCTTAAATAAAAACCTGCTGTCCGAACTGCAAAAAAAAGGGATGTCGGCCCGCTTTCTCAACGCCTACCCGGTTTTTGAGGATTATTTCAGCAGCAAATACATATCAATCAAGCCCGACGGCCGCCTCTGGTTTTCCACGCTCTTCCCGGAGCGTTTTAAAAGGATGGTCTCAGTGACTTCCTGCATGCTGCTGGCCAGCGGCCAAAAGCCTTTCGGGGCAGCCGACATCCGGAGGAAAAAAGCCTTATACCAGGACTATTCCAACCGTCAACTCAATGAAAAAGGGCTTTCCCTGCCCGAGTTTTCACCGCAACAGGCCGCGGACATCATTTACAACGCCTCACGGCGCTTCGAATTCATTCTATACGAGTATTTTCAAACCGACATCTACGCCCACCGCCGGCCGTTTGCAGAATGCGTCGCCCTGATCAGGGAACTAGACACCCTGGTCGGTGCCTTGTTGTCGCGCCTTGATAAAAAGAACGATACCCTGATCCTGACCAGCGACCACGGCAACCTGGAGGATTTTTGTCTGCGCGGCCACAGCCGCAACCCGGTGCCTTTCCTGGCCTGGGGCCGCCATGGAGGATTTCTGCGCAAAAAGACTAAAAGCCTCAGCGACGTCGTCCCGGCGATCCTGGAACTATTTTCCTGAAAGATAAGTCCAGTTAACAAAAATAAGTCTACTTCATTTTGGTCTTGACTTTTCGGAAGTTCTGTTCATAATGGTCATATGAAAAGATATCTTGAAAAACCTATTTTTCAGGATTTAAAAGAGAAGATTGTTATTCTCTCCGGTCCTCGCCAGGTAGGTAAAACAACATTGTCCAAACAACTGAATCCATCTCATTTATACTTAAATTATGATTCATTTCATGATCGTCAGATCATTAAGAAAGAGGAATGGACGAGGAATGTCGAGTTGGTTATTTTTGATGAACTGCATAAAATGCGCAATTGGAAATCCTGGATAAAAGGAATTTATGATACGGAAGGTTCGTCACCGCAGTTACTCATAACCGGCTCTGCCAGACTTGAAACTGTCAAAAAAGGTGGCGATTCATTGGCTGGCCGCTTTTTTTCTTATCGTCTGCATCCATTGTCTGTGAATGAGATAAGCCTAATATTAAAGGAGGAACCCAGGGAAGCTCTTGATAAGATATTATTTTTAGGCGGCTTTCCGGAACCTTATTTAAAAGCCAGTGCGGCTTGGGCTAAACGCTGGCGTCGAACCCACATAGATACCATTCTACGAGAGGATCTGTTAGATCTTGAGAAAGTCAGGGATGTCAAAGCAATGGAAATCTTAATTGATCTTTTACGGGTACGAGTTGGTTCCGCAACATCCTACGCATCATTGGCCAATGACCTGCAGGTTTCCTCCCCTACGATTAAACACTGGCTCCAGATTTTGGAAAACCTCTTTGTGATTTTCCCTGTTCGTCCATATTCCAAACACATCGCCCGCAGCCTATTAAAAGAAGCAAAATACTATTTTTTTGATACCGGCGCTATCGAGGGAGACTTGGGCGCAAGGCTTGAAAACACAGTTGCTTTGGCGCTTTTAAAGGAATTACATTTCTTGGAAGATACAACCGGATCCAAAGTAGCTTTACATTATCTTCGTGACAAGGAAAAACACGAAGTAGATTTTATGGTGCTTATTGACAACAAACCCGCCATGTTAGTTGAAGTTAAAGTCAGTGATGATGTTTTTACCAAATCATTATTTCGTTTCCATTCCATTCTAAAAGAAACGCAAGCATTTCAAATCGTTTATAATCTGAAAAAACCTAAATCCAAAGACAATATCAACATGCTCCCCGCCCACGAATTTTTAAGCCATTTGAAATTCTAAAACGAACAACGATTTTTTGAACCCGCACAGTGATGTTTTTTTTGGCGGGATATTTATAATCCGGTGGAACGCCCTGTTTCAGTCAGGATCAATCCAGGGCGATTCTCCCCTGCGGGGACAAGCACGAATCGCCCCTTCGGAAGCAAAACCCTTTTCAGGGCAAGAAAAAAACATTTCACTTGACAATTCGTTCTAAATATAACATAAACGTATACGTATACTTTAATCATACCCTAAACGAATACAGGAGGCATGAATGAAAAATGCGGTTTTTGAGCGCCAGGAACTCTGCCGGCGCCTGGGCATTGAGGGAAAAACACTCAACGAATGGCAGCAATGCAAGATCATTGCTCCTTTCGGCTTCAGCGACGACCACACCCCCCTGTACACCGAGTCGGCAGTGGTCGACGGCGAGCACATCAAGCGCCTACGCGAATTGGGCTATGACATCAAGGAGATCCAGAAGATCATCCGCAAGATCGGCTTGCCCCGTGTCGCCGACAGAAAAAATGCGAACGAGAAGAAGCAGAAATTCCTGACCGTGGGCGCCCTGGCCGAAAAAGTTGACGTCAGCCCGCGCACCATCAAACACTGGGAGGACGTGGGCATTATCGAACCCAACATGCGCAGCCAGGGCGGATTCCGTTATTATGGAGATACATATATATATCTTTGCAACCTGATCAAGGACTTGCAGCTTTTCGGCTATTCCCTGGTGGACATCAAAATGATCTCGGATCTTTTCCGCTACTACCTGGCCATCCAACAGAATCCCGATTCCAGCCCCACGATCGAAAAAGAAACCAAGTTGGAAACCATGCTCCTGGAGATCGACCGGCTCTTCAAAAAAATTGCGTTGCTCAAAGCGGGCATCGGTCGCTGGGAAGATCTGCTGAAAAGAAAAAAAAAGGAGGTCGCGGCCGCGCGGCTTGAGACCCAAAAAAAAGTGAATTCCTTGAAAAAAGGAGAACCCCTTGCCAAAAATAATTTTGCTTGAACCGCGCCCTCCCAATTTGCATATTTTCTCGCAGTTCTACACCCCGCGTCTGGGCACCTTTATCCTGGGCACCCTGATGCGCGGGTGCGGTTGGGAGGTGGAGGTCGTCATCGAGGAGTGGGAACGCATCGATTTCGAGGCCATGCGCAGCGCTGACCTGGTCGGCATCTCCACCATCACCTCGACCGCGCCGCGGTCCTATGCCATCGCCGACCGGCTGCGATCCCTGGGGGTGAAGGTCCTGATGGGCGGACCGCACGTGACCTTCCTGACCGATGAGGCCATGGAGCATGCCGATTTCGTCATCCGCGGCGAAGGGGAAAAAGCCCTGCCGGCTTTCGCCGAGGCCTGGGAGAAGGACAGCAGCTTTGAAAACGTGCCCAACCTTTCTTACTGGCGGGACGGCGTCGTCCGCCATAACCCCATGCAGGCGAACATCGACGACCTCGACACCATCCCCCTCCCCGACCTGAATCTCTCCGAAGCCTTCCGCCGCAAGAGTGCCGGCAAAGTCGTCATCCCGGTGCAGACGTCCCGGGGCTGCCCCTACGCTTGTTCTTTCTGTTCGGTTACCGGAATGTTCGGCCATAAATACCGCTTCCGCTCCACGGCCAACGTCATGACCGAACTAAGCCGCTATGACTCCCGCCGCCATTTCATCTTTTTTTACGATGACAACTTCACCCACGACACTGAAAGAACCAAGGAGCTGCTGCGGGCCATGATCGCGGCCAGGTTCAAATTCCAATGGTCGGCCCAGGTGCGCGCCGACGTGGCCAAGGACATCGAGCTGGTCAAACTGATGAAAAAAGCCGGCTGCCAAATCGTATTCATCGGCTTTGAATCGGTCAATCCGCAGAGCCTCAAGGCCATGAAAAAAGGGCAGACGGTAGCCGAGATCGCCCACGCCGTCAAGGTTCTGCGCCGCAAGGGCATCCGTATCCACGGCATGTTCGTATACGGTTTTGACGAGGACGACTGGCGCACGGTCCGCCGCACCGTCCGTTTCGCCAAAAAAGCCCGGTTGACCTCCAGCCAATTCATGATCCTGACCCCCCTGCCCGGTTCAGATTTCTTTGGCAAGATCAGCGCCCAGCAGCGCATCCGTTTCCGCGACTGGAACCTTTACGACGCCCACCACGTCGTTTTCGAGCCCACGAAGCTGGCGCCACTGGAACTGCAGCGGGCCCAGATCTACAGCCACAAAAAATTCTATTCCCTGGCCACATCGCTGCGGAAACTGATCAACTTCAAGTGGCTCGACATCGGCATCGCCCATTACGCCCGCAAATTGAACCGTCAATGGCTGAAGGTCAACCGCACCTACCTGACCGTCCTGTCACTGCTCAGGCCGAAAAGAAAGAACCAGCACGTCATCGTGGATTACCGGGAAGAAGCCAACCTGGATCAGGTATCTTGAAGTTTCAACGGACCGCCGGCAGCAAGGCTTGCCAGGAGGTACAAATATGAAGCAGATATTGATCGATGTCAGGACCCGTGAGGAATTCGTCATGGAACATGTCAAGGGAGCGATCAATATCCCCCATTACGACCTGGAATACTACCTGGAATTGCTGCGGGACCGAGAAGTCGTTGTCTACTGCAACACCGGCAGGCGCTCGGCCATTGCCGCCAAGAAACTCGCCGCCATGGGCATCGCGGCGGATATCCTCCCGGCCGGGCAGATGGAACTCCGGGAAAAGGAAGGCAAGGCAATGGTATGCGCGGTTAATTACGTCTCTGCCAAACCCGACCAGGAAGAAGCATTCCTGGCCAAGGCCGCGGACCTCTGCCGGGCCACGGAAGAAGTCCCGGGATTTCTCGGCTCCAAGATCTTCAAATTGTCAGGGATCTCGGCCGCGGGTTCCGGCATGGCCGGCGACACCAGCCAACTGAACATGACACCGCCCCGCTACCTCCTATTGACCTACTGGGAGTCCGAAGCCGCCCACGAACGTTCACACCGGGACCCGCAGTTCGCGGCCATATTCAAGGAACTGCCTGCCGACCTGGTCAGGATGCCTTATGAAGAATTCTACCAGGTTTTGAAATAGCCACTGGCCGCAGTCGAATTGGCGCACAATACCGGCGAGTGCGGCGGCAAGGTGGTGATTATAGAAGGACACTACAGCGCAGCCATATTTTTTTAGTGCCGCTTTCACTTCAACGCTGCAACATGGCAACGATTCAACAAAAATAATTCCCAGCACCAATAAGCAAATGACCAAAGCCAAGAAAAAACTGCACTTGAAATCAAAAGGCAATAAGGATTATTATTGAATCAGAAGGCAACCATGAGCAAACTAATACGTTTCGGTGTTTCCCTGGATGCAGCCCTGCTGATAAAATTCGATCCTTTTATCGCCCGGCTGGGCTACAAGAGCCGTTCGGAAGCCATCCGCGACCTGATCCGCGAGCGGCTGGTGGCTGAGGAGTGGCAGGCAGCCAAGGCCCCGGCCATGGGCGTGCTGAGCCTGGTATACAGCCATGAAGTGCGGGAACTTTCGAAAAAGCTGACTGACATCCAGCACCAGCACCTGGGGATCATACTCTCCTCCACCCACATTCACATGGATGAGCATAATTGCCTGGAGGTCGTCATTTTAAAAGGTCCGGGAAAGAAGATCCAGGAAGTGGCCGACCGCCTGCTGAGCGCCAAGGGGGTCAAGCACGGCAAGTTGATCATGACCACCACTGGCAGCCACCTCCATTAACTGGTTTTTTCAAGCAACGGCTTGACATGCCTTCAGCCTTGTGTTACTTTTTTTAAATTAGTAACACCAGGCCAGGAGGTTTTATGCGCCGCCGCTCCGCTTTCGCCAATGATTCCAAGCTAGCCTTTTTTTTATTGTCATGCGCCAATAAAAACAAATACCTTCACTTGGAGCCATTCAAGGCGATAGCCGGCATGGCGGCCGGAACGTTCGCCATGCCGGGCCGCAACATCTCCGTTGGGCTGCGCTGGCAGAAATGAAGCACCCCAGCTTCGACTACGTGCTGGCCGGCCTGTTCCTGGCGGCAGCCCTTGTCCTGCCGGTCTTTTTTCATGCCCTCGGGCTGGGCAGCGCCTTAATGCCCATGTTCTACCCCCTGGTCCTGGCCGGATTCCTGGTCGTGCCGCCGCTGGCCATGATCACCGGCGTCGCGGCCCCGCTGGTTTCGGCGCTGCTTACCGGCATGCCACCCTTCTACCCGCCCATGGCCTTCATCATGATGGCCGAAGGTCTTCTTTTCACTGCTTTGCCGCGAGGACTGCAGAAATTGCTCAGGCTGCCGGTATGGCTGACGCTGCTGGCCATTCTCTTATTGGATCGGGTGCTGCTGTTTTTACTGACCCGCGTCATGGCCGCATTCATGCAGCTGCCGCCGCGCCTGCTGGGATGGACGGCGGTCCTGCAAGGGCTGCCGGGATTGGCCCTGATGATGGTGGTCCTGCCCTGGCTCATTCCCCGGCTGCAGGAAAGAAAAGCGCGGATCGAGAGGCGCCATGCCTAAGCGCGTTTTTTTCTCGGATCTTTCCAGTTCATGGGACGAACAACATGCCGGCCGGGAAGAAATGGAGCGCCTGCTCTCTTTCTCCGGGCATTTCCGTCTGCAACCGGGAGATCGCATCCTGGACGCCGGCTGCGGCAGCGGCCGCCTCATCCCCTTGGTCTGCGAGCAGATCGGCCCGGACGGCAGCCTGGTGGAACTGGACTTCGCAACCGCCATGCTCGAGATCGGCAAGGGCAAAACCAACTGCGGCAACGTTACCTTCGTGCTGGGCGACGCCCAATCCCTGCCGTTCCCCGACAAGGATTTCGACAAGGTCATTGCCCTGGCGCTGCTCCCCCACCTCGACGACAAAGCTGGAACTTTAAGTGAATTCCACCGGGTTTTAAAACCGGGAGGGCTGCTGATCATCGCTCACCAGATGGGGCGGGAGGCCCTCAACCGCTTCCACGGCCAAAGCGGCAAAGCGGTCAGCCGCGATCTGCTGCCGGAGAATCATTTGCTGACAGATCTTTTGACAACGGCCGGCTTTTCCGCCATCGAGATCCTGGACGAGCCCGGCCAGTATGTCGCCTGGGGGCAGGCCTAAGCCATGCACGTCGATCTTGTTTCAGGCCTGGACACGCGCAGTAAGCTGGTTGCCTTCCTGACCGTACAGGCCCTGCTGTTCATCCCGGCGACCCAGCAGACGATTCTCGAACGTCTGCTCGCGGTTGCCGTTCCTCTTTTAGCCCTGCTGCCGGTAGCCGGCAGAGCGTGGCGCCTCTGGCTGCGCACCCTGGCACTGGCTTTGCCCTTTCTCGCCTTTCTGGCCGTCAGCGTTTGCATCCAGCCCGGAGCCGGCCGGCTCGAACTGCAGCGGATCGTCCTGCCTATCCTCGGCAAGTCCATCCTGGTATTCCTGGCCCTGGCCCTGTTCATTCTTAACGAAAAGCCCTGGCGCCTGCTGCAAGCCCTGCGCCAGATCGGGATGCCCCAGACCGTTGTCGTTGTATTGGCCATCGGCTACCGTTTTGCCTGCCAATGGGGACTGGAAATGGAAGGGGTGCGGCGCGCCTGGTCATCCCGCAACTTCAGCACCCTGTCAAAAATGAACAAGGTCAGACATATGGGCCGGGCGCTGCCCCTATTTTTCGACAGACTGCTGGAGGGGGGAGTGCATATCCATGAAGCCATGGTCAGCCGCGGCTTCCACGGCTCGCTGCCGGCCTGGCAGCACCTGGTTTTTTCCCGCCGGGACGCAACATTCCTGGCACTCACCGCCATGGCCGTGGCGGCCATCGCCATACTGTGATGACCAACCCGGTCGTCGAGATACGTGATCTGAATTTCACCTACGAGTCCGGGAAGCCGGCCCTGAGCGGGGTCAGCCTGGCCGTCGGCCGCGGCGAGTGCGTCGGCCTGATCGGGCCCAATGGCGCCGGAAAATCCACGCTGCTGCTGCATTTGAACGGCATCCTGCGCGGCCAGGGTGATGTCCACGTTCTTGGAATGCCGCTGCAAAAGAAAAACCTGAAAGAGATCCGCAGCCGTGTCGGCCTGGTATTCCAGGATCCCAGGCAGCAGCTTTTCCTGCCCAGCATCGAGGAAGACATCGCTTTCGGGCCACTCAACGCCGGTTTTCCGCCCGCGGAGGTACGTGACCGGGTGGCGCGGATCATGGAACTTTTCGGTCTGCATGAGATCGGCGATTCTTCTCCCCACCACCTGAGCCCGGGCGAACAGAAAAAAGCGGCCCTGGCTGCAGTAATGGTGATGGACCCGGAACTGCTGGCCTTCGATGAACCGTCCTCGGGCCTCGACCCCGCCAGCCGGCGCGATTTCATCGAGCTGGTCAGAAACTTGCCGCAGACAAAAGTCATCGCCAGCCACGACATGGACCTGGCCTACGAACTGTGCAACCGGGTGTTGGTCATGGACCGCGGCACTATTTTCGCCGACGGGCCGCGCGACGCCATACTGGGTGACGCCGCCCTGCTGAAGGCCCACCGCTTGGAGCAGCCCAAGAGCATGCTCTTAGATCAGGCGCTCGCGTCCCAGGCGAAATGAACAGAACTTGGTTCACGGTGCACGGTTGACGGTTTACGGTGAAGGCAAAGGGCCGAACTAGTTTATTACTTTTTGCTGTTGCCGTCTGCCGTACGCCGTACGCCGAGTTCAATGGTCGCTTGCTTTTTTGAGCGAATTCAAGTATGCTTTGCGACTGCATGCGAACGACCAGCCGGTACTGCCGGCCCCCGACAAGCAGAATTTACCTTTAAAGGAGGATCCACAACACCAATGAAGACAATCACCTGGATAACCATGTTCGGGCTGGTTCTGGCTTTCGCGCCAACCGGCCATGCCTGCACCAATTACCTGATCAGCAAGGGAGCTTCAACCGACGGCTCGACCATGATCACCTATTCGGCCGATTCGCACTCCCTATACGGTGAACTGAACTTTATCCCGGCCGGAGTGCATATTGAGGGCACATGGATCGACGTTTTCGACGGCGATTCGAACAAATACCTGGGCAAGATCCGCCAGGTTCGGCGCACCTATTCGGTGGTCGGCTACATGAATGAGTTCCAGGTGGCTCTGGGCGAGACCACATACGGCGGCCGCGAAGAACTCATGGATCCCAAGGCCGTGGTTGACTATGGCAGCCTGATGAACCTGGCCCTGCAACGCAGCCGCACCGCCCGCGAGGCCCTGCAGGTCATGACCTCGCTGGTGGCCGAATACGGCTACGCATCGAGCGGCGAGTCGTTCTCCATCTCCGACCCCAACGAGGTCTGGATCCTGGAGATGATCTCCAAGGGCCCAGACAAAAAAGGCGCCGTCTGGGTGGCGCGCCTGGTCCCCGACGGCTATGTCTGCGGCCACGCCAACCAGGCCCGCATCCACCAGTTCCCTCAGCAGAAAGTGAACAACTTTTTCGACAAGAAGCAAACGACCTTCCATTCAGCCGACGTCATCTCCTTCGCCCGCGAGAAAGGCTACTTCAAGGGCAACGACAGCGACTTCAGCTTCGCCGCCGCCTACTGCCCCCCCGACTTCGGCGGCCGGCGCTTTTGCGATGCCCGAGTCTGGCAGTTTTTCAGCCGCATCACCCCCGATTCCAGGCAGATGGAAGCCCACCTGGAGTGGGCCCTGGGCATGAAACCGGCCGAACCCATGCCGCTGTTCATCAAGCCCGACAAAAAACTGTCGGTGCGCGACGTCATGGAGCTGATGCGCGACCACTTCGAGGGCAGCCCGATGGACATGACCAAGGATATCGGCACCGGTCCCTTCGTCCTGCCCTATCGCTGGCGGCCCATGACCTGGAAAGTGGAAAAAGAGGCCAAGGAAAGCTACTTCTTCGAACGCGCCGTCTCCACCCAACAGACCGCCTATTCATTCGTCACCCAGTCGCGTTCCTGGCTGCCCAACCCCATCGGCGGCATATACTGGGTCGGCATGGACGACACCTTCAGCACGGTCTACACGCCCATGTATTGCGGCATCCGCCAGGTGCCCGCCAGTTTCGCCAAGGGCACCGGCACCTTCAACCAGTTCAGTTGGGATTCAGCCTTCTGGGTGTTCAATTTCGTGGCCAACTATGCCTACTCGCGCTACTCCGACATGATCCAGGACATCCAGCCCGTGCAGCGCGAACTGGAAGGAAAATTCTTCGCCGTTCAGCCCGGGCTCGAGGCCGCGGCCGTTGACCTGTTCAAACGCTCGCCCGAACTGGCCCGCGACCACCTGACCGCCTACAGCGTCAGCGAGGGCGAGGCCGTGGTAAAGCGCTGGAAAAAACTGGGCGAATTCCTGATCTGGAAATACCTGGACGGCAATGTGCGCGACAGCCAGGGCAAGGTCACCCATCCGCGCTATCCCAAAGAATGGTATCAGCGCATCATCACCGAGACCGGTGACCGCTTCCGGGTGCCGGAAACGGAAAAGAAGGAATAGAAGGAAGTAGACGGGTTGAAGGGTAAATGAGTTGATGGGTTAGGAGAAGAGCAAGAGTTCGCTGCCAGTGCAGTTGTCCCATCAACCCATTCACTCATTAACGAGTGATTTTTCTTTCTAGAATTTCTTGAAGAATCCCAGGCCGAACAGTAATTTTCCCGGGATGGCCGGGGCGTCATCCAGGAAAAAATCCTTTTTCCAGCCGATGTAAGGCCGGAGCTGTACCGCCCGGCCGAAATTCGCCAGGAAGCGGAAATCCACCTTGATCCTTTTGACGTCGGCGCGGGTCTGTACCTCGGCAAGAAGCTTCAGGAAATCGTTCCGGCAAAGCAAAACACCCAGTTTTCCGCAACCTTCCAGCCCGCGCTTGAAATCGTAGCCGGCCGCGACTTCGTAGCGGATCGTCTGTGCCAATTCGTCGAAGTTGGGCTGGTTGCGCAAAGCCAGGCCGGTAAACAGGCTGGCCGCAAAAGGCAGGTCGCCGTCAACGGGCAAGTCCAGACGGTAATGGGTGGTCCAGGCGGCGAAAAGCCTCGGGCCCATCTTTTTTTCATAGTCCAGACTGATATCGTAGATCATTTTCCCGGGCCAGAACTGGGCGAAAAAACCGTCGCCGTTGAGAATGGGAGATTCAAAGTCGACGCCGGCCACGATCCGCCGCGAGGGATTGGAGAAGAATTCGAACTTGAAGTTGCCGGCTACCTCCAGTTTGAAAACTTCGTCGAAAGGCGAGGCCCCTACCCGCACTTTCATGCTGTCGAGGACCGCATCGGGGTTTGCCGTCGAAAGGATAACCGGGATGTAATGCTCAGGGGAAAAAGTAGGGGCACGGCGCGCCGTGCCCCTACCGACATATTCTCTACGGACCTGTTCTACAACAACCCCCGTTTTTTCAGCAGCGGCTCTACCTTGGGCTCGCGGCCGCGGAAACGCTTGTAGAGCACCATGGCGTCTTCGGTTCCCAACTTGGCCAGGATGTTCTTGCGGAAAGAGGCTGCGGTCTTTTTGTCGAAAAGCGAGGTTTCCTTGAAAGCCTCAAAGGCATCGGCATCCAGAACTCCCGACCAGATGTAGCTGTAATAACCGGCTTCGTAGCCGCCATGGATGTGGGCGAAATAGGTGGAGCGGTAGCGGGGCAGGATCTCGGGGATCAGGTTGATGGCAGTCATGACCTTTTTTTCAAACTTGGTCACATTGACATTCTGGGCATTTTCCAAGGAGTGCCAGTCCATGTCCAGGAAACAGGCGGCCAGGTATTCGACGGTTTCAAAACCCTGGTTGAACAGGCTGCTTTTTTTTAGTTTGTCGACCAGGGTGGTAGGAATGACCTCGCCGGTCTTGTAATGTCTGGCGTAAACCTTCAGCATTTCAGGTTCCAGCACCCAGTGTTCCATGATCTGCGAAGGCAGCTCGACCGAATCCTGGGGAGCGAAGTTGGAGCGGTAGGGACTGTCGGTAAACAACGTGTCGAGTGAGTGGCCGAATTCATGGAAAAAAGTGGACACTTCATCGATGCTGAGCAGCGACGGCGTGCCGGGCGTGGGCTTGGTGAAATTGCAGACCAGAGTGGAAAACGGGATGACGCGCTTGCCGTTCTGATAGAAAGAAGTGCGGAATGCGCCCGACCAGGCTCCGCCCTGTTTGGAGTCGCGCGGGAAGAAATCCATGTATAAAATGCCCAGCAGACGGCCATCGGCTTCATGAACCTCGAACACCTTGACTTCGGGATGATAAACCGGGATATCCTTGCGTTCAACGAATTTCAGGCCGTAAAGCTTTTCCACCAGAGTGAAGACCCCTTTCTGGACATTTTCCAACTGAAAATACGGGCGCAGTGCCGAATCGTCAAGATCATACTTTGCCTTGCGCAGTTTCTCTGCGTAATACCACCAATCGGCAGGCGCCAGTTTGAACCCGCCCTGCTCGGCGTCGATCAGTTTCTGCATTTCGGCCGCTTCGCTCTTGGCCCTTTCCAGGGCCGGCTGCCACAGGCGCATCAGGAATTCGTGGACAGCTTCAGGTGTCTTGGCCATGCGCGGTTCCAGGTAGAACTGGGCCGGGGTTTTGTAGCCCAGCATGCGATAGCGTTCTTCGCGCAGGACCAGGAGCTTTTGCAGGACGGCCTTGTTGTCCTTGTCGTTGTCGCGGTCGCCGCGCATAAAATAAGCCGAATACAGCGACTTTCTCAGGTCACGGTTTTCGGCATACTGCAGAAAAGGCGTCCAGCTGGGCCGCTGGGTGGTGAAGACCCATTTGCCGGCCATGTTCATTTCTTTCGCTGTTTCTTCGCCCATGGCGACGACACTTTCCGGCAGACCGGCCAGATCGTCCTGGTTGTCGATCACGATATACGAGTCGTTGGTTTCGGCCAACAGGTTGTCATCGAACTTCAGCGCCAAAAGGGAGTGCTCGCGGTTGATGTCGCGCAAGCGGGCCTTCTGCTTTTCATCCAGCAGCGCGCCGCTGCGCAGGAAACCGCGATAGGTGTTTTCCAGCAAATAGAGCTGCACGGCGGAAAGCTTCAGCCTGACCCGCTTATCATAAACGGCCTTCACCCGGGCGAAGAGCTTTTCGTTTAACGAGATGTTGTCATTGTGGGCGGAAAACAACGGCGACAGCTGGTTGGCAAGGTCCTGCATCTGGGGGCTGGTGACTGCTCCCAACAGCGAATAAAAAACTGCGGCCACATCGCCCAGGAGCTGACCTGAAATGTCCAGGGCCACGATGGTATTTTCGAAGGTCGCCGGCTTGGGATTGTTGACAATGGCGTCGATCTCAGCCTGGTGGCGCTTGATCCCTTCCTGTACCGCCGGCAGGTAATGGGTGATTTGGATGCGGTCAAAGGCCGGGGTTTGAAATGGTGTGTTAGGGGTGACCAAAAGCGGGTTGTCCGCAGCCGCCGCTTCGCCCCGCATAGACGGGGCCAGGGGCAGGCACAGGACCGCCAGCAGCAAAGCCGGCACGAATTTGAAAAAAACGGTTTTTTTATTCAAGGCAAATTCCTCCTTATTGTTGGTTGCCAATCATATTATACGCTGAAAATTCCGGCTTGGACCATATTTTCTGATTTTTTTATGCCGCTTGACAAAAAAGCCGCGGCCAGAGGATAATCTGAACTCGCAAGCACTCGGGAGGAACAATGAAGGCAGTTTTTTTGAAAGGATCGCCACCGGCCGGGCGGGACCTGCTTTGCAACCGGGCCGCGGCCGCGGTCATTTCGACCATGAATGCCCGGGGTTGGCAGGTAAAGGCGTTCGCCCTGGCCGGAATGGAAATCAAATCCTGCCGGGGGTGTTTCTCCTGCTGGGTAAGAACCCCTGGGCGCTGCGTCATCAGCGACGACGACCAAGAGCCGATCCTGCAGGCCTGGGCTGGAGCGGACCTGATCGCCTTTCTGACCCCAATTGCTTTCGGCGGCTATGCGCCGGAACTGAAAAAAGCCATGGACCGGATCATCCCTGTCCTGCTCCCGTTCTTCATTCAAATCCGCGGCGAGACCCATCATCCTCAGCGTTACCCTCAGCAACGCAGCCTGCTGGCCATTGGAACCCAAAAGCAGGAAGATGCCGACAGTGAAAATGTTTTCCGCCACCTGGTCAAACGCAATGCCTTGAACATGGGCGATGTCCAAGCCTCGACATTGGTATTCAGCGGCGACGTCTCCCTGGCGGAAATTGAAAAGAAACTCGGAGGAGAACCGCTTTTCCACGGGGTGGTAAAATGAACGGCAAAAAAGCACTGCTCCTGGTCGGCAGCCCGCGGGGCCTGGCCAGCGTATCCCACTCCCTGGGCAACTACCTGTTGTCCCTGCTCGAGAAACACGGCATGGCGATAAAGAAGCTGCTGGTCTACCCGGCCCTGGCCGAAGAGAAAAAAATGGCGGAACTGCTGGCCGCCGTCAACTCTTGCTCCCTGCTGGTCCTGGCCTTCCCTCTTTATGTCGACCACCTCCCCGCCCCGGTCATCGACCTGCTGCAGCGGATCGCCGAACGTCGCCAGGGACAACCGGCCGCGCCGACACAGGCTCTGGCCGCCATCGTCAACTGCGGCTTTCCCGAAACCGCCCACTGTCATCCCGCCCGGGAAATCGTGCGCATTTTCGCAAAACAGGCCGGCTTCCGCTTCCTGGGCTGCCTGGCTCTGGGCATGGGCGGCGCCATCGGCAACCGCCCCTTGGCCAAGGCCGGCGGCCTGGTCCGCCACCAGGTCAAGGCCTTGACCCAAGCCGCTGATTTTCTGGGCAAAGGAGAAGAGATCCCCACGGAGATCATCGCGCTCATGGGCAAGGCCATGATGCCGCGCTGGTTTTACAGCCTGATCGCCGATTGGGGCTGGAAGCGCAGCGCGCGCAAGTTCAAGGTTTCCAAATGCCTGCGCGACAAGCCGTACGATCCCGAGGGCACTATTTGACCTGGAGGTTCTTGAAGATTGCCTTCGATCCTTTAAGGCACACCGATAGAAATCGTTGGTTTTTAATCAGATTGATGCAGAAATGCGGTCGCTGGCGTACTGGTGTAATATGGCTCCGATCAGTGTCTGGTAGGGAATTCCTGCTGCCGCGGCTTTTTTCTTGATGCGCTCCAGGTCCTGCGGGGAAATGCGGATGTTGATGCGATCGGCTTTTTTCAGTGATTCCGCTGCCGCCTGTTGCAGCTCTTCCCGCTCCCCGGCGGCCATGGGAATGCGCTTCAAGTTACCTGAACTCAGCTCCGCCAAGGCTTCTTTCATCTCTTCCTGATCGTCCATTTTATCCAATCGTTTTATCTTCTTTTCAGCCATTTTTACCTCCTTTTTTATAGATCTTCGTGGCGACCCGGCTGGGGAACAGGGTCTTCAAAAAGACAATGTCATCGATTTCAATATGGGGGACCAACACGCAGTACCCATCATGATCCACAATATAAATCTTTTGACCAGGGTACTTTCCCGAATTCGGAGCCTCAACCTTGTCCAGTAATTTTCCATTTTGGATATCCAGCAAAATATCCTCGAAGGATATTCCCCTGTTTTTTTTGAGCCAAGCATTCTTTGTTCCGTTCCACTTGAATTGTTTCACATTATATTTATAGCGCGATGTGTGCCTTTTGTCAACAATTGCCCCGCTACTTTCTTCAAAATATCAAAGTTTCCTTAACCAATGCCTATATCCTAAGTGCAATTGAATCGTGATCACTTGGATGAACAGAAGAAAAGCGCCAAGGCGTATGGTTCAACCTGGTTACCGACTGGGGCTGGAAGCGCATGGCAAAAAACACGGGAGCTCCGGCAAACTGCGCGATCGACTCTTCGCCGGCGACCGGAAAGATTTTACTGATCTCCACCGCTCAATTGGATCCCGAGGTCCCTAGTCTCTGCCCCGAGCCCCATCCGTTCCAGATTAAAGGTCGGCCGCACTCGGAATTCCAGAAATCCCTCGCTCTGCTTATGATCTTCGATCTGCAAAGGATATTGGCCGTTATCGCGAAAAACCACACTTTTATAAAATCTCCCCCGCCAATAGATATCCACAGTTTGCTTGCCGCTAGGCAATTGGCTCAGGGGTGCGCCGCAAACCAAGCGGTAATTATTGTTGCAGCCATTTTGGTCCAAGTAAATATAGATTCCGGCCTTTTCACGCGTCCAATTGAATTGTTTGCCATCAGGGTCATTTTCATTATACCAAAAGCCATAGTCATATTTGACCCCGGCTTTTTTCAGCCAGTTATGGGGCAAGAGCGCCGAATTGTTACGAATATTAACGATAATAAACAATAAAACCAGCGCAAAAATAAGCGATTTCTCTTTTTTACCCGTTTTTTGTGTCTTTTTTTCTTCACCTAATGAACAAATAAGCCAGAAGCCAAGAAATACTTCGGAAAACCACAAGTAATCATTAAATACAAACATTAGTAATAAAACAAGAATTACTATTTTTTCCGGCCATTGTTTTTTCAGTAAAATGGTTATAATAAATAAAATGAATAACACTCCTCCTATCATTCCATTCGAAACAACGACAAATAAATATTGATTGGCCGCGAGATGATGAATATAGTTGATTCCATATTGAGTTTTGCCCCAAAAAAGAAAATTACCAGCGCCGATCCCGGTTAAGGGATACTGTTTAATTGCTTCAAAAGCGTAACCCCATATTTTGTCGCGACCTGACATAACAGAATTAATGACAACATTTCTTTCTTGTTGACCCTTGGCCAGGCTTTTTACCGTTGCCAATGTTCGTTCGATTTTAGTAACACTATTTTCTTGATCAGTTTTTATTATTCCTATAAAAAAAAAGGCTATAACCATTAAAGCTAATATGCCGGAGATCCAAACAAATCTTTTTTTAATTTTGCGAAAACCGATAAATGGTATTATTAATAAAGCTATGAAGGCAACTCTGGTCGCCGATATAATAATTCCGCTCAAAAAAACAATAACAAAAAAATAGACGATTTTATATGATTCTTTTTGGCTTAGATACCAGGACATGATAAATGAAATGGCGCAGAGCATGCCAAAGGCCGTCGGGTCAGAAGCTAATCCTGTAACCATATTAAAAACGGTTGTAAATGGCTTATCTAATACATACTGCCCCAAAGCAAATAAAACGGAAACGCACTGACCGCTCAAGAAGGCAAGGGCAAGTTTGTCCTTATTTAAACTGCTTTGGCAAAATGCAAAATAGGGCACAGACAGGACAAATAAGGCCAACTCAAGGATTGGGAAAATAATCGCAAACGATAATCGCTCTCCGGATATATCGACCGGAGTGTTTTTGAGAAATGCCGTTTTGGAAAGCAAAATATTTGACCAGCGCAGCATTACAAAAATGAACGATATCGACAAAATTAACAAATAATAAATATAGTACCGCGGGATGGTTTCCTTGCCTGCCGCTAAAATTTTTTTATTAATAATGCTATCGGCAATGACAATGCCAGAAAGAACCAATAAAGGCAGGATAAAATAGTTATTGGGAAAACCGCTGCCAATCAAACCGGCAAAGGCCGGCAGTATTGGAATTAAAAATGAAAAGACAAGCAAATGGTTTTTTTTTAAAATAAAGCGCAACAGTATTCCCAGCAAAACACATAACAAGGGAAAAATAACAAACCCCAAATGAAATAAAAAGATTGCAAAAACCAGGATCATGGCTGACAAATAAATGAATTGATACAATCTGAAAACCATTTCAGCTTTTTACAACATTATAAATTTTTCTCAATTGTGTCAAATGGTCTGCACAAAACGGCCAATAATTTTCCGAATCTCATGTGGCTCATCGATAGCTTTTTGGAGCTCGGCGATGAAATCTTGCAAACCATTTACCGCAAACTGCTTTTTAAATTTCGCGATAAATATTTTATCATGAACCGTTTTTACAACTCCTTCCTCGGCCGTTAATAGTTCCTCAACTATTTTCTCTCCTGGTCTGAGACCGGTAAATACTATTTCGATATCCTTCCCTGGTTCAAGACCGTTAAGACGGATGAGGTTTTGGGCCAATTCAACAATCCGCACCGGTTCTCCCATTTCCAGGACAAACACTTCTCCGCCTTGACTCAAAAACTGCGCCTGCATGACCAGCAGCACCGCCTCGGGAATCGTCATAAAATAGCGGCACATGTCCGGATGGGTGACCGTAACCGGTCCGCCGCGGCGGATTTGCTCAATAAACAGTGGTACTACGCTGCCACGGCTGCCGAGGACATTACCGAAGCGGACCGATATGAAGTGGGTGGACGATTGGTTCATGCCCTGGCAGACCATCTCCGCCAGCCGCTTGCTGATCCCCATGATACTACGGGGTTTCACCGCCTTGTCGGTGGAAATGTTGACGAATTTTACCACTTTGTACTGGTCGGCCAGCAAAACCAGTTCATAAGTGCCCAGCACATTCGTCCGGATAGCTTCTTCGGGGAATTCCTCCATTAACGGCACATGCTTGTAAGCCGCAGCATGGAAAACAATTTGCGGACTATAGGCGCGGAAAAGGGCATGCATTTTGTGGCGGTTGCAGATGGAAACGACCACATAGGTAAAGCACTGCCCGTCAGTCAGGTAGGGCAAAAGTTCTTGCTGCAGGTTGAACAAGCCGCTCTCATCCATATCGATGGCGACCACGCGCTGCACATTGAGCTCACGCAACTTGCGCACGATTTCCGACCCGATGGATCCCGCCGCCCCGGTGACCATGACCATTTTGTCATGCAAATTTTCGGACACGCCCTGGAAATCGATCTTGACTGCCTGCCGGGCCAGAAGATCCTCGATGTTGATGGCATGGATCTGGTTGACGCTTTCTTTCCACTCTTCCATGCGCGGGACAATGCGAATATCGTTTAGTCCGGCCTTTTTCAGGCGATTGAATACATCTGTCACTTCTTTGTGTTCGGCCTCAGGCAGGTTGATTAGGGCTGTTTCGATCCGTTTCACGCGGATGGTGCGGGTGATGTCCTGCTTGAAATCGATCACCGGCAGGCCATAAATTTCTTTCCCCACTTTTTCCGGATGTTTATCAATAATGAGCAAAGGAACCAAGCCCACTTTGTCCATGCGCAGGTCTTTGATCAAACGCTCCGATTTAAAGTTGGCGCCCATGATCAAGGTCCTTTTACCGCTGGTGTTACTGGGCAGAAAAAACTCAAAATAGAGCCGGTTAATCAGGCGGATAAAACCGAATAAAGCGAAACTGACAATAGAATCGATGATGATCACCCCGGAAGGGAGACTGAAGGCGGGAAAATAGACACGGAGCAACCAAAGATTCACCGCTTCTGTTAAAGCTATAAAAAGAAAGAACGCCTTGATCAGGCGAAAAAACTCGACGATACCCACAAAGCGCAAGGAAAAGGAATACAGTTTAAAAAAATACAATAATAAAAACTTGGCCAGGATAAACGCCAGGACCCATTGCCAAAAAATGGGACGATATTGTTCTGGAAACGTGAAGCCGAAACGCAGCTGAATGGCCATAAATATAGAGGCAATAATAATGACGACATCCAAGAACAGGAGAACCGAAAATCTCAGCCATTTTGTTCGCTCTCCCGTTATCAGCAGCATCAGCCTTTCCCTCAAGTAATCCCTCACTTTCATTTCTCTCCACCTTTCATGGTGTTGCCACCCGACACTGTCGCAAATATACAGAAATTTATACGGAAAGTCAACACAGAAAACAGAAAAGTTTTGAATTTTGAGTTGTGAGTTTTTAGTTGAAAGAAAATCTCAACTCTAAGATCCGCCAAGTGATAGCAATTTAACTCAAAATTCAAATATTTTTTTTAAAATATAATCTTTAATATACCCACATAAATCTTTTAATTCCTCTCTTTCCTTTAAAGGAACAAATGGCCTCAAATCAACAACAAAATCAGCTATTGCCAATTTTTCAATCTTATTTTTTAATTCTTTTTTGTCGCTAGATAAACTGGTCTTGTAATATTTCAGCTTTTTATTTATAAAGTCAAAATTCAAATTAATATTTTTACTTAGCAAATACCATAAATCATAATAATCTCTGCCTTTATCCCTGGTTAAGATTGCCCTTATTTTTTCAGACAAAATTTCTTCCTCAGATAAGCAATTCACATAATTATTAAATAAAACAGGGAAAGTAGTCTCTATAATATTTTTTCTAGGATCTAAAATTTTTTCCCTGAAAGAAAAATCGAATCTTACAAAAACATCGCCAGCCACCAAGTCGGTTTTATAGGTCAACAGGAATGTTTTTCCCGCCAAAGATTTTTTATCTTTAACCACAAACCCATTTTCCTTTTCCAATTCTTTAAAAGGAATTTTTATAAAATCCAAAAAATCACTTTCGCTCATATTTACGCTGAAATCTAAATCCTCGGAAAATCTGGGAGCTTTATATAAAAGATGAAGGCAAGTGCCGCCTTTAAAAAATATATTTGAGCTTTTTGAAAATGAATAAATCTTATGCAACGCTAAAAGCTGCAGATATTCTCTCAAGACAACACTTTCGTTAATCTTATAGAGCTTGGCCAAATCACTTAACTGATCTTTTGTTAACATAATTCCAGTATTTGCCTTATTATATCTTTCATTTTTTTGTTTTGTTTTGTTTTCGGATACTTCCGATAATATTCTTTTAATTTACCTTTTTTTACAATGGAGAAATCATATTCGTCGATATTTATTTTTCTAAACCCCTTCAAAGATAAATATATTTGATCAAGCAGAGCTTTTTCCGGCTCGGCGATTAAGCTATTGTTTTTCTTGGCATAGCCGAAAAACAAATCATTTTTTAGATGGCTATAAGAATAACTTACATCATTAACCTTTTTATTCATGGTTTTTTTTGCCGTGGCGGAAGTGATTTCATAAGGAAATTGTGATAAGATTCCATAAAAATTCAAAGCGGTTTCAAAAGAAATATATGAAGGAGAATATAATAAATTAGCTATATTGAAAGTTTTAATGTCCTTATTATTCAATAAATATCTGCCTCTTTCTATTTTAATTAATATTTTATTATCAACAATTTTTTTTAAGACAGCGAAAAATGTTACATTTTTTTCAATTTCAAATATATCTTTTAAGGTTTTATTATCAAACAAAACAAAGCCGGAATTTATAATTTTGTTTGTAATATCAGCTAAATTGTATCTATTATTTATTTTTTTCATATCAATTTAAGATTCTGTATAATATACATTTTATATACTATATAGAATCTTGTCAAGGTTAGCATAAGTTTTAAGATTTAAGATTTTCTCGCTGTCACGATCTCTTTTATCACTAGTATCTCTTTTTTCTTAACTCAAAACCCAAAACTTTTTTCTTTCTGTTTTTGTGTTGTTTTTACAATCGCTGTAAGTATATTTGTGATTGATTCTGCTTCAGCCAAGAGCGGATCTATTTCGGTTTTTAAGATTATTTCGCTGTCTCGAAGTAATCTAAGCCAGTAGTTTGTTTCCCGCGCCTCTTTTGAGGCTATTGACATTTTTGCCAGAAAATCCGCCCTGCTCTGGCCAGCCAAAGCTTCCTCAACGTTTGCACCAATACTAGTGCCCGCTTTTAGTACCTGTTTCGATAAAACATACTCATTTTGTTTGATTAAGGTTTTATACAGTGCAATAATTTCCAAAGCAAATGAATAGCTTTTTTCTTTTATCAAATTCTTTTTCATAACTCATCACCTATAACTTAAAATTCAAAATTTAAAACTCAAAACTCTTTCTCTACTTCCCCTTTACTTTATAATACACAGACCCCAAATATTCCCAAAGCAACGCGCGGTTTTCGCGCAAGGTCGCGGCTTCAGGCAGGAAACTGAAAAGCCCTAGTTTTCCTGAATCGGAAAAATCACAGGGCGCCGGAATCACGGACAGGCCGAATTTGTTGAAGGCGGCTACGGCGCGGTGCATATGCGAGGCGGAGGTTATCAGAAACACCGCCTCCGCTGATACGTTGCGAACCGTTGGTAACACCAAGCGGGCTTCTTCAAATGTTGTCCGGCTTGATGTTTCCAAGCGAATATCACTGGCGGGAATCCCCATAGAGATCAACCATTCGCGGGATACGACACTGGCTGCATATTGTTTTTCATAAAAACGTCCGCCCGTGAGGATGATGGTGCAATTCCGTTCTTTGGCCTTGATTATGCGGTAGAGCCGGACGCCTTCACTAAGCCGAACTATAGCCGAAGGACCTGGAGCCGAAGGAAGTGAAGAGAAACTCACTGGCACTCCCTCTACAATACCGGCGCTCAACACGATGATGGCATTTGTTTTTTTAATTTGATTTTCCTGTACCACCGGAAATTTCTTTTCCAGCCCGCTGGACAGAAGATGCAAGACCGGCTGGATAGACAGCAGGTAGAGCCCGGCAGCGCCGATAAGGGAAAGCATGCGCAGCGTTTTCCGCAACGCCGGATCGGTAATTGAACGGGTTTTCCAGGCACAATAAACGAATAATATGATAAAACACCCGGGCGGCATGAGCCAGCCGATAACGAATTTATATAAAATAATAAACATCAAGTAGAAGAAAGGTTTTGAGTTTCAAGATTAGCGCTTTTTCATCACTCGATTTACCGTCATCCCTCTTGCCTCTTGCCGCCTGCCCTGCCCCCCAGGCTCTACAATATTTTATCATTCAGTAAAAAATCAATAACCTGATGATGCTGAACTCCCTTATAATCACTGCCAATAATTTTATCCATGGAGACAACCATTTTCTGATAATTATCCGGTATGAGCAGCAAATTGCCAAATTCCCGCTCCTGGGTGGCCTTATCACTGATTAAATAGGCAACTTGTATATATATCCTACGACCTTCTTTCTCGGCGACAAAATCAATTTCTTTGTCCCCCATTTGGCCGACATGAATTTTGAATCCTGACCGCAATAAATGCAAATAAATCAAATTTTCCAAAATCTGCCCAATCTCTGTCGCCTTATAACCCACCAATGAATTTCTTAGTCCCAAATCCTCCCAATAATATTTTTCATTGATTTCAAATATTTTTTTGCCCTTGATATCTGCCCGATTCACCTCACGAATAATAAAGCTGGAAGTTAAATATGACAAATAATCCAGAACTATATTGGGCGTTGTTTTGATCCTTTGTGATTTTAAAAATTCACTGATTCGATTGGCAGAGACTAACGAACCGATATTGTCTGCCAAATATCCCAAAAGACGATTAAGAAAATTGATGTTTCTGATATTATTGACTTCCGCATAAGTAATGCAATATAATGGAGGCATCCTAAAAGGGGGTGTCTCCATGCGACCTCATGGTTCTCCACAATTGCTGGAAGATCGTCGGCAGCGTGTAATTACATTACTCA
>Ga0268280_1000242_pt1 | contig 50868 bp, 65 predicted proteins | sample saktaG_9_FD_190139 | JGI IMG/M metagenome (GOLD analysis project Ga0268280, IMG submission 190139) | Saline water microbial communities from Sakinaw Lake, British Columbia, Canada - sak_2011_5_24_40m | ecosystem: Environmental > Aquatic > Non-marine Saline and Alkaline > Saline ...
ATGATTGAAAGAATTATTAAAAATGAAGAAAAACTCACAACTGCACTTACATTTAGAAACTGAACTTTTAAACAAATTAAAAGAGGAAGCAAGGCTAAATTATACAACCGTTGCCGAATTATCTAGATTAAAGTTAAGAAATAGTGATTATATCAGAGAAATACTCCTGACCCTCAAAAGTATCGAAAGAAAGGTTTATTCTCTTTAAGAGAATTATAAAAATCACAAGGTTTAAATATACTATCACCATAATGATAGTATGGAAATTGATTTAATAAACCCATATACTTTGAAAGTTTTAATTTCTGCTAGAGATAGCGATAGCATTAGCTCTATATCAAAAAGAATAGACTTATCATATGGCTGGACGCATAAGTGGGTAGAAGAATTAGTCAAGGAAGGCGTTTTTAAGGAGAAATGGCGAGGAATAGAGTTACAGAAGGATAATGCATCCTATAGGCAAATTTTAAGCTTCATTAAAGAAAGTTTAGTTAATGTGAGATTTTACTATTCTGCATTAAACTTATTTGGGATTCGTTACGTTTTTACAAAAACAGATGCAGTTTATTTATGGACTGAAGGAAGATATAATATTGCCAGATATAGAGATTTTTATCCCATCTTTGTAAAAATCAAAAAAGAAGATTATGCTTTATTTTTAGAATATTGCAAAAAATTAGGGTTAAAGATAAATGCAGATAGAGGAGTTTTTTATTCTCCAGAGATTGTTACAGAAATAGAAAGTGAGAAGAAAAATGGAAGCTATGTTGAAACATTAGATAGCACAATCTTATTTATGAAAGAGAACATATATAATTTTCAACCAGCGTTAGAAATGATACAGGAAATGTATAAAAAGGACTTAAATGTTAAGTATAGAGAGGCAAATAACTTATAATGGAAGACTTAATAAAAAAAGAGAATGATATTTTTGAAATATTACAAAGATTCATAGATGCAAACCTGGAATTTATCATTGTTGGAGGATATGCAGTTTCTTCATTTAAACACAGATTTTCCGTTGATGCAGATATCGTGGTCAAAAGAGAAGAGTTAGGAAAATTTGAAGTTATTTTGAAAAAAGACGGATTTATTCAAACAAAAAGCAAGGAACTTGAGAATGTATATCTATCAAAGTTTATAAGATATGAAAAAGATACAGCTAGTATTGATATTTTAGTTGATGCGATAGCATCTAGACAAACTGGTGCTTCGTTTAGCTATGGGTTATTATTAAAGAATTCAGCCAAAAGAAAGATTATAGGCATAGAAAAAGAAGTTACTGCGCTAGTTCCAACAAGAGAGATGCTTTTGGTTACCAAGATTCATTCTGGAAGATTAACGGATTTTAGAGATATTGCTGCCTTAGCTAAAGGCTATGACTCTGAATTAATTAAAAAATTTCTTTTTGTAGGAGACCTAGATGTAATAAAACAGCATTTGAAAGAGCTCGGAAAATTATCTCAAACACAAAATTTTAAAGATTCTTTTAAGGGAGTTTTTATGGAAAAGAAATTTGATATTGATTTTAATGAAGTAAAAAAATTAAGCGAATTAGAAAAATAAATTTTAATTACCCCCTCCCGACTTTTTTATCTTTAGTTCTCTGAAAAGAAACGAATTCACTCAAACTTACAAAAATATACTCTCAAACTACAAAGTGCATAATGGGTTATACTGCTCACCGTATCACTTAAAGAAATTTACAAGTTTTTAGTGCTAATAGTTTTTTCAAATCGAGTTACTTCTATTTTATCGCTATTGCTATCATCTATCTTATAAGATATATCTGAATCATAGGAAATGGCAACATATCCTTTCTTATTTATAAGAAACCAAATAATCTGTTCATAATATTCAGGCAGACAATCCACATGATATCCTTTACCTAGATAATTACCTTCTTTTATCTCTTTACCTATTAAACTTATTGCAAAATCTTTTGCTGCAATTAAGTCTTTTTCAAATTCGTCTATTTCAACTTCTTTACCAAGTAAAATTTCTTTGTGATCTCCTTCGTACCAATCATATTCTATCTTAAATAAATTAAACTCCATTTTCAAGTAGCCATTTCCAAACAGGGATTACTAAAATCTTTTTACCTTCTGTCTCTATAAGCCTTTCTTCATCAAGAGTCAGTATTATCCCTTCCTCAAGCTTGAATTTATTCATAGCTTCCAAAGCACCATTAATTTCTCTCTTCTCATTGTCTGAAGATAATGATTCTGTAACTTGTATTGCCTGAACAACCTTATCTTTCTCTTGTATTATGAAGTCACACTCATAACTATCCTTATTATAAAATATCTTTTTATTTCTTCTTCTTAATTCTAAAAAGACAAGATTCTCTAATAATTTTCCACTATCTTTAGAAAATTTAAAGCTAACCGTATTCAACATGCCATTATCAATAAAATATACTTTCTTTATAGACCCGAGTTGCTTTCCTTGAGAATATTCATATTTTATATTCTGGAAAAATACATAAGCATCTTCAAAATAAGAAATATATTCTATAATTGTATTTTTACTTATGTTCATTCCTATAGATTTTAATTTATTGGCTAGTTTATTATAGGAAATATCTTTTGAGGTAGATTCAAGCAAAAGATTGGCTAGCATCTTTATCTTCTTTATGTCTTCTATATTATATCTCTCCACTATGTCTTTGAATATCATAGACCCATAATAACTTTGTAATATCTCTTCCCTATTGGTCTTTTGATAAGTTACTGCAGGATATCCTCCTTCATTAATAAAATGATTAAATAACTTCTTTATTTCAATTCTATCTTCGCTATAAGATAGTGTTTTAAGATTATAGTTTAGTCCTTTCCATAATACAATTTCTTTAAAACTTAAAGGAAATACTTCTCTGTTTAGCACTCTCCCTCTTAGCGCAGTAGATATTTCTTTACTTAAAAGTTTAGAACTTGAGCCAGTAAGAATAAGTTTAATATTTTTATCAATATCGTGAATCTTTCTAATCCACGCATCCCAATTTTTAACAACCTGTATTTCATCAAAAAAAAGATATACATGCTGTTTCTTATTCAGAGAATAAAGTTCCTTATACGCTCCCAATATGCTGTCTAGGTCATTTGAATCTGCACCTATAAGTTTGTTATCTTCAAAGTTAATGTACAAAATATTCTCTTTCGAAATCCCCTCTTTTATAAGTTCTTCAATCATTTGAAAACAAATAAACGTCTTTCCTGCTCTTCTTGGCCCAGATATAGTAATTATAAAATCCGACTTTAAGTCTATGCCATGCTCCCGACTAAATGAACTAGGAATTTTAAACTCCTTCCAATTGGTTACTATTTCTTTATGATTCATGTTTTTTACTGAACAAATATCCTTTATTTTGTATTTTCCAGAATACATTTATATTTATAAATCTTTCTATTGCGAAAGGATATTCTGTTTCGATAATAATTTTTACGTTTAAGCAACAATGAATTGTCAAACCTTTCTATTGACAGTAGAAGCTTATTTCTATTGACAGTAGAAACACAACAACTATTCAAATGAGGCAATTGAAACAGTAATTAAATCTTAATCAAATCACCATCTTGTGACATTTATTATAGATAACGTTTATAAATAGTTAATTACTTACATAGGTAATATGTTACTTAATGAAAACACATTCAAGATTTTATCTGAATTCTGCTCAGATTATTCTAAAAGAATTTATGGCGGACAAATTGCTAAAAAGCTCAAGATGAATCAGAAGACAGCATCTAACGTTCTTAATTCATTAGAAAAAGAAAATATAGTAAAATATGCAACAGAGGGCAAAAACAAATATTATTTTCTTAATAAATTAAACCCGAAGATAGGAGATATTCTTAAGATTATTGAAATAGAAAGGAAAAATGTATTTACCGAAATACATCAAGACCAAAGAGAACTATTTCCTTTGTTAGAAAAAAAAGCCACGGGAATCCTAGTAATCTTTGGTAGTTATGCTAACTTTACAAACAATAGCAAATCTGATTTGGACGTTTTTAGTTTAGGCAATATATCTGAGGTAGAGGACTTAGAAGAGAGATTTAATATAAAAATCAATATAGTTAAATCTTCTCGGGAAAAGTTTAATAAATCAGATATATTTATCAAAGAAGTAATAAGAAATCATGTCATACTCAAAGGAGTTGAGGATTTCATAGAATTAACATGGTGACAACTTTAAAATGGTGCTGCAGTAGAAAAGAAGGTATAAATCTTATTGAACCAAATGAAAATCTCTCTGCTGGATATATCCAAATGGCTGAAAACGCCATCGGAACGATGAATAGAGAAAAGAATTTGAATTTACAATTTGCAATCTCTGCTTGCTATTATTCTATGTATTACTCTCTTTACTCCGTTTTAATGAGAATTGGAGTTAAATGCGAAATCCATACATGTACCTTAGAATTTATGAAATCTTCATTATTGAACCTTTATTCTAAGGAAGAATATAAAACAATATATTCTGCTTTTGACGTTAGAAATACTTCACAGTACTATGTTGATAAAATAGTTGATAAGGCTAAAGTAGAGTTTGTTTTTTCCAAAGCACCAACTTTTCTAAGTAAAACTAAAAGCATACTAGCAAAAATAAACGAGAAAGATATACAAAAAATTAGAAAAGAAATTGAAACAATAATTAAATCCTAGTCACCATCGTGTGACGCGTTTTTTAGACAACATTTATAAACTCGAGCCACTTTATACTTTTACAAATTGTCGAATATAAAACGGCAAGAAAATCCATGAATAAGTCATGATAGACAGGCACCCTGGAGGGGCTATGTAACCTTTAAGCATCTTTTTAGGAAATACACTACAAAGAAAAATATAAATCTTAGTATTCCATCTCAATTCGCAATTCCATCAAACAGAATGTAAACTTACTAATCTGCATGAAATGTCTAGTGATACTTCTAGCATCTTTATTCTGAGACTCCTTCCAGTTAAAATGTTCATTATAAATCTTAAAATCATCTTCACCGAAATCGATAACCCCTTTCCTATCAAATTTATAGAACAAATGGTAATAAGTCTCAAAATGTTTCTTTACAGTCTCGGCAAATGATAAAACTTCATCTACCTTTTTCTTGGATCTAGCTAAGTGATTTCCAATATACTTAAACTCATCACCCAATAATTCTAATAAGAACAAAGTAGAAAACATAACAGGCTTATTCTTATGAAAACTAGAATCATTTATCTTATTATTTATCCTACAACAATAGTCAATAAATCTGTCCACATTAATGTCCATAGTATGCAAATTTTTACAAAGAGCAATATCACCAGTTTCGTTATTCTTAATTGAGTCTATAACCTTATCAAAAAGTTCAATTAATAACAAAAATATTCTTCTTAGAGAATTATCAAACTCTTTTGCACTAGATTCCCCCATCTCACGAATGGTACAAGAATTATCTGTAGTATCTATAATTTCCACCCCAACAAATCGATCTACCAACTCCTGAATAGTTTCAAGAGGCGTCTTTTTACTCTGCTTCTCACCAAGTCTTTTATATTCAAATTGATTAGAATAATAATTATAAGCCCCCTCATAATCTTGTTTTGGAGAATCATAGACTAGTTTTATTTCATCATATCCCTCACGATATGCAGACTGGAAAAACCGCCATAGCATAGGAATTCTTAAATTAGTAATGTCTATAGTAGTTGACTTAAACCCATTATGCTGCTTCCCATTAACAATCAAACTACCGCCATCTTCAACGACATCAACTTCATCACCTGCATTAAGATTTAATTTTTTAGACCACTCAGTAGGAAGAGTTAACGTCAGTGTATTATGACCTTGCTTTATGATCTTCCTTTTCATGCTAACATTAGGTTCACACTATATTTAAAGTTTACTCAATAGTGAATATATCCTCAATAGGACTCACATGCCGCATTATTGCACTGTATACTCCCAAAGGACAATTAATAAATATAGATTAAAACTCAACAATATATGATAAAAATGATCGACACCCCAGCATATAAATCCTTATGGATAGAAGCTCAACAGTGGATCCAAACAAATATTAGAGAGATAGCCGAAAGTGAATTAGAAAGTGAAGATATTGCAAGCAAGTTTGTTCACGTCGCTGGAAGAGCATATTATACTAATGAGGAAGACTACTCTCCAAATAACAATTCTCCACTAGGTCTTAATTCTTTTAACCCCAGCTTAGAATTAAACCTACTTTTAAATAGAATAAGGGCAGCAGATAGACACGGATATGCAACTGCAGAAATAAAATCTTTTGAACAAGAACATAAGATAGCTATTTAATTTTTAATAAATTCTTCTAATACAGAAATAATTAATTAACCTAAAAAACGTAAATTAAGATAAAAAGAGAGAGAAAATATATTAACACTATTCTAGATATACAAGCACATATTCACTGTCCACTCCTTACTAAAATATACCTTTCTGATAAGATATTGATAATTAATATAACAAATCACAGATTAAATTGTATATGGACAGCACAATGCCATTACACATTATAGGAGGATTTGGTGATGTAACAATAGGGAGAAAATTAAGTTTTGTCCTTTTAAACAAAGAAATATCTTCTACACTAGGATTAATCTCAATACTAGACACTTACCCAGATAAAGAAAAGATAAAGAAAAATCCAAGAGATTATTTAGAAAATGTAGTTAAACCGAATTTTAAAACGAAAGTAGAAGATATTGTTTTAGATGCACTTGCAGACAGAATAAAATCTGGAGGAATAAAATATTTTGTACATGATAATGAAGGAAAAGATGTGACTGAATTTTTTAAACAAACAAATGAAGGAGATATCATTGATATCTCAACGCCTAATTTATTTCACTTAAGCTATTTAGAAAGAGCTGCAACGGAAACACTCGCACATGTAACGCTAGAAAAACCTGCTGTAATAAATAGGAAACAGATAGAAAAAGCAAGAAAAATTCTCCAATATCAAAAACAGATAAACCCCCATAGAATATTCATGGACCAAGAGCATTATTCACACTATGAAATGATTTCAGAATATATAAGAGAAATTCAGAAAACAGTAAAAGACTTTGGAAAAATAAAAAAAATAAAAATAGAATTAAAAGAAAATGAATATTTTGAAAGTACAAGAAACAGAGGAATAATTGATAAAAGTCTTTCCGGAGGAGGAATTTGGTTAGACCTTGGACCTCATGCTCTTTCTTTTCTCACATCCTTAAATGCAACAATAAATGAAAATACAATTCTAGCCACAAGATATAAATATTCTGATCCTCTAATTGCAAATGAAACGTATAGAGAAACGAGACTTGAAACCTCCTTTTGCGCAGAGTCGCCTTTTTTTGTAGATAGTGGAGCAGAAATAGAAATCTATGTAGGAAAAGCAGCAGACCAGACAAGAAAAGCTTTTGAAATAGAGCATGAAAATGGAAAAGTTATCCTAAATACTGGTGAAAGAAAGTCATCCTATAATGGACATGAAAAAACCATAGACGTGCAAGAACCCTTCTTAAATGCATATCGAGACCTAATTTCTGCAGTAAAAAATAACACAAATCCACTAAACCCTATTGAGAAATCATTACGAACGCTAGAAAGTTTATTTGAAATACAAGACAGAGCAGAAACAAAACCAATGATACCTTATAATCTATGGAAATAATTAACCTATCTCAACCAGTATACGAAGGGATGTTTAAATACCCTACAGATCCAGAACCAAAATTAGAGAGAACGCTTGCAAAAATAGAGAAAATAGAAATACCATTATATGATGAAAGCGGAATGTCTAGTGGTGCGGGATATGAAGAAATTAAATATAAATCAGGACACACCCTAATTACAGCAAGAAACCATTTAGGAACACATATAGACGCACCGGCTCATAAAATAGTTACAGGATCAACGATAGATGAATATCCTGCGAGTTATTTTGTAAATACTTTTGAACTTTTAGATTTAACAGAAAGAAAATTTGGGTGCACACCCTCTACTTTGATTCGCCAAAAAGACCTAGGCGAGATTACACTAAACAGAAATATAGGGGCAATAATATTAAACACTGGATATTCTGAAATGTTACAATCAAGAATAAACGAAAAAAGACCAATTAGTAAAAATGAAAAAGAAGAACTAGAAAATAAATTTACCTATTTATGCAAAGAAATAATTGATCGATTAAAAGATACCTATACCTCTTTAAAAATTATAGGAATAGATTCCTTTTCAGTAGATGCCAAAGGAAGTAATAGCGAAGTCCATAGAAAAATGTTCGAATATGGAATTCTACCAATAGAAAATCTATGGAACTTAGACTTATTGAGAAGAGCATTAAAAAACAACTCTTCTAAAAAAGCAACACTTTACGCAATACCTTCAAATATAACAGGAGGAGATGCCGCACCCACAACAGCATTTGTACAAATAGGATGAGCACATGGAATAGGCATGAGCTTGAAAAAAGAGGATATAAAATAAATGATAGAACCACTGTAGACATTTACCCAATTTGGAGACACCATAGAAAATGGGGTTTGCCCCTACCAGAATTCAGAGAAAAAGAAGTTATTTACACTGGAGCCGAACATACCCTAAATCCGAAACTTCCAAATCAAACACTAATCCCAGATATTTATTTTAAAGAAGGAATTATATTAGGCTCTACCTTCGGACATCAACACGAAGGAGACCTCTCAATGCCCTTCCAAGAAATATATGAATTTGAATCACATGGAGGCGTTCTTTTAAGAAGAAATAGTGATGTAAAACTAGTACTAGCATATCCCTCAGATAAAATAATTGTAAGACCTGATGAAAATATGACCCTTTATAACTTTGGAGAAGGAGCTCTTTTGACTAGAGACTATGCAAACCCCTCACTCAATAATGCAAATAAAGACCTCGAAAAAGAAATAGGCTCTCTAATGGCCGTATGGAGATTTGGAAATGAGTTTATTTTCAAATTAAACTTAGATTACAGAGGGGCATGTCTTTTAGAAGGAATAGAAAATGAGGTAATTATTAAATCCCCAACTGGAGGAGATTTACTCTATGAAAAAATGAAAGAAAATTCAAAAGAATTTGAAAAAGCAGGAATAGAATTACTATTTGGAGGAAATCTTCCTGAAAAATATAAAACTGAATTTGAAAAACCCCTAGAACAATTAGCAACTGAAAAAAATAAATTACTTTACGAAATATTGAGAATGCCAAAATGAAAGCACTAATACTTGCAAGCGGGGAAGGAAGAAGACTTATGCCTTTAACGGATAAGTTAAACAAGGGTATGCTACCCATTCCAAAAAATGGAAAACCTATTTTAGAACACATCGTAGAAAATTGCGCTCAAGGAGGAATAAAAGATATTGTCTTTGCAGTAGGAGTTAGAAAAGAACAAGTAATGGACTATTTTGGAACTGGAAAAAATTTCGGAGTAAACATAGAATACTCAATAAGTAACTGCTCTCAAAACACGGCAGGAGAAATAGCAAAAGCAAAAAAGTTTTTAGATAGAGAAGAAGATTTTTTAGTTCATTATGGCGACGCATTAACCAATTTAGATATTAAGAAGTTTATATCCCAGCATGAAGAAAATAAAAAAAGCAGCGTTTTAATAACTAGCCCTGGAATGAAAGAAATTCAAACTGAATCTGGAATATATATTTGTTCTCCAGATGGGAATATGACTCTTTCATTTCATGAAAAACCATTTATTAATGAACTTACTAGCTTACCCTTACTTTTCTCAAACGTACCGATATATCTTTTAAATAAAGAAATCTGGTTATGCAAAGACCTGGCATTTGGCAAAGACTTTAATGCCGATGTTGTGCCAAGTTATGTTTCTAATAATCAAATGGCAATATTTTATCAAAAAAACCTATGGCATCTAGATATTGGCGATCTAAAAAAATATGAAACTGCTTGTGAAGCATATTTAACAGGAACGCAACATAAATTGAAAAAAATGTCCTAAACATGAAAAAACAGAAAGTACTAGTAACTGGAGGTGCAGGATTTATAGGAAGCAATATTTCAGATTTACTTATTTCCAATAATTATGAAGTGGTAATCTTAGATAACTTTAGCACTGGAAAAAAAGAAAATGTTAATCCACATGTAAAAGTACACTATGGAGATGTAAAAACTATTTCCCGAGAAGTTTTAGAAGAAGAAAACCCTGAATATGTAATTCATAATGCTGCACAAATAAATGTGCGAAGTTCTATAGAAGACCCATTAAGAGATGCCCTAGAAAATATCATTGGAAGCATTTCCCTCCTAGAAGCTTGTAAAAATAAAAAAATAAAAAAATTTGTATTTGCCTCATCTGGAGGAACAATTTACGGAAATAAACAAACCTTGCCAGTAAAAGAAACTGCTAGCTTAAAACCTCTCAGCCCCTATGGAATAGCCAAATCAACAATAGAGCAGTACCTAAAATTCTATAATGCTACTTTCGGGTTAGAATATGTAGCTTTAAGATATGCTAATGTTTATGGCCCAAGACAGAACCCTGAAGGAGAAGCTGGAATTATCTCCGTATTTTTAAATCAAATATTAACCGATAAAAGACCCTGCATCTGGGGAGATGGCAAACAAACAAGAGACTTTGTTTATGTGGGAGATGTAGCACGTGCAAATTTATTAGCCCTAGATTATTCTGGGACTCAAAAAGTCTTCAATATTGGAACTGGAAAAGAAACTTCAATAAATAATCTTTATACAATAGTCAAGGAAATTACAAAGTACGATTTAACTGCCAAACATAATCCTGATTACGTAGAAAGTATACCCAAAACAGCCCTAGACTGTACACTTGCTAAAAATCTCCTAAACTGGGAACCCTTAACAAGCTTAGAGCAAGGAATCAGAAAAATGCTAAATAATCTTAGAAAAATGCCAAAATGAAAAAAGCAATAGTTACTGGCGGTGCAGGATTCATAGGAAGTAATCTTGTAGACTTATTAATTGAAAATAAATTTGAAGTAGTTATTATAGATAAGCTATTAACTGGGAAAAAAGAGAATCTTAATCCTAGAGCAAAATTTTATCAAGAAGATATAATTAATTTTGAAAATATTAAAACAATATTTGAAAAAGAAAAACCAGACTTTGTTTTTCACCTTGCAGCTAGAATAAATGTGAGAGAATCACTAGAAAAACCAATAGACTACGCAAAGGATAATATTTTAGGCACGCTCAATTTATTGGAATTATCTGTAAAAAACAAAATAAAACATTTTGTATTCTCTTCAACTGGAGGAGCCATTTATGGAGATGGGGCAGAAATACCTACAACTGAAAGTTCACCTGCATTCCCCTTGAGCCCTTATGGGTGCTCTAAATATGCTATAGAAAAATACCTAATCTTCTATAATAAAGTGCATGAATTAAAATTCACCTGTTTAAGATATGCTAATGTTTATGGCCCAAGACAGAACCCGGAAGGAGAAGCTGGGGTAATTTCTATTTTTTTCCAAAAAATGTTTGCAAAAAAACCAGTAGCAATTTTTGGAGGAATTCAAACAAGAGACTTTGTTTATGTTAAAGATGTAGCAAGAGCCAACTTATTAGCACTAGAAGACAAAAATAGTAATGTTTACAATATTGGAACTGGAAAAGAGACAGACATTATTGAAATCTTCAATAAAATAAATAAATACTTTAAAGACTCTTTTACTGCAGAGTATAAACCTGCAAAAGAAGGTGAACAGAAAAAAAGCTGTTTAAGTTATGCAAAAATAAAGAAACAACTTAATTGGACACCTAGAACAACCCTAAATGAAGGGTTAAATAATACATATTGCTGGTACCTAAAAACAGCCAAAACTCACTAAGACAAAGCTTTATAAATTAACTTTTTTTAAGAAAACCATGAAGCGAAGTTCAAGACGTTGGAAGAAGAAAAATCAAATGCGTTGGAAGTGGCAGCGTAAAAGATTAAAGAAGGAAAAGAGAAAGAGAAAGTTAAAGAGAGGATAAAATCTCTTCTAATTAGATTTCTAAATAATATACATTCTAATATAATATTACTTATAAATAATTTCATTACTCTAAAGCTATGTCTAACCTAAAATATGATTTAATTGCATTTGATTGTGATGGAACTCTAACAGATTCAGCTAAACAAATAGCTATCTTTTGCAACGACCTAAACACTTCAGGTAAATATTCTCTACCTATGATAGATACCAATAATGCTCCAGCAATAAGAAGTATTCTAGGAGTAACAATGGAAATCGTTTTTACAAAATATGGTTTTCCTAAAGAAGAAATATCTCACCTAGTAGGAATATGCAGAAGAACATTTCTTCAAAATGCAAACTATAGATCTCCTCCTTTTCCAGGAGTAAGCCCCTTACTCAAAAAAATAAAAAAACAACAAGTCCCATTAGGACTAATTACTGCAAATCTTATTGAAAATGTTACTCGAGATTTAGGTCCTTCTATAGAGCATTTTACAGAAATAGTAGATAAACATCAACTAACAGAAAAAAATTGGAAAAAAGAAGATGCATTAGACTGGATGAAACAACAGTACAAGAGTAAAACCCCTATTTATATCGGTGACACCTTAAGAGATAAAGAGGCTGCAGAAAAGGCAGGATGGCCTTTTATATGGGTAAAATACGGATGGGAACTTCCCCCAAAAGAATATTCTAAACAAGCAAACTCCGTTAAAGATATATCTCAATTCTTAGAAATATAATTAGTTTACATTATTATCTCTAAAGAAAATATATTTTCAATTGCCATCTTATTTATAAAATAGAATTATAAAACCTCTCTATGGCAAACAAACTTATAGGTTTTGATTTAGATGATACGCTAATGTTTAACCACCATTATTATTCTCTTGCACTAGCCGAGTTAATCAATCATACAATAAACACATTGGGGCCCAGAGCACCTAATGCACAAACAATTTTAGAACTACAATCTAAGAGAGACATGGAAGCAGTTAAAGTTAATGGTTTTTCGATGGAAAGATTCCCTCAATCTTGCGCAGATACTTATTTAGAAATTGCAAAAGAGTTAGGCGTAGATGGGAAAAAAGTAAGTAAAGGAGCCTCCCAAGCGTATGAAATTGGAAGAAAAGTGTTTAATTCATCTTTTTGGATCCAAGATTTAATACCTAATGCAACTAGAACGCTAGACTACTTAAAAGAACAAGGAGATGAATTATTTCTCCTCACTGCGGGAGATTCGAGAGTTCAAAATAAGAAAATTGAATTTTATCAATTATCCGGGTGGTTTGGAAATCAAATGTATGTAGTTCCGCATCATAAAAAAGAAAAACTTATAGAAATAGTCTCTGGAAAAGACAAGAAAAATGTATGGTTTGTAGGAAACTCTGCTAGAAGCGATATTGCGCCTGCCTTAGAACTTGGGCTTGGAGCAATTTACATCCCACAAGAAACATGGGCATACGACCGACATGACCTTACAACAGTAAATCAAAACAGATTAATCACTCTAAAAGAAATTGGCGAGATCCCCAAGGTTTATTCTTCAAATTTTACTAACTAACCTCTTTAGAAGACAATTATATCTCTTGGAATATAAATGCTTATAAACCTCTAAGAAGAAAAACTATTATGGAGACGAGTGATGTATGGACAGAGAAATACCGTCCAAAAAAGTTTGAAGAGGTAGTAGGCCAGGAAGAAATTCTTAAAAGAGTTAAATCATTAGTCAACTCATTAAATATACCCCACCTATTATTTGCTGGACCAGCAGGCACGGGAAAATCTACTTTAGCTCTAATTATAGTCAAACAGTTATTTGGGGACTCCTGGAGAGAAAACTACCTAGAATTAAACGCTTCTGATGAAAGAGGTATTGATGTTGTGAGGCAAAAAGTAAAGGATTTTGCAAGAACAAAGGCCATAGGTGACGTTCCTTTTAAGGTTATTTTCCTAGATGAAGCAGACGCTTTAACAAGAGAAGCACAGCAAGCACTTAGAAGAACAATGGAAAACTCCACAGCAACGTGCAGATTCATCCTTTCCTGTAACTATTCTTCAAAAATATTAGACCCCATTCAATCTAGATGTGTCGTTTTTAGATTCCAATTATTAGAAAAAAAAGATATTAAAAGAAGAGTTGAGTACATTATACAAAACGAAGGTTTAACGATCACTGCTGATGCATTTGATACTATTTATGAGGCATCTGAAGGAGACTGTAGAAGAGTTATAAATTTCTTACAGGCAACTGCAGCAATTTCTCCAAATATAACTCCCGATTTAGTTAATACTATTGTTTCAAAAGCAAAACCTTCAGACATCAAGGTAGTATTAGACTATGCACTTGCAGGAGACTTTCAAGGTGCAAGAGAAAAATTATTAGACATTATGCTAAAAGAATCTATCTCCGGACAAGATGTAATCAAAGGAATTCAAAAAGAGATCTGGAACTTACAAATTGACAATGAAATTAAAGTTAGATTAACAGAAAAAACAGGAGAAATAGAATTTAGATTAGTTGAAGGTTCTGACGAATTCATCCAATTAGAAGCCCTAATTGCAAGCTTTATCTTAGCAGGCCAAGGCGGTGGATTAAATTCTGGCGCAAACATCGTCGGGAAAAAGTAAAATGTTTTTATCAGATACAAGATATCTTACCATAAGAAAAAATCTAAGACAAATATTAAAAGACACTCGAGATAGAATTGAACGAATACCTACTCCCCAAGAACAATTAACAACAAGAAATATGATAAGTATCGATAGCAATTTCTTTCAAAAGTATGTTAATGGAATTGACTACAATAGAGCAAAAGAATTTTATAATACAATCAGAGATTTAAGACAAAATAGCACCAGAATACCGTGTTTAGAAATAATATATATCCAAAACAAATCAGAATACTTAATCTTGCAATCGGAGACCTTTGCCAAAAGAACAAAAGAGTTAAGACGGACGGTGACATCAGCATGCTAAATCCTGAAAATCTTCCATGGTGTGAAAAATACAGAGTTTCTTGCTTCAAAGATGTTAAAGGTCAAGAGCTTGCAATAGATAAAGTAAAACAATTCCTTAGGGGATTCCCAAAGAAAAAATCATTAACACTGCATGGACCTCCTGGAATTGGAAAAACATCCCTAGCATATGCAATCGCATTTGAGAATGATGCAGAAATACTAGAAATGAATGCCTCTGATTTAAGAAATAAAGACAAAATTGCAGGAATAATAGGTCCTGCATCTCAGCAAAGAAGTTTATTCAAGAAAAGCAAAATAATTTTAGTAGATGAAGTTGATGGAATTTCAACAAGAGACCGAGGAGGTTTAACAGAGCTTTTAGCCCTTATAGAAAAATCTTCTTTTCCAATAATTATCACTGCAAATGATATCTGGCAACAAAAATTTAATTTACTAAGACAAAAAAGTGAACTAGTACAATTAAAAGAAATAGACTACAAAGACGTTCTAACGTTATTAAAAGAGATATGTACAAAAGAAGGTATATTTGTCTCAAATGATGTTCTAACCTCTATCTCCATTAAAGCAAGAGGAGACATTAGAGCAGCACTTAATGATTTACAAATTCTTTCCAAGATGGATGAGAAAACAATCACAAAGGAAGTTGGAGAAAGAAACAAAGAAATTTCAATCTTTAATGCCCTACAATATGTGTTCAAAAATGCACAGATAGACACAAAAATGCTAACAATTTATGATGAAGTCAACCTTACTGCAGATGAAATATTTATGTGGATTGAGGAAAATATACCCTATGAATATAGAGGCACAGAACTTGCAAAAGCATTTGATGCCCTTTCCAAAGCAGATGTATTCAGAGGAAGAATCCATAGACAACAACATTGGAGATTCTTAGTTTATGAAAACTTTTTGCTAGGAGCAGGTGTAGCTTCTGCAAAGAAATACAATAGAACAGGTTGGACAAATTATAAAAAACCCTCAAGAGTATTAAAAATATGGCTACAAAACCAAAGAGCTGCTAAAAAGAAAACTATTTGTGAGAAATACGCAAAACACTGCCACACCTCAATAAAAGAAGCTATGAAAGACTTTTTATTATTAAAACAGATACTAAACAATGTTAAAATAATAAAAGAACTTAAACTTACAGATGAAGAAGTAGAGTATTTACAAAAACCTACTATACTTTAAGATGGATTTATCTGGATTTTTAAAAGATACAAAATTAATTAACTCATCTAATCAAACTCCGAAAAGAATACCTCCGAAAACTAGCCCAGTATACGGACTCTTTGCAGATGGAGAACACAATGCAAAAATTAAAGAATTAGCCAGAGAACTTATTGATTCTAGAGAATTTGACGTTGCATATCCTTTCATGAAATATAATAATAATGGAATAATAGGAGAAGTAGACCTAATAGTAGAAAGAGGTAAAGAACAGGTTTGGATTGAAGTAAAATATAGGCTCACATCACCAAAACTAAAAAAAGCAGTAAATCAATATCGCCAATACGTAAAAGCATTTCCAGAATTTAACGGAAGAGCCTATTGTGTCAGCTGTAATGGGATAGTATTTGAAATAACAAGCGAAAGAGAAAAAAATTCTTAGTTTAACAATTTCCAGCAGCAGCTGCAGCAGTTGAATCTAAAGCACTTGAACAGACAGAAGGAGCATTATTGAAAGCAGCACAAACTGCAGTCTTATAAGCCTCAGCACTTCTTCCAGCATTTGAAATTACACCATTGATTGTAACTGTTGGAGAACCACTTACACCAGCTTGTTGAGCCTTTGCTTGAGCAGCAGAATACAAAGAGTTGCCATCAGTACTTACACAAGACATGATCTTTGTTGAATCAATTCCAACAGCTTTCATAACCTTAGTAGATTCAATCTTATCACAATCGATAGTCTTGTTTGTACTACATTTAGGATAAACATCACTTACAAACTTAGCAGCATAAGACCAATACTTGTCATTAGCTAATTTTTGTATACAAAGTTGTATTTTATTCTGTTGAGTTTCAAAAGCACCATGACCATCATAATATGGAACTACTTCAAAATCAGCATTTGCCTTTAATAAATTAGCAACTTGTGCCATAGGACCTTGTGCTTGAACACCATAAGGACAATAACCCCATACAAATAACTCTACTTTAGGTTTATCAGACTTAGGAACTGAAGCAGGAGTATTATCAGTAGAAGCAGTAGAAGCAGTAGTTTTTGGAAAAGCACTTAACTGGCCAATATAATTTCCATCTTTTGTAATGTGAAGAACACCTTGTTGGCCTTGAATAGTATAATTAACACCATAAAAGTTACCCATATCCTCAACACCATCAACAGTTAAATTCAAACCAGACATCTGAGCAAGAGCAATTGCTTTTTCACCAGCAGCCTTCTTTGATATAGTACTAAATGAATCAACTGAAACAAAAACCAATAAAGCAACTGCCAAGATAATACTTGCAATCATCCAATAGTTTAACTTAGAAAAATCAAATCTATTTTTTGCTTCCTTTTTCTCCTCAGAAACATTTTGCTTCTCAGCCCCTTTTTTCTTTGCCATTAAAAAAATATTAATTTCATTCCTTTATAAATCTTGTGGAACTAAAATTCATTTTTTTATCTTTTTGCAGTGAACTACTTTTTAAATGAATTTGGTTTCCAAAATATACTTTGCAGAAAAATTTTATTTAAATAGAAAGAAATTTCGTAGAGAACAATGACTACGATTAAATATAAGAGTATGGACTCGGTTCCTGCTGAATTAAAAGTACAGTTAGACAGATACTTTAGTAATCTTGAAGGCGACACTTTTTTAGTAGACAATCTCCCGCCTCAAATGACTGGCGCACTTTTAGCAAGATATTCTAGAGTAGATTATTCAACAAGACTAACATTAGTCAATGAATTTTTAGACGACCAAGGAAATTTTAATATTCAACATGCAAACAAATTAGTTGACAGAGTATTAAACGCATTTGGAGACGACTCAGTTAGAGAATTAGAAAAAGGAATTATAGTCGGAATTGAGGGAGCCTCCAATCTATTAACAAAGGAAATTGAAGATCGAAGAATAGGTGGCTCTCCAATTGAACAATCTAGTAGATATGTAAAATATGACCGAAAAGATACAGAAGGAAAATGGAGTTACCTAAGACCTGCAGAAGTATCGAAAGCAGGAATAATGTCCGAATTTGAAAGAGTCAACGACCGAGCATTTGAAATCTATAGTGCAACAATCCCGCCCCTCATGGATCATTTTAAGGAGCAATTTCCAAAAAACAAATACAAAATAAAAGTTATAAGAGAAAACGAGGAAAAAGAATTATTAGAATCCGAACTAGAATCAGACCAAGAAAGAAAAGAATTCAATACGGCCTACGGATTTACAATAAGATGTGCAGCACTTGATGTTGCAAGAGGAATATTACCAACATCTACAAAAACCCAACTAGGATTATCTGGAAATGCAAGATTCTATACAAATTTAATTACGCACTTGAAAAGCAGTGAACTAGAAGAAGCGAAAGAAAGAGGATACAAACTAGAAGCAGAGCTTCAAAAAGTAATTCCAGATTTCATAAAGAGAAACGCAGAAGACCCAAAAATCAGAATAAGAAATAGAAAAATGTATGGATTAGCCCAAGAAATATTAGGGAACTCTTCAGAATTACAAGACAAACAAGTAAGACTTGTTACTGCAGACAATTATCCATTAGAACTAATCTCTAATATGTTATATCCATTTACAAATATCCCTCTAGAAAGAATATTACATATACTGAAAGTAGAATCTCCCGAAACTCAAAGAAGAATCATAAAAACTTATTGTGGAGAGAGAACATCTAGAAGAGATAAAACTGGAAGAGCTTCTGAAGCAGGATATCCATTTACATTTGATATTATAGGGACCTTTGCAGAGTATAGAGACTTGGAGAGGCACAGAATGTTAACGCAACAAAGACAAATGCTCGGAACTCAATTAGGTTTTGTAATGCCTGAAGAAATTAAGAAACTTGGTTTTGAAGAAAAAATAAATGGATTACTTGACGAAATGGACAACCTAAATAATAAAATGAGAAAAATAGGATTAGAAACTGCATCACAATATGCTACGTTATTTAATCACCAAGTAAGATTCAGCATGGGAATGAACCTAAGAGAGTTACAACACCTAACAGAATTAAGATCACAAAAAGCAGGTCATTTCGGATATAGAAAAATTGCGATGGACATGGCGACGGAAGCAATTGCAAGAGAACCACTAATACAAGAACTATTGGGATTTGTAGATTATTCAGATCCTGAAAATAAAATTGCAAGAGCAAAGGAACAAGCAAATATCGCTAAAAAAAATATCTCAAAAGGAATTGAAGGAGAATTAGAATAATGGCAAGAGGAAAATTAATTGTTGTAGAAGGAACGGACAAATCAGGAAAAGAAACGCAAACGACAAGATTATTTAATAGGCTTGTAGCAGAAGGATATAAAGTTGCACGTTCTGACTTCCCAAGATATGATACTCCGTCTGGAAGAATTATCGGGCAATGCTACTTGGGAAAAGATCGTTGGGGAGAAGACAAAAATTGGTTTGGTAACGCAGATGGTGTTGATCCGAAGGTAGCCTCTCTTTACTATACTGCTGACAGAAGATTTAATTTACCCCAACTACAAAAGTTCCTAGAAGAAAACGATTTTGTTTTATTAGATAGATATGGTTCATCAAATATGGGCCACCAAGGCGGAAAAATAAGAGATCCTACCAAAAGAGCAGAGTTCTATAGATGGCTAGAAAATTTAGAATATGGAATGGCCGAACTCCCAAAGGCAGATTTAACCCTACTCCTTTATATGCCTTGGCAAGTGGGAAGAGAATTAGCAAAAGGAATGAGTGAAAAAGTAGATGAACATGAAAAAAATGAAGATCACTTAAGAAATGCAGAAGAAGCATATCTTCAACTAGCACAAATGTACAACTGGCCAAAAATAGACTGCACAAAAGAAAAAACATTCGAATCTATAAAAACAAGAGACGAAATTTCAGAAGAAGTATGGCAAGCCGTCCTTTCAGTATTTCCATATACTTTCCACAGGAAATAAACCCTACAATTCACAAAAAGTGGTAACACATGTTTAAATACCCTACACATCATGATACTTTAAACAACACAATACCTAGTGTTTTAACATTAAAAAATACACAATAGGTTGTGTAGACGAACAATCGTCGAAAAACAAAATGCAATGCCCTTACTGTCAAAACGAGGAAACGAAAGTTAACGATAAAAGAGATAGTGAAGGAATGACAAGAAGAAGACGTGAATGTTTAAAATGTGAAAAAAGATTCACAACATACGAAAGAGTTGAAATCGATTTAAGCGTTATAAAAAAAGACGGAAGACGTGAAAAGTTTGATAGAGAAAAAATAAATCACGGCTTGAATAAAGCATTCGAAAAAAGATCTTTCACCTCAGAACAAATTGAAGAAATTGCAAGTGAAATTGAAGCAAAAATATATAGAACTGCAAAAGACAAGGATATCACGACGGCAAAAATCGGCGAGATTATCATGGACAAATTAAAAAAAACAGACAAGATTGCATATATCAGATTCGCGAGTGTTTATAGAGAATTCGCAGACATTGATGATTTCAAAAAAGAATTACAGGATTTAAAAAAATAAAATGGTAACAAAAGTTAGAAAACGAGATGGAAGTGTTGTTCAGTACCAACAGGACAAAGTAGCTGAAGCAATTTGGAAAGCAGCTAGAGCTGTAGGTGGACAAGACAAAACAAAATCAGACCATGTTGCACAACTAGTAACAGAAAACCTAACAAATAAATACGGAATAGATGGAATTCCAGGCGTAGAAGAAGTTCAAGATACCGTAGAAAAAATACTAATTAAAGAGGGACATGATCAAACAGCAAAAGCATATATTCTTTACAGAAAATCACACGAAGAATTAAGAAATGTTAAAGGATTATTTGACACAATTGAAGCAGTTGAAGATTATATTGGATTAAATGACTGGATGATTAAAGAAAATTCCAATATGGGTTATTCTCTCCAAGGATTAAATAACTATATTGTAGATAAAATAATCAAGAACTATTGGTTAAGAAGAGTTTTCCCAGAAGCAATTAGAAAAGCACATGAAAATGGAGACATACATATCCACGATTTAGGAACATTAGGAGCATATTGTGTAGGGTGGGACTTAAAAGATTTAGTAACGGTCGGGTTTACAGGAGTTCCAGGAAAAGTCCAATCAAAACCAGCAAAACATTTGAGAACAGCACTTGGACAAGCAGTGAATTTCTTTTATACATTACAAGGAGAAACAGCAGGAGCTCAAGCATTCTCTAATTTTGATTCTTTACTTGCCCCATTTATTAGATATGACAAATTAGACTACGCGCAAGTAAAACAAGCAATGCAAGAATTCGTTTTCAATCTTGCAGTTCCAACAAGGGTCGGTTTCCAAACACCTTTTACAAATATAACAATGGATTTGAAAGTTCCAAGTTACATGGCAGATGAACCGGTAATTATTGGAGGAGTTCCACAAAAAGAAACCTACAAAGAATTCCAAGTAGAGATGGACATGATTAATAGGGCATTTGCAGAAACAATGATTGAAGGAGATGCATCCGGAAGAGTGTTTACATTCCCGATTCCAACATATAATATCACTAAAGACTTTGATTGGGAAAATCCTGCTCATCAATTAATTTGGGAAATGACTGCAAAATACGGCATCCCTTACTTTTCTAATTTTGTAAATTCAGATATGAAACCAGAAGACGCACGTTCAATGTGTTGTAGACTGAGATTAGACCAAACTGAATTGAGAAAAAGAGGTGGCGGTTTATTTGGTGCAAACCCTCAAACAGGTTCTATAGGCGTAGTTACAATAAATATGCCAAGACTAGGATTTACGTCCATTGATGAAATCGATTTTATGAGAAAGTTAGAATATCTAATGGAATTATCGAAGGAAGCCTTAGAAATAAAAAGAAAATCAATTGAAAAATTAACTGAAGTAGGATTATATCCTTACTCTAAATTTTATTTGCGACATGTTAAAGAAAGATTTAATCAATACTGGAAAAATCATTTTGCAACAATTGGCTTATTAGGTATGAATGAAGCTATTCTAAACTTTATGCCGGGAGAAACAATTACAACTCCAAAAGGAAAAGAATTTGCAGAAAAAGTTTTAGATTTTATGAGAAAAAAACTAGAAGAATATCAAAAAGAAACTGGAAATATTTACAACCTTGAAGCAACACCTGGCGAAGGGACAACATATAGATTTGCAAGAATGGACAAAAATAGATTCGGAAGAATTATTGTAGCAAATGAAGAATCAATAAAACTTGGAGCTAAACCCTACTATACAAACTCAACGCAATTACCCGTAAAATATACTCCAGATATTTTTGAAGCATTAAACTTACAAGATACACTTCAATGCAAATACACTGGCGGAACAGTATTCCATGGATTCATTGGAGAAAAAATCTCTCCTGAAATGGTTAAAGAATTAGTAAGAAAAATATCTGCAAAATATCATTTGCCTTACTTCACAATTACTCCGACTTTTTCCATCTGTCCAGTACATGGATATTTGGCAGGAGAACACGAGTTCTGTCCAAAGTGCGACGAGGAACTTGCAAAAGAAAAAGAACAGAGTAATTAAAAAGAGGAAAAGGAGGTTGAATGGCACAAAGAACTAAATGCGAAGTATATTCCAGAGTATGCGGTTACATCAGACCAGTCGCACAATGGAATGAAGGTAAAGCAGAAGAATTTAAGGATAGAGTAACTTTTTCTTGCTAATCAAATAATTATTTATTAAGTGCCCATTTGGGCCTTATTTTTTTTAATATCAAATTTTCCGATACACTGCAGGACTCCACTGTCCTTCACTTGCTTTTCTAGCTTTCTTAGTTAAGTCCAAATCTACTGTTAAGTTAGAGGGTAAAAAATAAGACTCTTCTATTTTTTCATAATAAGGTAAATTTAATTTTTTTATAGTAAACTGGGAAGGATTTATACTAGGAAGTAGAAGTCTTTTAGAATGAACAATATGGTAATCTCTAATCTCCTTATGATTTGCAACGTATATCAAACCGCCTAAAGGTAAATTATCTGCAATTCCTTCTAAGACGTCAGATACTTCAAAATGTGAATGAGATCCAGATTGACTTGAATAAATAAAAACATTTGATAAATAAATTTTTAAAAAACCCTTCTCTTTTTGAGCAAGATCTAAAATATCTTCTGAGTGTTCAACAACTAAATTTCCCAATTTATCTCTAATCCTCTCAAGGCGATTGTTGCTTAGAAAAAACTGATTCCTTAAACTTAAAACAGAATAACCTGCAATTGAAGGATTAGGAAGAGGAATTATGGAAAAATCAGTAGCTTTTACTTCAGTCCCCAAAGCAGTAAGATATTTACCTTCCTGTAATGCTTCAATTCTTTTTTTAAAAAAATTTACTTGAGACTTTGTAGAATCTACGGCTTTAACAAAACCTGCTCGCTCTAGCATAGCCAAAGCCTGATCACCGGAACCTGCAACAGCTAAAATCCTATCTGTAGAGTTGATATCTAATCCTTCCAAAATTGCATCTAAACATTCATTAGTATAAGTATACAATAGATTATATGTATCTTCTAAGCCCATAAAAAACAAGAATACCTATCCATTTTAAACTTTCTTATACTATAACCTATAGAGAAATAAACTATCTTTTAGTTCTAAGCACAAAACTTCCAAGAAGAGAAACTAAACCCTTTACAAATCTCATCCTCTCTTCCAGTTGACGTTTATCAAATGAAGAGGAATTATCGTAAGACTCACCACAGGCACTTCTTATACAATACTCTTTTGGTACAAAAAAAGTAACTCCTGAATATACTGGAAGAGAAGATCTAGCTGAATAAGGGTCAACTAGAACATCAATTTTATCTACAGTCACTTCCACATAATTGCCATAAGATTGAGTGAAACCCAATGCATCCTTAGCTTGGTGGGGTTTGTTAGGTAATTGACCCAAATACTTTCTTACTTCTTTCATTTGTTTTTCGGTCAATGAATCAACAGTTATCTTTTCAGCCATTATTTAAATAAACTAAACGAGTTTTTAAGTATTTATATAAAAAAAGAGAGATATTCACATATCCCTTAAATTACACAAATCAATATAAACTAATTCTACCAAAATAAAAATATGAAAATAAAACATCTCGAACCAGCAACTTTTGTAGATTATCCTGGAAAGATTTCTTGTACTATTTTTCTTTACGGCTGCCCATTCAGATGTGGATTTTGCTATAACCCTTCTTTAGTTTTACAAGAAGAAACAGACGACAAGAGCCAAGAAACAATATTAGACTTTCTAAAAAGCAGAATAGGATTAATTGAAGGGGTTTGTTTCACAGGAGGAGAACCTTTAATGAATATTGATGAAGAATTTTTAGAAAAAGTCAAATCTCTGGGTTACTTAATTAAAATAGATACAAATGGAAGCTATCCCGAAAAATTAAAGAAACTTATTGGGAAAAAACTTGTAGATTATATTGCAATGGATATTAAATCAGATAAAGAAAGTTACCAAGAAGTCATCGGCACTATAATTCCAATGATTAGGATAGAGGAAAGCATAAAAACAGTCGCCAATTTTCCAAACTACGAATTCAGAACAACCATAATAGAGAAGAGCCACTCAAAAGAAAGAGTAGAAAATATGCTTATTTGGGTAAATAATTTAATTGGTGGAAAAATAAAAAACTTTGCCCTTCAAGGATTTAAAAATCATGGAGTCTTTATAGATAAAAAATATAATGAAGAAAAAAATACTTCTGAAGAATACCTAAAAGAACTGAAAATTATAGCTGAAAAATATGCAGAGAATATAATAATAAAATCCTAATTCTAGTGCATATAACCTTAAAAATACTAAATAGGAGAATATTACATGATTATAGGACTAACTGGAACAAATGCTGCAGGAAAAGGAACAATAGTTGATTTCCTAAAAGAAAAAGGTTTTGAACATTATACTGTAAGAGGTTATTTAACTCAACAATTAGAAAAAGCAGGATTATCAATAGACAGACCCAATATGATAGACCTAGCAAATAAATTAAGAGAACAGCACGGCCCGTCATATATTGTTGAACAATTATATGAACAAGCAAAAACAAAAGAAAATGCAATAATTGAAAGCATTAGATGCCCTGGTGAGATAACTGCATTAAGACAAAGATCTGGATTTTTATTATTTGGAATTGACGCAGACCCACTAATAAGATATAAAAGAGCAATCGCAAGAGCAAGTGAAACAGACAGAAATAAGAGTTACCTAACTTTCATAGCAGAGGAACAAATGGAAAATGACAATAAAGAACCATTCAAACAAAATTTAACAAAATGCTTGGAAGAATCAGATATTTTTCTCTTAAATAATGGGGAATTAGGAGAACTACAAGAAAAAATTAAAGTAAACAGCTCTTTTGATTCACAAGGATATTTAACAAGAAGACCAACATGGGATGAAATATTTATGAATGAAACATACACATGGGCAGCACGTTCGACTTGTCTAAGAAGAAAGGTAGGTGCAATAATTACAACTCAAGGACATGAAATGGTATCTCAAGGTTATAATGGTTCTCCAAGAGGAACACCTAATTGTGCAGATTTAGAATATTGCGAAAGACAAAAATTAGGAGTCCTATCTGGACAAAGATTAGAAACATGTAGAGCAGTTCATGCAGAACCGAATGCAATAATAAATGCAGGCAGGCAAGGTAAAAACGTTCAAGGAGATATTTTATATTGCACAACGTTCCCTTGTCAAATCTGTGCGGGCATTGTTGTAAATGCTGGAATAAAAGAAATAATTTATGAAGCAGACTATCCTAATGATCAAGCAAAAAAAACATTTACAGAAGCAAAAATTCCAACAAGAAGATTTGAAGGTGTTCGTGCATCTGCATTCGATAAATTATTTAGACAAAAATGAAAATCAAAATAAAAAAGTTACATCCAGATGCAAAAATCCCGCAATACGCACACGCAGGAGACAGTGGTATGGATATTTTTTCAATTGAAGATAAAACAATAAAAGCAGGCACAAGAGAAATCATTGGAACTGGAATTGCTATGGAATATTCTCCAGAATACTGCACATTAATTTGGGACAAATCCGGAATGGCAGCTAATCATGGAATTAAAGTGATGGGCGGGGTTTTTGAACATATTTACAAGGGAGAATACAAAATTATTCTTTTAAACACTTCAGACAAAGATTACGAAATAAAAAAAGGGCAAAAAATAGCACAAATACTTGTCCAACCAATTGTTATTGCGGAAATAGAAGAAGTCTCTGAATTAAGTAAGAGCCAAAGAGAAGAAGGAAGATTCGGATCAACAGGACTTTTTTAAAAGGTATTTTCCCTCGTCATAATCTTTATAAATACACTTAACAAAAGATATTCAATGAATAACACCAAAAATGGGATTTCAAGAGTTAATAGCAGAAATAGACGAATCAAATCATGATAGTTTTCTAAAAGGCAATCTATCAATTTTACACTTTTTTTCAGACTGGGAGATGGACTGCCTAATGTGTTTGCCAATAATTGAAAGCATTGCAGAAGAATTCAGTGGTCAAGCTATTTTTGGCAAAGTCAACATTGAAGAAGCAGAAAACATAGCAAAAAAACACAAGATCCTAAAAGTTCCAAGCGTACTTTTCTTTAAAAACGGTTCCCTAGTAGACAGGATGGATAAGATGAATTCTGAAGACGTTTTAAGAAGTAAAATTAACTGCTTATTATAAATTTTATTTTAAAAAATTACTTAGGCATATATTGACGCATAGAATTTGCAACCTTATCTGCATCCCAAATTTCTACATCAAGTCTTTTATAAAATTCCATAGGGTCTTTTCCAAGACTAGCTAAAGCAAAAAACATCATAGGTAAAACAGTTCCGAAATCTTTCGCATAAAAATCAGCAGGATTTTGACCATGAAACTCAACACTCACATCGCCTTCAACATTACCTTTTCCCCTAATATAAGCTAAAGCAGTCCAAACAGAGTTGTTGCCATGTAACATATGCATCATCTCAGGACCAGCAGGATTCTCAAAGCAAGCAGATAACATACTTAATATGTCTCTTTCAGAATAATTCAAATTTCGCTGAACGCCTGCAAGATAACTACTAATAGATTTAGGCACAGATAATGCTGCCAACTCATTACTACATTTAGTCAACTCAGGAAGAGCATCATACTCTTTAAAATTATTATTAAAAACCTTATCTTTACCTCTTGCATTAGTTGGAATTGCAAGTTCCTCCAAAGAGGCGGGAGACAAATCTGAAACAAGAACACTTTCTTCTTTTCCAGTAAAAGTATACTGTGCGTTTATAGGCTTACCTGCTAAAGAAACTAACTCTAAAGTTCTATCAACAGGAATATCTCCTCTTAAAGCATATTTGTCAGGATGACTAACTTGATCTTGAGCATTAGCATACCATAATATATGTCCTGCAGACGCAGGAATTCTAACATTTTGCATTAAAAATCCATAGAAAAGTCTACCTGTAGCAGGCATAGGACTTGCTTTACTTATGGGGTAGTTTCTTAACATAAGAATTCAACAAGTAGATGGTTTAAAAGACTTATGAAGGAGAAAAAAAGAGCAAAATACGTTCAAATACCCCAAGGGGTATGAAGGGTCTCTGTAAAAGAGAGGTAGAGACCTGAGCCACTAAATAGCTAAAAAGTCATAAGACCAGCGAATATAAAATGACCCCGAAGGGATTTGAACCCTCGACACCCGGATTAAAAGTCCGGTACTCTGACCAGGCTGAGCTACGAGGCCATCGTTTTTGACTCACCATCACTGGCTTATCTCGTCTGGTAAATAAGTAGGGAAATGTGCCTTTAAAAAATTAACTTATTTGGAAAAAAGAACAAATATATAAGAACCTGCTAATTCTAAGGTATAAAATGCTCAAAACAAAATCAATATTGGCTCCAAAAGAAGAACTCGACGGAATAAGAATTTCTATTATGTCTAGACACACGTTAGAGGACGGAATAACTTCTCATCCAAATATTAGCTTAGATAGTTATGAGAGATGGCTACCTAATTTAGGGCCTCCTTTGAAATTAATTGGAGATTATTATAAAAGAAATTTACCCTGGAAAGAATTTGAAAAAAGATATTTAAATCACCTCCAACAAACAGAAATTCAATTAGAAGTTAAAAATCTTGCTCGCATAAGTCTTGAATTAGAAGTTACATTACTATGTATCGAAGATAAACCTGAACATTGCCATCGTAGACTTTTAGCAGAAGAATGCAAAAAATACCAACCAGATTTAATTTTAGAAATAAAATAAAACTAATATTTTCCCCATCTAATATCCTTCCAGACTCTCTCGTGTATAAAGAACAAAAACATCTTAACTATAGTTAAAATAATATTAAATTGCAAAGCCAAATGAAAATCACCATATACCCAATAAATAGCAAGAAGGGTAATTATAAAAGAAAATCCCTCCCATACAATCCCCTTCACTAAACTTCTTTCATAAGTTGACGCCATAAATAATATTAGAATTAGGGATATTTAATTGTATTGAAAAACTACTTATCCTTTTCTTCAACAACATCTTCTACTTCAGATTCCGCCTTTTCTAAAGCAAATGCAGCACCGGAAAGTTCTTTCATTTTTTCAGAACCGTCTTCACACTTTTTTGCCTCATCATGAATTAAATCTTCAGCAATTTTTATGTGCTCTTCAGCCAATTCTAAATTTTCTTTTGTTGTTGTTTTAGAAACCATATTTAAAGATTATTTATACTCTCTCCAAGTATGTTGACATTTTTTACATCTATAAAACTTTGTTTCTGGCTCATCAGCACTTCTGGTTTGTAATGTCCAAAAATAAGCTTCAGTATGCTTACAATCTTTACATACTGCATAAACTGTTGGGAAAGTATCTACTTCTTTATCTTTAACTACTGAAATCTCAGAAGACTCGTCCATCTTTTCTTTTACCTTTAAATCTACTTTATCTTTAGTAGTATAGCTACACCTAGCACAACCAAAATTCTTTGTTTTCTGTATCAGCATACCACCACATTTAGGACAAAATTGCATTTCTTAACTTACCACCTCGACTATTTAAGACTTTCGTTAGCCATATCTTAAGGCATCAACAGGATTTAATTTGGAAGCTCTGTAAGCAGGAATTGCGCCAGCAATCATTCCAATTACAACAGCAAATAATAGGGCACCAAATACTAAAGAAAAACTTATATATGAAGAACTAAATAATCCTGTCAATCCCCTTCCACCACTTACAGCACCCATACCTGCAAAAGAATTTATTGCTGTCGAAGCAAATACTCCTAAAATAACCCCCCCAATTCCACCAACTAATCCAATTAACCCAGAATTTAATAAAAATATTGCAAGAATATCTTTATTTTTAGTACCGATAGCTTTCATTATACCAATATCCCCTGTTTTTTCTAAAACAGATGTGAACATAGTATTTGCTATTCCTATTGCACCCACAAATAAAGAAATACCTGCAATCGCACTTAGAAAAATAGTCAGCACAGACAGTGTTTGCCCAATAGTGGCTTGTACAGAAGAAGGATTGCTTACTGAGAAATCTCTTTTTTTGTCAGTCAAAATCCCTCTTGACATCATTAACTTCTGAGTTATAGCATTAACCGTATCGTTAGATAAACTTACATCCGAAATTTTCACAGAAATAGATTCAAATTCATTTAAACCTACACCCGTCAACATTGTCCTTGCTGCATCAATAGGAATATATGTTGATCTTCCTTCACTTAGTATTCCTACAACATTAAAAGATTTTCCACCAATACTAATCTTAGTATTCAGAGGAATTTCTTTTCCAAAAGAAGTTGTGGCTAATGATTGACCGATAACCACTGAATACATATCTCCCTGCTGTAAAAATCTCCCAGAACTCAATGTTTCAGTTGTAATCTCTTTCCAAACATCCACTCCAACACCTTGAATATTCTGATTTGATAAAGTTTTACCAGAATAAACAATATCTGCTCTTCCAGATACAATACCCATTACATATTTCACATTCGGGATACTCTTTAAAACAATTATATCTCTTTGAGTAAGATTTTTAAGATCTACAGAATTTACAGAGCCACCACCTCCCCCATCAGGCCTACCTCCGAAACCAAATCCACCTGCTCGCTGCATTCCAGGACTAACAGTGAGAACATCCGCCCCTAAACTACCTAAGCTAGATTCTAACTGATGTTGAGCGCCCAAACTCATAGAAATAATAGCTACAACAGCACCAATACCTACAATAATACCTATAATAGTTAACCAACTTCTCAACTTACTATGAACAAATATATTAAGCGCAAGATCAAACGACTTTTTTAATCTCATTTTTTAAAAAATGAGATTACTTTCTCTTCTCCTTAGAATTTTTAATCCAATCTGGAAGATCCTCACTCGTGGATTGCGATGCAGAACCTTTTCTGTCAAATAATTTCTTTAATTTACCTTCTTTTTTACCATACTTTTTATATAAATAGTATAAGACACCTAAAACTATCAAAATAATTATCCAAGTACTCCAAGAAGAATACCAAGGTGTAGAAACAGTTCTTGCTCGACCATAAGCCCCAGGAATACCTAATGCAGTAGTGTTCCCTAACTTTAAAGGAAGTTCCATATTAATTATTCTTCTTATTCCAATATTATCCGTGTAGTAAATATCGAACTTTAATTTTGTAGGGGAAATAGAACCAATGTTAGTTTGATTTCTAGGTATTTGTCCCTTGCTATAATTATTTGCAAAATTTGTTTTTGGAGAAATAGTGAAACCCACAAGAGTATAATCTCCACTCGCTAAATTTCCAACCATTTGTCCATCTGTTCCGCTTACTGAAAAAGAATCTTGCTCGGGTATTCTCACAACTACAGAATTAGCAGCATATTTTCCCACATTGGCAATTGCAATTGAAACTGAATTGCCTGTTGCTTCTTGGATCACTGCATCAAAGGCTATTCTTGAATCTTTAATAGACACATTAAAACTTGATTCTGCATAAAAATCTCTAAAATCCTCACTTGATCCTGAATGAAATTGTAACTTCAAATTATAATCTCCATCAAAAGCATCTTTGTCTATTCTTACTTTATATGGAACCATCCAACTATTTTTTGCGTCTACTCCAAAAGGAATAGAATTTATTGTTTGTGTTGCACTTGAATTTGAATCTAAAGAAAACGGATATTGCGGATTTAGTTTAACTGCAAATCCGCCACAATTACTTAAATCAGTTACTTCGAAAAGAACTTTCACATAGTCATCAGGTATTGCTGGATTGGGGTCTTGATTTATAAGTTTTATAGTAGGGCTACAAATATTACTTTGCGCAGAAACAGAAAGAATCATAGAAAAACAAAATATTAATGACACTACCACAAACAGTCTTCTAAGATTTTTTTTCATAATATCTTTAAAATTGAGCTATTTATAAACTCCGTGGAACTAAAATCCATTAATTCTTCCTCCGATTATTTTTATTTGAAAATTCTACTTCTCCATCTTTCAAATGAATAACTCTTTTAGCATAATTTACAAGTCCCAAGTCATGAGTAATAAGAATAATTGTCTTTCCCTGATTATGCATTACTCCCAAAAAATCCATCACAAACTTTCCAGTTTTTGAATCTAAATTTCCAGTAGGCTCATCTGCTAGAATAACTTCCGGATTATTTGCAAGAGCACGAGCAATAGCGACCCTTTGCTGCTGACCACCAGAAAGCTGATTAGGTTTATGATTCATTCTATCTGCTAACCCAAAAGCAGTAAGTAACTGTTCTGCTCTTTCTTTAGCAACACTTGAAGAAACATCTATAGCTTCCATGGGAAGCATAACATTTTGTAAAGCAGTTAAAGTTTTTAATAAATTAAATTGCTGAAAAATAAATCCTATTTTCTTCCCTCTTAAAAAAGCCAAACTAGACTCATCCATAAGAGAAATATCTTTACCATCAAGATATACTTTCCCCCAAGAGGGCCTATCTAATGCACCGACAATGTTTACCATAGTACTTTTACCAGAACCTGAAGGACCAGTTATAGCAACAAATTCTCCTTCCTTGATGTCTAAATTAATATTTTTTAGAACAATCAATGGCTCTGACTCTCCCATGTCATATTTCTTCCAAACCCCTTTAATTTGAATTATGCTGTTCATTCAAAGAAAACATACAACTTGTTATTTAAATAGAGTGGACTTAAGTTCCACGCAATATATAAATACTACAGATGCCCTAAAATACTATGATAAGAGAAATAATACCTCGTATGAGCCAAATGATGATAGCCAATTTCGGAACAGAAATAATCTACTCATTTATGATTATTGCATGTAGTTTGATGATCTATTTTGGAACAAAAAAACTATATGAAACAAGTTCTTACAAAGGAATAAAATACTTCCGACAAACTTTTCTATTTTTTGCCCTAGCCTACTTTTCAAGAACTTTCATAAAATTAATAGCTCTATATTTTGATTCAGATGATTTAATGAGAATAGCTCCAAGCCTAATGAACCCTTTAGTCGCATATGTTTCAATGCTTTTATTTTTATATTTCAGCACAACAGCGATATTTTACCTCATGTATAGTATCGTATGGAAAAAAGTAAACCATTCTAATTATGTAATCCCTTTAATACATTTAATATCATTTTTGCTTGCATTTATTATATTATTTTTTGGAAATCTAAACCTATATATTTTTGTTAATATAATCCTATTTGCAGCAGTCCTTTATGCTATATATTTCTCAACAACCTTTTCAAAGAAGAGCAAATTCTATACAGTTTATATTTTGCTTGCCCTGTTTTGGATCCTAAATATATTAGACATACTGATACCAGGATTTTTAGTATCCTCCCAGATATTAGTCTATCTTGCTTCATTAAGCATATTCCTGCTGATTGCCTACAAAGTTCTAAGGACAGCAGGTAACTAAGTATGGTAAAAAGAGGAAAATTAGAAATATATAAAGACATACTTCAAATTATACAAAGCCATAGCAAAATAAAAACAACACCCCTACTAAGAAAGTCTAATTTATCCTCTGTTAGATTTCAAGAATACTATCAAGAAATGATTAAGAAAAAGATGGTCCTGGAAACAAAAACAGATGAAGGGAGATTTGTTCATTTAGGCGAGAACGGAAAACTATTTTTAGAAAAGTACAAAACTATTGTCAACTTTATTGAAGAATTTGATCTATAAGCCTACCTAATATTATATAGCTCTAAAAGAGCTGCCCATCCAAAAGGAATTACATTTGGAGAACTACCTAACTTTAGCTCTAATCCATATTTTAAACCCATTTCTAAAAAATATTTAGTATGCAAAAAAGCCTCGAGAATTGGACGAGTCTCCTGAGTCCACATTTGATTATGCGACATCTCAAATTTTTTCCCAGTACCTTCTTTTAAAATTTCTTTATATTCTGTACAAAAACTTTTCTTTTTTTTAGGATCACACTGTTTCAACAGCTCTACTCCTCTTTCAGTTATTTGCTGAAGACCATAAACCTTGAAAGACTGGTGGTAAAATCGGTACATCTTTTCTTCATAGTTATTTAAATTATCGAAACAACCTAAACAATCTTCAAACTTATCAAGCCTATAAACAATCTTTTCAAGTAAGCGTAATCTTCTATCAACTTTAAGTCTAACAGAAGCCACGTTGCCCATCTGGTTTTCTCCAATCAAAGAAAATTAATTTTATCCAACCTATTGCTGGAATTTTGAAAACAGCCTTGCCCACAATTTGATCTTTAGAGATAGATTTCTCCACATTTAACTGCCCAAAATTATTATCACCTTTCGTAGAATAAGTTTCATTTTGAATATTCACTATTCGATGAATTATAGGGTTTGTTTGTCCAGCATTAAAAATAATTACATCCCCTACTTTCAAATTCTTAGGACCTAGAACGATAATTATGTCTCCTTTAGTAAAACCATTTTTCAAAACCCAATTAGAAGTATTTTCATTACTTAGTCCATAATCCGAATAGATTTTATTCTGAACTATCTGGTCCAAATCAAACTGGTGATACATCGAACAAGATTCCACAATAACCAAAGGCAACGGAGAACCAGTTATCAAAGTTAAAACTGGGAATATAACAAATTTAATTACAATTAGAGCAATTAATAATCCAACTATAAAGCTGGGCCAAGAGTCTTCTTTCAAAAATGCATGAAAACTTTTTAGGTTTTTCTTAATTTCCATAAATGAACAAAAGAAAACATATTTTTAAACTATCCTAAATAACCTTTCCAGCAACTAGGCCACATAAATATGAAATAACTGGAAGACTAAAGCAACCAATTGCATTTAGAGTAAATTCAGGTTCAAAATTTCTAGTAAATTCATACTCACTACAGCCAGAAGAAATAACTCCAGAAATATAAGAGCCAACAGCTAAACTAGCAGCAGGTACACCGTGAACATTACCTGTCTTTGAAGTTAAATACCCTTCATATGCTCCCATTGCACATGCACCAAGCCAAGTACCTAACATAATAGGGGTAGACACAGCAGACCCTACCTTTGCAGCACCATCTAAAATATTTTCAAGCATTTCCATTTTAAACTAATTCTCCAGAAAGATAATGCTCTGCTATTTTTCTTCCAAGCAATTCATCTTTTGTCATTTTAGTATCTTGAAAAACAGAAGCTAAAAAATAATTTATCCCATGATTTGTATTTCTTAATTCATTCAATCTAACTTTATTACTTTCACTTGTAAACAGAGCAGTTATTAATTTTGAATCAAATGCTCTTACTCTTTCTAGCGCATCAATTCCTGCTTCTTCTTTTCCAGGCCCATAATTTAAGTCACTAATTACCCAATGATAACCGTTTTGACTTTCATTAATAAGCTCTTCCGTATTATCGACTACCCTAAACTCTATTTGATCAAAATTAGAAAGAGGAGATAAGGTCTTATAAAAACCTGCTACTATATTTTCTTCATAAATAGGCTCAGTAGAAGCTGCCCTTTCTTTCATAGCTATCAAAGCTAAAGTTAAATGATTTACTGCATTCCTTCTATCTTCAAAACAGTCATCTCCAATCAATATTCTTAAAGTTCTATTTTTCATTTCCATTTTATTTAGTTACTCCTGCAAGTTTAGCTTGCAATCCAGCCATACATCTACAAATTCCATCCTTCTTACAAGGACTATCTGCAGTACAATGACATACATGTAATGGTTTTGAAACCATACTTGCTTCTACTGCCTGATCTAGAGAGGCATTGTCTCTCATGCCCCTCAAGACGATATTCAGACTATGAACATACGCCGTTTGAGAATCATATCTCTTTGCAGCTTGATCTACTGGTTGATAACCTATTTGTGTTTGCATTTTGTTTTTCCTATCAACTCACGTTGATAATACAAACAAAACAACCTCTTAGAAGTAAATTTACCCGGATTAATACGACAGTTACTCATTAATTATTTTAAGAATTCTAAAGTGCTAGCAAACATAGGCATAAGCTTGCATTCAGCTCTTCTCAAATGTTCTTGATAAGTAGAAAGAGAAACACCCATCATCTTAGCAAGAGCTTTCAAATCTTTTTTACGAGGATAATTATAATATCCATTAGCTAACGCAAACTGAAAAGCGACTCTTTGTTGCGGAGCAATCTTCGGAAGAAGTTTAGGAAAATGCAATTCATCTGATTTAAGTCTCCCAAACTTCTGTAAATTCAAATTACGAAATTTATTAGTATGTTCCTCTAAAGATTTCAAAACATCATTCAACTTGTCATGATCCCATGAGCCGATAGTCCAAGTCTCTTCACCTTTAGAAATAATAACAGGAGATGGATGAAAAAATTCAGCACTATATGTTTCTCTATAGAAAGTCTCTTCCTCTTTGATCAATACAACCGCATTTCCCCCATAGTTTTCAAAATGCACCACCTTTTTATTTTTTCTTAACTCCTTACAAAACTTTGCTTTTTCTTTAGGATCTCCTTCGAGTAAATGAATCCCAGTAATATAATAATTCTTCCCTTTTTTATAAACATCTAATGGATATAAATAATCTATAACATTATATTTTTTTGTAAGCAAAGAATACACGCTATCTCTATTTTCAACTTGGAACTTAAGAATATACATGTTAATATGATAATAAATAAGTTTTTAAATTATTCTGAACCTAAGCTTCTCATGATGGCCGGACTTTTAAATTATTTATATAAAACACCGTTGATATTTAGATTATTATAGTAGGTATTCCAAGCATTACTGCTATTTTTTGGCAAATCACTAGGCATAGATACTTTGTCTACAACACTATTAGTGTTTAAAGAAACACATGCCTGAATACCTCCGGAGCTACCTCTAGACAGACTCGCTTCTAAATCTCTTTTACATGTTTCAACCTGTTCATGGAGAGCGCCTTCTCTTAAGTGTCTATCTATACGACCATATACAATAACAGAACCCAAAAAAATCAATCCAGCTATAAGACAAGGATTAATACATCCCTTTCCAAATTGATCGAAATCATCAGCTGCTATGCTATATTTTTCTTTTATTTGTTGTGTTTGCATTTTGTTTTTCCTATCAACTCACGTTGATAATACAAACAGAACAACCCCTTAGAAGTAAATTTACCCGGATTAATACGACAGTTACTCTAATAAGAAAATATTTAATTTGTCAACTTTATTTTTTCTTTTTACTAGTTGATTTAGAAATAACTTTACTCTTTTTCCTCTTATTTTTTATCCAAAACCCCAAAGCAACAAGTCCAATTAAAATTAAAACTCCACCAATCCAAGATGAAGTTGTATTTGAAAGTCCAATAACATTTCCAGTTACATTAGATGAAATAAAAAATGCACCACCAACTAAACCTATGATTGCAGTAGTCGTAGAAGTAATAGAACCCTCTAGATCTCCTTTTCCTTGTAAAGTATTTAACTTTTTTTCAGCTGCAAAATCAATACCGCTATCAGAACCGGAACCTCTTCTTTCTGCCTTTAATGCTAGTTTTTTTGCCTGCCCATAAAGTTTAATCGCCTTAGGAATATTACCCATTTCTTCAGCAAGAACTCCCCTTTGGTAAACGTCTTCACTAGCATGATCTAATTTGTAAGCTTGAGATAAATCAAATCCGCTTGTAACATATTGCCATTTCTGAGAAAGCACTTCTTGAGCATACAACTTATCTAGTAAACTATAAACATTGTTACGTGTTTTGAGATCCAATAAGCTTTTCTTTCTCCATATACTTTCAAGATAATCAATCTTATCCAAACGGACAGACTCAAAATCTTCTTTATCTTCATAATTGTCTCTGGTAAATCTTTTATTTACCTTATTTTTAATTTCCCTAGAAGTCATACCTTTTTTTTCAAAATCTTCTTTCTTCATTCATTTTTTTAAACATAATCCATTAATAAATCTTACTATAAAACAAAATCTCACTACCTAAACTTTTGATTTAACAAAAAATATTTAAATCATACAAATAAAATAAATATCTATGGAAGCAGAACTAATATCTACATTAAAAGAAATAAGTGCAACCCTAAAAGAAATAAAAACAGAACTTTCTGAAATTTCTACAGCTATTAGAGAATCTACCTTAGAGGAAGAAGAATAATGGAAAAAAACTTTGCAGGAAGATCCTCAATGCATGTATCCTTTGCAACAAGGTTACTTGGAATGACAATTACTCTATTTATTTTGTTATTAACCGTAAAAGCAGAACTCTTAGAATATGCACCAATCGCGTGGCAATTATCTCTTGCAATCCCCTTACTTTTTGCATCATTAATTGTTAATACTAAAATTATATGCGAAGAAACATTCAACAAATATAGAACATTTAATCTAATCATAACTTCATTCTCCACTGCACTTATCGCAAACACAATTGGCCTATTAATCTCTAAATATGTTTCACACCTAATAGGCGTAAGTTACTTTGCCCTGTTTATTATTCTTTATGGTTATTTCTTTGCTAAAGACTTTAAAGCAGGCAAAATCTACAATGAAACAATAATAATCCTAATGCTATTACTCTTTGGATTAATACCTTCCCTTTTAGCATTTTAATTTTCTCTTTGTCAATACAAATTATAATTCTAATGAAAGAGAAAATTTCTCAGGAAAATAAGAATTACCCGATTTATCAAAATTAAATTCCATGCCAAGTTCACGAGCGGTGTCAATCATAGTATTATAAACGTGCATATTTGGCCTATGTATTTTCTTATTAAGATAATCTTCATCTTTCACACCCAAATTAAATATATGATTCAAAGAGCTAGCAACAGCAGTACTTCGACTAATTCCTGCATAACAATGGACAGCCAAATAATCTAAACATGAAGCAACATCTTTGAAGTCTCCAATAATCTGCCGAGCATGTGCTTGGTTAAATAATATTTTATTTGACCCTGGCATTCCAAATGAAACGATATCATCAAACTGATAAGAAAAAATGTCTCTAAAATAATCTTCATACTCAAGATTCGCCTCCTCTTCCCAATCATCTAAACTACGAGTAGAACCAAATATTCTAATCATAAGAGTATCTTCTTTAGGCTTAAAGTAACGCGCATTATTTAACGATAAAATCTTAATTCCTTCCATATTAGACTAGAATACCCCCATTATATAAGTATTATTAATATCTAAGATATTCTTCAATATAGAAAAGTATAATTTTTATCGTCGAAGAAACCATCGATAAAAACCTGCCGAAAGATTTATAAAGTATCTATTCTGCTGTATACACATGATAGACACACAGGCAGTGTTTATCTGTAAAACAACACATGGCAGACATATTCGATAACAAAATATTATGTAACAAATGCGAGAAAGTAATGAAACCGGTGCTTATTTCTAAAAACGGTTTTAACTTACGAGCTATGAAATGCGAAACGTGTAATGAAGTTTTGGTTCATCCAGCAGATAAGCAGGAGTATGAAGAATTTATGAGATTAAAAAATAAAGAATATGAAGTTAAAATGAGAATGGTTGGAAACTCTTACGCAGTTTCAATTCCTAGAGAAATAGTTTCATTTATGCAAGATCAAGATAATATGATCAATAACATGGTAAAACTTTGCTTCTCTGAACCTGGAAAAATAAGCATGATGTTCAATACTCCCGAAGCGAACGAAAATGCTAGGACAGTAAGTGCAAAAGAGGTTAAAATTATAAAGAATGGAAAAGTTTTCCATGTTAAGCAAATTATAGACTCCGCAAACCCCCAAAATACCAAAAAGGTTATAATAAGAAATGATTTAAATGAACCAAAAGAGGAAAAAGAAGAATAATGGTAAAAGAAACTAACGATGACAAAAAAATTGAAAAAGAAACTGTAATAAAATTGCGAGTAGTCGAAGCTCTACAAGATGATGCTTACAAAGGAATTGCAAGAGTAGATGGAAATTTGATGAAAAAAATGAAACTCCAAAGAGGAGATATTATTTCTGTAAAGGGAACAAGAGAAACATTCGTAGTAGTTGATAGAGGTTATCCTTCAGACACTGGAGAAAATATTATTAGAATAGATGGTATTACTAGAAAGAATGCTAAGACAGGTATTGGCGAACAAGTTATAATCAAAAAAGCAGAATTAAAAGAAACGAAGAAAATCACCATTGCACCTGCACAAAAAGGTATCATGGTTCAAATTCAAGGAGATCCAGAAGGATTGAAACAAAGATTAATTGGTATGGGCTTAGCTAAAGGAGACTTATTAGTTCTGGGTGCATCAGGTGGACAAAGAAGAAAAGATATGATGTCCGATGAGTTCGGAGATTTATTTTCAGATTTTAGCGATATATTTGGACAAATGGGAATGATGGGTGGATTTCAAAACCCTGCACAGATTAGATTTATCGTTGCTAATATTACACCTAATCAACCAGGAATAATCACAGAGAATACTGAAATTACCATTAGTCCCAAAGCAATGGACATATCTGAAGATGAAATAACTTCTCCTTCTGTAACTTATGAAGATATTGGCGGTTTAACAGATGAAGTTAAGAAAATCAGAGAAATGGTTGAACTTCCTTTAAAACATCCAGAAATTTTCGACAGATTAGGTATTGAACCTCCAAAAGGAGTTTTATTATTTGGCCCTCCAGGAACAGGTAAAACACTTTTAGCAAAAGCAGTAGCTGGAGAAACAGAAGCACATTTCGTTTTATTAAATGGTCCAGAAATTATGTCCAAATTCTACGGAGAATCTGAAAAGAAAGTTAGAGAGATATTTGATGATGCTGAGAAGAATGCACCTTCTATTATTTTTATAGATGAAATAGACGCAATCGCACCAAAGAGAGAAGATTCAAATGGTGAAGTAGAGAAAAGAGTTGTTTCACAATTATTAACAATGATGGACGGTTTACAATCCAGAGGAAAGGTAGTAGTTATTGGTGCAACAAATAGACCTGAGGCTTTAGATCCTGCATTGAGAAGACCTGGAAGATTTGACAGAGAAATTGAAGTTGGAGTTCCAGATAAAAGAGGAAGATTAGCAATCCTTAAAATCCATACAAGAGGAATGCCATTAACAAAAGATGTTGACTTAGATGAACTAGCTGGAAAAACACATGGTTTTGTAGGTGCAGATATTTCAGCTCTAGCAAAAGAAGCAGCTATGTCCGTATTAAGAAGAAATCTTAACAAATTTAATTTAGAAGAAGATAATGAAGTCCCACAAGAACTTTTAGCAGAATTAAAAATTACAAAAGATGATTTTGAAGATGCATTGAAGACAGTTCGACCTTCTGCGATGAGAGAGGTTTTGGTTGAAACACCTAACGTAAAATGGACAGATGTTGGAGGAATTGAACCTGCAAAAATGGAATTAAGAGAAGCAGTAGAATGGCCTCTTAAATATCAGTCCTCATTTGAAAGAATGGGAATAAAACCACCCAAAGGAGTTTTATTATACGGTCCGCCAGGAACAGGTAAAACACTTTTAGCAAAAGCAGTAGCAAAAGAATCCGAATCTAATTTTATCCAAGTTAAAGGCCCAGAATTATTAAGCATGTGGGTTGGAAAATCTGAAGAAGGAGTTAGAAAAATATTTGAGAAAGCAAGACAAGTTTCTCCTTGTATAATTTTCTTTGATGAGATTGATTCATTAGCTGGAAGAAGAGGAATGGATCACCAAGGAAATAATGTTACTGAACGAGTATTGAACCAATTATTAGCGGAAATGGATGGAATTGAATCTCTTAAAAACGTAATTGTGATTGGGGCAACCAATAGGCCGGATATGTTGGACCCTGCACTATTACGTCCAGGAAGATTCGATAGAATAGTTTATGTAACAGTCCCAGAAAAAGAAGGAAGATTACAAATCTTAACTATCCACACTAAAAATATGCCTATTAAAGATAAAGAGAAAGTAATAACAGATATGGCAGAACAAACCGAAGGATATACTGGTGCAGATCTTGAAGGATTATGTAGAGAAGCTGCAATGCTTGCACTAAGAGAAGATATTGAAACAAAAGAAATCACAAGGAAACATTTCGAAAAAGCAATGAATAAAGTTCTACCTTCAGTAACAAAGAATGACGCTGAGAGATATAAAAACATCGAAAGAAAATATTTGAGAAGCGCAAAATCTGCATTACCTGAAACAAGTTATGCAGGTTAAATTATAGTTAACCGTAAACACAAGAAAAAAGAGGTATTATGGGTGCCTCTTGTGTTTATGTTATTATTTTCTTACTTTTAAAATTTCATTAAAAATTTCTTTTAATTCTGGAGACTCGAGTTTTCCCTGCACATAAGGAAAAAAAGCGTCAAGACTCTTATACCCTACAAGCTCATAAAGATTTGCTTGCAGAGCCATCTCAAGCCTATCTACCTGTTTAACAAAAATAGCTTCTGGAGATTTACCATATTCAAAATCCTCCCAAATATCCAAATATTCCCCATAGTTTGGTAAAGCAGATAAAGAGTTTAGTACAGCAGCACGTTCTATATTGGTTTTTTCTTCTTGTAAGATATCATCAGAAGGAGTCATGTCTCCTCCTCGAATTTCTCCAAACTCATGAAACAAACCTAACTTCATAACCTTTAAAGAATCCAAATCCTTACGATATTCTTCAGCTATAAAATAACCCAACAATGCAACACCAAACGAATGATCCGCAACACTTTCACCATGAAGTCTAGAAACATCACGTCCTTCCTCCAACCAACCCTGACGATAAAGATTTTTTAGTTGTGCAAATTCGAAGAAAAGTTCCACTATCGGATGTAATTTAGTACCTTCTAGCAACTCGTAAGTTTGTGACTCAAACTTAGTTATCATCTTTCGCGCCATAAAAAGACTTCCGAAAAACATATTTTAAACATTTGTATACCTAAAAAACTATAAACACAAATAACCTAAGCTATTTAATTTTTCAAACTATCTCTTTTTTCTAAAGTATATTTTTTTCTACCTAAATACTTTTAAAGGAAACAATTATGAAATAATCATGGGTGTAAAAAGAGAGGTAAAAAAACCGGAAGAAATTCAGGAACCTAAAGCTAAATATCCTCGTAGATTTCTATTAACTAGCGCACAAGCTTCATATTATCAAGCAGGAACTGAAGAAGAACCAGATTTACAAAAGTGGGGAGAACAAGGCGCTCCTGCAAAATTGCATAAACACCTGTATGAAGGACTTAAAGAATTTGCAGACAGACATGACGTTGATGAATTTAAAGTTTTCCCAGTAAAGGGCGTTTGTATCAAAGAAGATCAATTCCACCCAAGTATGAATATTGTTGAAGAATTAGAAAGTTGGGAACAACATTTTCAAAGAATAAATAGTAATGCAACCATTACAGACATTCGTGTTCCTCCTCAGAATGTAGATCCTGCAACGTCTAGAAAACATTTAACTGCAAAGTATGATGCAACATTATTTTACCCGCATCCAAAACAAAGAATGTGTCCTGTAGCTTCTTCTCCTTCTGAATATCCAAGATTCCTTGTTACAACAGGTTCTATAACAACACCGAATTACAATCGTGCAAATGATAAGGGAGACCAAGCAGCTAGAGACCATAAATTAGGAGCCGTTTTTGTAGAAGCATTTGACAACAGAAGTTACTTATTTCACTTTCTAACTGCAACCCAAGATGGAAAATTTGTCCATTTAGGAGAACAATATGACGGACATAAAAAACCTACAAAAATAGGAGTAGAAGCATTAACATTAGGAGATATACATTGGGGAGAACACGACCCTCAAACAATACAAGCAAACTATGAAATGATAAGACAAATGGCACCAAAAAAAATAATATTACATGATTTCTTTACTGGTAATTCAATATCTCATCATAATCTAGACAAACCAGTGCATAGAGCTAAGCAATACGCACTAGGAGAACTTTCATTAGAAAGAGAATTAAGATCTACCCTTGAAGAACTACAGCATATGGCACGAATGTCAAAGAATGGAGAAATTTATATTGTTCACTCAAATCACGACGACTTTTTAGAAAAATACCTAGAAAGCGGAATTTACGCTGGAAAAGATCTGTGGAATGCAGAGATAGGCCATAGTTTAGTGGGAAGAATACTTAAAAAAAATGTAAGCTCAGATATGTACTTAAAAGAAGCACTTTCAATGTTTGGAACCATACCCGGAAATGTTACTTTCTTAGGCCTAGATGACAAATTATGTGTTCAAGGCTATAGACTTTCTAGCCACGGCCATATTGGCATAAATGGTTCAAAGGGATTAGCAGTAAAAAAAGTAGATGAAACAATTGGAAAAGGAATTATAGGACATAAACATGCACCAGAACAATTTAGAGATTCATATGTTGTAGGAACAAGTTCAAGACGAGATTTACATTACATGAAAGGATCAATTAGCGCAGCAATGGGTTGCAATGCAGCAATATATTCTAACGGAAAAGTACAAATGCTACCAATAATCCAAGGAATTTGGTAATAAAATTCTAAAAATAATTATCTGTATACCAAAAAGATTATAAAATCATGACTCCCTTTCTTTCTCATGGAAATTAAGGTTACAGTCTCTATTGGCGAACTTATTGACAAGATCTCTATCTTAGAAATTAAGAAAAACAAAATTAAAGATAAAAGTAAACTAACTGAAGTATCCAAAGAATTATCTTATTTAAAAAATATTTGTGAAACGAAATTAAAAAATTATGACTATTATGTAAAACAATTAAAGAGAGTAAATCGAAAATTATGGGATATTGAAAATTTAATTAGGAAAAAAGAGGATAAAAAAGAGTTTGATAAAGAATTTATTGAACTAGCTAGAAAAGTTTACAAAACAAACGACATAAGGTTTATATTAAAGTCCAAAATAAACTCTAAATTTAATTCAGAGTTGAAAGAACAAAAATCTTATTCTTAAATCCATTTAATTACCCTAGCTCCCCTTAAAAAATTCAAGAAAATAACGCTACCCAAGAGAACGAATACCCATAGGTGTTCATCTCAATGATTCTTTAAACCACTGGATAGATTAACTTAATAGTGGTAACAACTAGAAAAGTTTATAAAGGCAAAATATTTACCCAAAATATGGAAGGAATAGATACTATCAAAAGGACTATTGGGAAAAATAGTAAGGTAACTCTTGTAGATAGATTAAAAAATACAAGTAAAAACATACATGCTAATCCTTTTACTTTTATTTACCCATTGGTAACTGCAACATTGCTTTATGCTACTATTAGCTTGGGAATTAAATCTCACAATCTTGGAAAAACAAATAAAGGTTATGCTAATGCATACGCCCAAGTTCAAAATATTACTGGAATTTTAAATTCCAATACAAATTTTTGGCAAAATACCCCGATGAACAAGATTGTTTTTGAACCAGTTAAGGATTCTGTTGCATTAAGCCTATCAAGAAAAGAAAGCAAAGAAGGACAAGAAGTAAAGGGCCTAGTTCAAAAAGTTGAAGAATCAATATATTCTCTTCAATCAGGAGGAACAAATAGCCCGTCAAGAGAAGCTTTAATGAAGCAACTCCATGACAAACTCAAACCACTTTCAGAAACTTCGGAGAAACATGGTTTAGGAGCACTTATATTAGGCGTATTTGCCATACTTGGAGGAATATTTAGTTTTGAAACTTTTAACAAAACTTATTTTCAAGATCATAACTCTGATAAAAAAGAATTGAATAGAAGATACCATGGTTTTTTAAAGAAAACAGAAGACGCCCTAGCGGATAAAACACTAGATGAGGAAGGAATTACTTATCTAGGTAACTTTTTTAATAAAATGGATTTCTCTAATCCAAATTATCGTGATTTGGGAATTATTCTCACAGTCCTAGGACAAAATCTCGAACAGAAAAGCAAACAACTTTTAAAAGTTCTCTCAGAACATCCTTCTTATGATCGCAATACGCTGGAAAGTCTTACTTACCAGTATCATTTACTTAGAAGACAAGATAAAGATGATCAAAACAACCCTGCAAGAGAAAGTAAACTAAAAAGCAAAAAAGATTTGCTTTTAGATATTTGGTCAAGAAAAGGAAATAAAGAATCTGCAAATATACAGCAAGTAGTAGAAACTATAGAATCAAGCCTAACTTACGAAGAAGAAGTTCCAGAAATATTAGATGCTTTAATTTCCGGAACAAGAAGTTTATCGGAAATTAGAGAAGCCCTAGAATTTATGTCTAGCGGAATTATTACTAAAGAGGAAGTTGCGAGAAAATTAGTACAATATTATCTTCAAACTCCTGAAAGACAACCATTATCACATGATTTAAGTCTGTTTGGAAACTATGTAAACAATAGAATTGAAAATTTAAATCCTGCTGAAGCTTTAACATTGCTCTCTGAACTCGAATCATTAAAAAATTGTAATAATAGTCGTCACTACAATATCCCATATACCTATGATTGGCCCACTTTACCGGAATGTGAAGAGGTTGTAGACATTGCAAGAAACACATTTAAACAAAATAGATTATTGGCCTCAAAAGTTTTATCTGATGTCAATAAAATCGCTAGAGAAACTCCACTTATTAGAAAAATGTATGGAGAAATATTCTCCAAAGGTTTTGTACCTACTCCCTACCTCATAGAGAAATTACGAAAAGCAAAAAACGCAAGATCAGAATTAGAAAAATGGGAAGAAACAAGAAAGGAAATTACACAAGGAAATTTTGACCCTTTAAATAAACTAAAAAGAAACCTTGAATATACACATTATTATTGCGAAGCGATAAAACTTGAAAAAGATGCAGATTTCGACTCTTATGAAGCTGTTTTAGGAGGCAACCAAAATGGATAAAGACGAAAGTGAAATAAGGTATTTGGGCGTAGAAGCTAATAAACTTTTAGAATTTTTGTCTAAAATAAGACAAAACCAAAGAGAGGTAGTTCTTATTCCGAATCTAAGTTATGGATTTGTGGCCATAAGCCCTATAATTCCAATACTAAGAAAAGAAAAGTATACTATTTATACAAATAAAATTGGTTCTAGCGAATCACACGGAAATTCTCTTATTATAGGAAGCCAACCATCCTTGCCACTAGAGTCTCTAACTGATAGTCAACCACATTTTGCAGTAATAGATGGAACAAGAAACACAGGAGGAGTAAGAGTAGATAATCATAAGTATCCAGATTCACAGCAAGGATACCTAAATTATACAATTATATTAAACGATTACATTACTTCTCAAGATGCAAAATCTTATATGTCGCTACTAGGAGTTTCATTAGAACATATCAAAGAACTAAGAAACACTTCCGAATATTGGACACAAAAAAAGAGGTTAGAAGAAAAACTAAAAGATGCGAAATTGAATTCTCCTTATTCTTTTAAATATTGGAATCCTGCTAACCTGACTTTAGCCTTATTAAATCATGGCGATGGTTGTGCAAAACAAGCAAAATCCTTTAATCAAAACACAGACAATGCATCAAGCCCGACAGTTTTCTTCGTCAATTCAGTAATGCCTAATAAAAATCATTCACTAGACCACAGAACCGCTTGGAGCGACCATAGCCCTGCCTATTTTGATGATAACCGCCAAGCAGGAAACTTTCAATTTTCATTTGATGAACGAGGAATATATCTTATTTCAGGATTAGGAAAAACAGTTGAGCAAATATATGCTGAAATACATGGAGGAAATAAAGATGGGCATAAGTAAATTATTATATATTCCTCCAAGAGGGATTGGAGATCTTATTTTCTCCCTACCTTTACTACACAGTATCCATTCTAAATCTCCAGATACAGAAATAGAAATTCCCATTCCGAATAGAGCCTCACTAAAAAAAATGTTAGATTTAATTGGATTTGTTAACCCTTGTAATATATACTTACCAACTCCTTCTGAAGACCCTCTTGCAAGAGAAAGATGGGCAGCCGCACAAGCAGGAGACAATAAAAGAAGATATGCTGCTGAAAAACAAATATTCGAGAAATATCTAGCAGGACAATCCTATGATTTCGCAATACTCACAAAACCATTCAAAATAGAGTCTCTAGATGCATTACAAATTTCCCGAAAAGATCTTGAAGAGAGTGGTTTTGATTGGAAAAATGCACATACGGTTGATGGTTTTTTAGCTTTTGCAAGTTGTATGGGAATTCCAGCCATTAAAAAATTTGATTTAAATTTTGATAAAACTGCCAAAGCTAAATTTAATGATGGGAGAGATATTGAAATACAAGAACCTTATGTTTTATTTAATCTTGGAGCAAGTATGAACTCTAAAAAGTTACCAGCTACAACCTATACTGAAGTTGCGAGCTGGCTTAGCGAAAAAAACATTCAATCTATTTTAGTTGGAACTCCAGAAGAATATTCCGATTCTGAAAAAATAAAAACCGCTGGAGAAAAAGTTATTAGTCTCCTTTCTCCGACAAACTTTAACGTTGACCTCAAAAATTATGCAATTCTTGCATCTAGATGTAGAGCAACAATTGGTGGAGACAGCGGATTATTACATTTAGCAGATGCAGTCGGATCCTCAGCGATTGGCCTTTATGGACCTACAAATCCTGCAAAATTTGCGCCATATCATAATCAAACAAGAGTCGTTTCAAAATATGACTCTGATAGAAATATGACTAATATTACCAGTAAAGAAATAATTAGTAAATTGGAGGAAATAATATGATAACGTCATTTAATAAAGCTCTTGAACCCAGAAAGATTAAATTAAAAAAAGTTGATGCAAATAAAACATATAGTATAAACAAAAAATGGAAATAAAAGCAGAATCATTAAATGAAAAACCTCTAATCGGAATAATTGGAGCAACAACCCCTACGACACCCTACCATTTCTCCCAAGGTTTTGAAGTAGGATATGAAGTAAGAAAAGTTATACAAGAATCTATGGGAACTGTTTTTACAGGAGGAGTTGAAGGAATAGGAACAGACGCATATGCTGGAGTTGTTAAGTACTGTATTGATGAGGGAATAAGAACGGGAATTGTTCCAAAGGATAAGTTTTTTGTTGTAATTCCAAAAAAAATAGAATTTATAGACTGGAAAACAAAAGAAAAACAAGTTTATCCTTACTCACCTCCAGAAATGTACAATCTTTTAGCAAAATTATTATCAGACAAAAGTTTAGATATTGTAAGAGCAGGTAATAATATGTATGAAAGAAGATTAGGACTATCATCCCTAGCAGACCTGCTTATAGTAGTTAATGGCGGACCAGGTACAGATCATGAAGCGCATGCTTGCTTAGAACTTGGAAAAAGAGTCATAGCCTGTTCATATACTGGCGGAACTGCCGAGTTATTAAAAGTAGTAAAAAATGAAGAACCACTTCCTAAAAAACATAAGGGAATGATGAAGTTTCTTGAAGGAATGTTCATAGAAGAGAATTCTATGAAAAATTTAGCCCCAGAACCTCTTAATTTTGAATCAATAGATAAGAGATTAATAAACGTAGTTGATTCTAAAGAAGAATTAGTTAAAGAATTAAAAAGACTAGTTCGTTAAAACTCTTAAATTATTTAGTTGTTATATAAACTTTATCTGCAAAAACAACAGTATGCTCTGCCTGTGAAACTGGCTTTCTTTCCTTCTCAACTAAAACAGGGAAATTATAAATAATTCCCTCTTTAATTAAAATAGATAAACAGTAGTTAGGTTTAGCCAAACCAGCTCTTTCAAGCCATCTTTTACAAAAAGGTTTTGTTTTATAATTATTTTTAATATAATTCAACATATCTCTAGAATCTCGGTCTCTAGGAAGTTTTTCTTGCTGCATAACATAAATCTCTGAAGGTTTGCCCTCAAAAATCTCTCCTTTTCCTTCTGTTAAAAAAGGTTCAATTGCGATTGCAGTATCTTCTAATTCTAATTCATTTTCATTTTTCAAATTACTCACCGTAATACCTGCATGAATATTGTCTTTATCTAAACCATGTCCTGTTAAGTTTCTAATAACTTTAAAATTACTTTTTGCCGCAACTATAGAAGAAATAGTGTTTCCAATAACTTTCAATGGCGAGCCTAATTTTAATTCCTTCAAAGCAGCTTCAAGAGCTTCATTATTCACTTTAATCATCTCCGTATATCTTTTATCATCTGTCAAATCAAACGAAACAGCAGTATCTGCAATATATCCATTAACCTCAACACCTATATCAACTTTCAATAAACCCGTTGCCTTTGTTTCATCTCTTGCTGTAGGAGTATAATGTGCTGCAATTTCATCAATAGAGATATTTGTTGGAAAAGCCATGTCTCCCCCAAGCTCTTTTATTTTTGCCTCAATCTTATCAGCAATCTCAACAACTAAAACATCTTTCTTAACAATCTCTTTCATATATTCCTTAACTTTCTTAGAAATTTCTCCAGCTTTAATATAAGACTTTAAAGCCTCTTTTGAAATACCTTCTTGCTCATCATCTTCATCTGCAGAAACCTTCTTAGTCTTTAAATATTTAGCATCCACTAACTTATTTAATTTAAAATTATTTGCTGTTGGAAAATCTTCTGTTGGCATAATTTGTATAGAAAATGAGAGTTTTTAAGATTATGGAAGATGAATTAATAATCAAAGTAGGCGGCTTCCTAGTTACCCAAGTATTCTTTTCCATAAACTACTAACCTGCCTAATCTGTTCCTGAGCTTCAATAAACACTAGTTCCTCTTCTATCTTATTTAATCTTGAAGAATATGTCTTCAGCATATTTTCATAAATTCTTGTATCTAACTTTCCCCTATTCAAATAATCTTCTTGAGTTTGTCTAACTAATGTAGTCAATCTATCTTTTTCTTGACTCAATGCTTTTTTCTTTCCACCCATCCTCATAAGATTTGCAATAACTGTTTCTGTTGTGACTTTCTCTTGGACAATATTACTTAATCTTGTCTCGTATTGGTACATCGCTTCACCATATTCTTCCATGGACATTTTATTGCTTTCAAAACAATCTCTCTGCACTACTCTCATTAATTGCAATAGCAATCCCTCTTCTTCAGCAAGCATCTTTATTTTTCGTTTCAATAATCTTAATCTTAAGAAATATCCAGAACCAATACCCACAGCACTAATAGATAATAATATTGCTAGAGATTGTACTGGATTATTTTTAATAGCATAAAGTATCTTAAACTCTCCTTTAGTTTCTAATAAAAAACTAGTCTTAGCTTCTTTCAACTTTGCATATGCTGCAACATAATCTCCACGATTAAATAATATTTCTGCCAAATAGAATAACTTCTTTGTTTCAGAAGTAGT
>Ga0268280_1000243_pt1 | contig 50747 bp, 42 predicted proteins | sample saktaG_9_FD_190139 | JGI IMG/M metagenome (GOLD analysis project Ga0268280, IMG submission 190139) | Saline water microbial communities from Sakinaw Lake, British Columbia, Canada - sak_2011_5_24_40m | ecosystem: Environmental > Aquatic > Non-marine Saline and Alkaline > Saline ...
GTAGTAATCATTTATGGAATACTTCTTTTAGAATAACATCAGCAATATTGGTAGCTAAAAGCCGATTGCCTTTAGGCGTGCAGTGGCCGAAGTCGCCGCCAAACATATCTTTAAAGACTTCTTTAAGACAAATTATAACGATTACTTTTTTTTAAATACATCATAGTTTAAAGACACTCACTACGCTCGACAACTAAATTCTCTAGCACCAGACAATCCATCTGGCTATCTTCGAAAGAATTAATAGCATCTTCAGGGCTACAAACTATCGGTTCGCCTCTTAAGTTAAAAGAAGTATTTATAATTAAGGGTACGCCGGTCAGATTCTCGAATTCCTTAATCAAAAACCAGAATTTTGGGTTTATTTCTTTATTTACAACTTGTACCCTGGCGCTTCCATCTATATGGGTTATTGCCGGAATTACTGCTTTCTTATCTTCCTGTACCTTAACCGCTAAAAGCATAAAGGGGGAAAGCTGCTTAGCCTGAAAAAAATCTCCTACTCTTTCTTCCAATACAGCCGGAGCATAAGGCCTAAAAGGTTCCCTTTTTTTAACCCTTAAATTTAATAAATCCTTCATTTTAGGATTACAAGGATTGGCCAATATCGAACGATTGCCTAATGCCCGGGGACCGAATTCCATCCTTCCCTGAAACCACCCCACGATTTTATCCTCGGATATCCTGGCGGCAACATACCGGTAGAGTTCGACATCGTTGAATTCTTTGAATTTAATCTCCCTATTCAATAAAATTCGGCGGATATTTTCCGTTGAAAAATCCGGGCCAAGATAAGCGTGCTCCATCTGACTATTTCGGCGGTTACCAAGCATTGAATTATAGATGTAGGCCGCAACCCCTAATGCCCCACCGCAATCTCCGGCAGCCGGCTGGATAAAAACTTCCTTAAACGGGGTATCTTCCAAAATCCTAGCATTAGCTACACAATTTAAGAATAACCCTCCGGCAAGACAAAGCTTCTCAATTTTAAATTCCTGATAAAGCCTTCTTGCTATACCGACTAGAATATCTTCAGTAAATTTCTGCAAACTGGCAGCAATATCACAGTGCCTTTCTTCGATTTTTTCTTCTCTTCTTCTATCTTCGCCGAATAATTTAATAAACCTTTTATTGTACATCCGTAAACCCTGATTAAATCCAAAAAACCGCTGGTCAATACTGAAGCTTGCGTCCGGATGAACTTTAACTATCTGTTTAAATTTGTCTAGATAAATCGGCTTTCCATAGCCAGCTAATCCCATCACCTTTCCTTCGCCTTCCAGAGCCTCAAACCCAAGATAAGTAGTTACTGCCGTATAAAGCAAACCCAATGAATCCGGAAAATGTATCTCTCGAAGTATCCTTATATTGTTCCCCCGACCGAAACCGTAAGCAGTAGTAGCCCATTCACCAACTCCGTCGACAGTCAGAATAGCCGCTTCTTCAAAAGGAGAAACTAAGAATGAGCTTGCTGCATGCGCTAGATGATGTTTAATAAACAGGGTTTTCCCTTGATAGCCTAATTCCTGATTAAAGATCAAAGGCATAATTAATCTATCTTGAAGCCAATGGGGCAGAGTATCTAAAAAATTCTTGCTGGAAAACGGAAACGATTTTAAATGGCTTAAAATTACCCTCGAGAATTTAAGAAAAGGTTTTTCGTAAAAACCCAAGTAATCGATATCATAAGCCGTCAAGTTACCTTTCTGAAGACAGAAATTGATTGCTTGGATAGGAAAATCCGGAGAGTTTTTCTTGCGGCTAAATCTTTCTTCCGAGGCAGCAGCAATTATCTTTCCGTCCTTAATCAAACAGGCTGCTGAATCATGATAAAAACAAGATACTCCTAATATATTCATAAACAGCGGTTAGATTCCGGCGTAAATAAAAGAGATGATCACACTCGGGCCCAGATAAAAAACTAAGAACGCCAATAAAACAAGTATCGTAAGTAGGGGCGCCAGGAAATACAATTTATATTTCTTGATCAGATAAAACATCTCTTTAAAGATATAGATGATTTTCTTCATTTTTTGAATCCTTTTCTTTAAGATTGCCTGAAGCTTCCCTCTAGGTCCGGATCGTAACCTTCGGCCTTTAACCAAGATGAATCCTTGCTTTTTAGGCTACCGTAAATAAGCTTGCGATTAAATAAAGCCATAAAAAATAAGGTTATCCCGAAACCCAAAAAATAAATTAAGATTAAAAATACGGTTATCAATATTCTCTGTATTACCCTGACTAGTTTTGCTAATATTTTTTTAAACATCTTCTAGCCATTCATCGGATTTAAAAGCTAATCGAGCTTATCCTCCCGGGATTTCACCATCTAAATTCCGCTTTATTATCCTTAAAAAACATAATCCAATTTTTTTGCAATATTATTTAGCAATTCTTTATCAAAATCAATTTCTAAATTTTTTATCGCTTCTTCCCTAGTCAATAACTCTTCCCTTATAAGTTTGCTCATTTCCACATGATAATGTGTATAACCGAAATATTTCATAGAATTATACACGGAAATAAAATTAAGGTAACAGTTAGTTGTATGTGCCGGGTAACTTAACTTGGGAAATTTCCATTTCAGCTCTCTTTTTATCAGTTCAACATAAACATCTGAATTAAAAGGTAGGAACCAATGCGGTGATAAGACTGCACATTTCTGCCTCTTCTTCGCCTTGACTAGAACCTCTTCCATGCTCCCCGGAAAATCTTTATATTTAGGGGCATTTTTTACATACGTGTCTAGAAATTCTTTTGCCGCCTTGGCCATTGAAGAAAATTCAGCCTGATGCACATTACATCCACATCTTGACATCAACGGCTGCTTCTTAGATTGCCCCTTAGTCCAGCCCGCAATTATTAATGGTATGCCATAACGAGCGGCTATCTCAAAAGTCAGGTTCATGTACCAGATTGAACAAAGATGGCAGATAATCACTTTTGAGTTTGTTTTTAATATCGCTGAAAACATTTCATTCATATAGTCTGTTTTAAAATACAGGAAGTCAACCCCTAATATGTCCACCGCGTTTTTAACGTTTTCCAGCGCATCTTCAGTTTCAAAACCATGATCAAAGGTAAAAGCAAGCGGGTTTAATTTGTATCTCTTTTTCATATAATACAAAGCAGCCGTGCTATCCTTACCACCACTGCACATAACGAGACAATCATAGCTACCGTAACTTTTGTACATTTTCAGCATTTTTGTGAATTCGGTCTCAAGGTAATTATTTTTTTCGTTCTCTTCCTTTATTTTTTCATAATCCTTGCATATATTACAAATACCCCTCTCATCAAGATAAATATCTGGTTTACTTTCCGGCAATACGCACTTTCTACATAACATCTTTACACCTCAACTTTAAGCTAACTTTTAATTCATTAATCATTTATCCGGAAATAAGCAATAAACTCAGGCAAGAGTGCCTTTGCTACGAATTTTTTAATTTTATACTGCTCCTTATTAAATTAAAAAACAAACATTTCAAGTTAGAATATAGCTCTTGGGGAATATCCAAGGAAAGGAACCAGTTCTAACTTAAAAATCCCTTGGCTAATTGGGGAGCATTGCAATAAATACTTTATAATCACCTAAATTATTTAAGTTCAATTTGCTCATAAAGCTGTCTAGCTAAATCTTTATTTAAGCCCTTCAATATATTATATTGCTCTAATGCTAAATCTTTTTTATCAAGAGATAAGTATGTTTCTCCCAGAATATAATGGGCATAAATATTTTTATCATCCAGAGAAATGGCCTTATTAAAGCATACAATTGCTTCATCGGTTTTGCCTTTCTGAGCGTAGGCATTGCCTAAACCAGCATAGGCAGGAGAACTTTTATCATCCAGAGAAATGGCCTTATTAAAGGATGCGATTGCTTCATCGGTTTCGTCTTCTTTTTGAAGATGGGCATTACCTAAACCAGCATAGGCAGGAGAACTTTTATCATCCAGAGAAATGGCCTTATTAAAGGATGCGATTGCTTCATCGGTTTCGTCTTCTTTTTGAAGATGGGCATTACCTAAACCAACATAGGCAGGATAACTTTTATCATCCAGAGAAATGACCTTATTGAAGGATATAATTGCTTTGTCGGTTTCGCCTTTCTGAGCGTAGGCATTGCCTAAACCAGCATAAGCATAAATATTTTTATCATCCAGAGAAATGACCTTATTGAAGGATGCAATTGCTTTGTCGGTTTCGCCTTTCTGAGCGTAGGCATTGCCTAAACCAACATAGGCAGGAGAACTTTTATCATTTAGAGAAATGATCTTATTGAAGTATACAATTGCTTTGTCGGTTTCGCCTTTCTGAGCGTAGGCATTGCCTAAACCAACATAGGCAGGAGAATTTTTATCATCCAGAGAAATGGCCTTATTGAAGGATGCAATTGCTTCATCGGTTTTGCCTTTGCTTAACTCGTTATAAGCAATTTGCGATTCCTTATTTGCCTCTGCAATATTTTGCTTATTTGCACTATAAACATTGGAATTACTATAAGCAACAAAAATTCCAATCAAAAATGAGGAAACTATTGATTTTATCAACAGCTGTTTAATCATATTACGCTCCTTCTCACGCTAGTTTTTCCCCTAACCCTCTTTAACAAACAATTAGTTAAGATAGCAAAAAACATTTTCATTATTCAACCAATTCAACGTTTTCCATTATACCAAAGTTTTGCAAAAAGAATACAAGAATTACATTTGCTTAAAGCCAACAGCGTGCAGTTTTTGTCCAAATGAAACCAAAAAACGCTCTCAATCATCAAACCGTTTGAGATAGCAAGCAATACTTTCCTTAATATTCTATAATTACTACCCAGCTCTATTAAAATTAACAAACATTTTTTTAATCTCTTCTACCTCATATAAAATACATATCCGGCATTTATCACAGTTCGATCGGCAGTTTCCTCCTATGAAATTTTTAATAAAATCTAAATAATCCGCATTCATTACCTCTTCTTTCAAAGAAGAAATGGAGAAATAATTCTTAGCAAAAAGCGGATCCGCAAAATAACACTTAGGGATTGCTCCATCATGATGAATGGCTATAGTGGTCAAAGGAAAATAACAACCAATCTTAAGATACCTGCCCAACAATACAGTGTCAGGAATTACGCATTTATAATCCCGGGAATTCTCGATAAAATCATCGTTAATCTTAAAATCATTTATATTTGACATTATATTCGCCTTTTTAAGAAGCTCTTCGGTCTCCGGTATCTTATCTAAAAATTCTTTTTTTTGTTGATTTGATAATTCCAATTCTCTATAATCATCACAATTTATCCTCAATGGTTGCATAAAAAAATAACTTATATTTAATTCTTTTAATATAGAAATAATACTATCAATTTTATTATAGCTTAGATTAGACAAAACAAACATTATGTCGATTCGCGGGAATTGTTTATTATAAAAACTCTTATATTTAAAGATACTCTCTAAAACAGAAATTGTTTGAGCATGCCTTTTTTTATTTTGATACAATCTGCCGGACATCTTTTCGGAATCCGTACTCAAGGTTATATTCAACTGGCTTACCAGCCCATCTTTAACAATATTACTTATATCCAAATCATTTAAGTTATTGCCATTAGTTATTATTCTTATAAACGCATCTACGTTTATTAATTTTTCTAAAAAATAAAACATATTCTCTTTATAAAAAAATGGTTCTCCGCCCCCAAGCATATGTATATCTTTAATACTCAACTCTTCTATATCTCTAGCTAGTTTATCTAGATAATTTTTGTTTTTAAAAAAATCTATCTCTAGTTTTGAGTTTATATTTGTTTTGCAGTATTTACAACTATCATTGCACTTCCCGGACGGGTGGAGAAATAAACGAAAAGGCTTTATATCTTGGCATGAACGTAGGCCATACAAATAATTACTCATATGGTTGAATACATTTTCATGGTTAAACTTAAACCGAAACTGTGAAAAATTATTATCTTTCATCTGATGAAATTAATTAAACAAACTATAGATAATGGCAAAATTGTAAGCAGGGATTATTACACATCCTAGTTTTTAATCGCATTTTTGTAGCTTTCAGAGAATTCCAGGCTTTTTTTAATCGCATATCGTAAATATTTCCACAACTATCCTGACAAAAAAATACATTTGAAACCATATTTCCGTTATGCCTTCTTGGCGCAGTGATAATTACACTTTTGTATCCGGCAAAACATTTCCTGCTTATGGGTTTTAAAGAGTAGTAATCAAACAAAGAGTCAAAATCCGGGTTTAAATCAATCTTAAGCTGCTTATATTGATGGCTAGATATCATCTTAAAATTTCTTTCCAGATTAATCAGATCCTGGTCATCCGGCCAAAGCTGATGGTATTGACGCCCTCTCCTTGAATGCTGAGGGTCAATATTATTAGCTAGAAATGGAATAAAGTTCATGCTGTTTACCCTAAAATCATCGGCTATTTTAGTCATCTCGAACAAATCATTACAATTCTTGCTGCAGATAACAGCCCCAAATCCAATGGATTTATCGGGATTTAATTGTCGGATTAAACTAACCGTTCGCATCAATCTATCATAACTACCCTTGCCTCTTATTTCATCATTACCTATGGATAGGCCATCCCAAGAAAAATGAATATGATCAATTTGAGAAAAAGCTATTCTTTCCGCTATTTGTTCGCTATATGCGCCGTTGGTGGTAACGGCGGTTTTTATCTTGAATTTTTTGATGTAATCGGCTATAGCGAATATCTCTTTAATTAAAAATGGCTCTCCGCCGCTTAAGACAATCGTCTGTATCCTCATTTCTTTAGCCTGATTGACAATATCAAATATCTTATCCATATCTATTTCTAATGATTCTTTTACGAGTTCTTTTTTTATGCTACAAGTTAGGCAGCTTAAGTTACAGCTCTCCGTTAAAGACAGTATTAATAATTCCGGGGAAACCAATGGTTTCACTATAAACCGCGACAAATTATAAAGATATTTTCTCAATGTATTCATGAAATTTCGTTTTTTATCTTAAGCAGATATTGGTTAAAATTATCAGTTTCGTTTCGTAACGGACCACAACAATCTTTACAAACAGAATTAATTACTTGTCCTCGCAATATTTTCTTACGCAGGTCATTCATCACCTGGCTATTCCACGCTTCCAAATACGAATCTTTAATTTTTAATAGTTTATCCTTTATTAGCGAACAAGGAGAAAGATACCCGTCTTCTGAAATAACTAAAGTCTTCCACAGATGGATACAATATAATTTATTAGAAAGACTGCCTTTTGCATTTAATTTCTGATGCGAAATTTTATCACTATTTTTATAAAACGAAAGAATAAATTCAATGTTATGCTTTATCCTATCTTTACACCTTATTTTCTCTAATAAAACTGTAAATTCATTTTTCTGTTCATCTGACAAGCTAAGCTTTCCGGCCCGCTCATGCACACTGATTAAAGGCATAAATTGAATTTCATTAACTTCCCTCTCCACGCAATATTCAAAATATTCTACAATATATTTATAATTTTTATTGGTAATAACCGGACAACAAATTATATAAGGATAAACTGAACTATTTTTTCTCTTTATTTTTTTAAATAAGGCTAGCGCCATATCTATGCTTTTGAAATTACCCTGAATACCCCTTATCTCATCATGAATTTCGGGTATATGCGAATCCAGGCTAATACGTAAAATATCCCACTTCGCCTTAACCATCCTAATTAAAAACAACTCATTGAGCAATAATCCGTTTGTAATTAATATCCCCCGCATTTGGTAAAGTTTGATTGTTTCCAGGACAGCTATAAGATCCGGATAAAGTAAAGGCTCTCCTCCCCGGCCGCCGACATTCCAGATAGTTGTCCCGGATTTACCGGACAATTCTATCCATTTCACGATATTTTTAAAAGGCACGATTTCGCCGAAACCAGATACCGTTTCTTTATCATAACCCCCGCAATACTGGCACTTTGAATTACACAAATAAGCAGGAAACCACTCAATTGTCTCCGGGCTCTGCAATTCTTTAAAAACCGAAACATTAAGCCTGTCAAAAGAATCGGTAAATACAGATTGCTTATTTCTAAACCTGTAAGGAATTATACTTTTAATTAGACTAAACATTCTATTACCTATAATACTCCTCATGAATATTCATCTTTAAATTCTTCTTCCGGATTCAAATGCAACCCCTGAAGGCAAGGTTGCCGGCAGGCATCAATACGCTTGAGTTCATCCTGATATTCTTTGGAATAAAAAACATCTTTAAAATCAAACTTGCATAAAGGCATTGAAATTTGTTTCCCGCATAAATAAGGATACCCATCAAAGGTAATATTAAGAGATTCATACCCCGTAGAACACCTCCCGGATTTTACTAAATTATTATCAAAGTATCTGATGTATGACCTTATCACTTCCGCCGAACGTGTGCTTATGTCAATATTCTTAACCAGATAATCGATTATTTCCCGCAATTTATTTTTTTCTAATTCTGTTAATTTGAATTCTCCTTTTTGATAACAAATCTCGTTATTCGGTATTACCGGCTGTATATCGATCCTTACGCCTCCGTATTTCTTAATGAATTCTAAAAAATTAATATACTGCGCGAAGTTTTCCTGCATCAGCGTTGAACTTATGGTAAGATTTTTTATTCTTCCGGGCTTAAGAAAACCATAATATAACAATTCTAAGTTTTTTATTGTCCGCTCAAATGCGCCAGGCCCACGTATATAATTATGGTCATATTCTAAGCCATCTATCGAAATATTTATACCTAATCTTTTTAACTCACCACGATTAAACCTGCGCATAAATCTTCCGTCTAACAATATCCCATTAGAAATAATATTTACTTCCTCAACGCCAACGGAACAAGTAAATTTAATTATTTCGGCTAAATCTTCCCTCAATAAAGGTTCGCCGCCTCCAAACGTTACTCTCTGAACTAAGCAGTCTTTATTCAGGCTGAGAATAGTTTTCTTCCAATCTTGCGCCGTCAGCTCATTTTTAGCGTCATGCCTGCCTTTTCCGGTAGTACACATTATACAGGCAAGATTACAACGATTTGTAATTGCGATGTAAAATTCCCTGATCTTAAAATCTTTACCCATTATTCCTCCAGAGCTATTTTGGTTCAACTGGCGTATTAGACAGACGAAAATCAATTTCTTGGTTCATGGTTTTAATTGGACTGCAGCAAATATCATAACATCCAGGATTATTCCTGCGCGACATATATAACTTTACTAGTTCAAAATATATTTCTTTTAAAGGCAAGTCATTAATATTAAAACCCGTTTTTTCTGAAGCATTACCATTACATACCCTCACCTGGCCGTCACGATCAATTAACATTTTATATAAATGATAATAACAATGCCTTGAGGTGCTCGGCGTTCCATTTAAACTACTTTCCGTAGATCTATCGTCATTACCCCTGTTAAGCCACTCAAGATGATTGAAAGAAACCGGCGTGCGTATATTTTTTATTATATTTTTAAAATCTGTTAGTTGACTTTGGGTTAATGAAAGCTCTTTGTAGTTTTTATTCATTTCTACTAATTTCAATAAAGTTATATTCTTTACTCCATAAGCCTCCGCTTCCTTAAAATACTCTTCAACATCACGGTAATTTAACGCATTTACTACCATATTGAGATTTAAACAAAGGTTCTGGTAATTAAGCCGGCAAAATTGCAAAAACTCAAGCACACCTTTTAAATAATCTCTCTTATTGAAACTGGGCCTCAAGGAATACTGGATAACCGGATTAAAAGAATCCACAGATATAGTCAAAATATCCCACTTAATTTGTTTTAAAAAATTAGCAAAACTTAAATCAAGCAAACTACCATTCGTTAATAAACTCCCCAAAAAACCATTCAGTTTAATTGTCTTCATTAAAAATTCAATGTTTTTAAATAAGGTTGGCTCTCCGATTGCTGATGTTATTGAAATTTCTTTAACCTGTAGATCTTTTGCGGAATTCAAAAATTGCGTTAAAATTTCTTTTGACAAACAATCTCCCCCATCTTGCCTTATACCTACCCGGCAATATCTGCATTTTAAGTTACACGCCTTACTAACAATCAAATCTATACAATACGGCCCTTTTACTGCTTGATTTAAATTCTCTTTAACCCTATAAAATAATTCGTCTGAAATCATTATGTCTGCTCCAAAGCTAATGTTTATTCATCAATAATCACCACTTATCGTTCTTTAAATTAATCGCACCTAAATAAATTAAAACCCTCAAAAAGCGTATTTTTTTTAGTTAGACGATATTCTTGGAGCGCCATTTTAAAAAATTTAATTTTTTCATCCAAGTTGATATTTTCAATATCTATACCGTTTAACTTATTCTCCATAAAAATCCGATATAGATTATCACTGTCTTCTAAATATCTACTTAGTTTTTGTAAATCACTTTCAATGAAACGTTTATTTTCATCAAACTCCCCATCAGTGCTCTCTGGCTCAATAACCGTTAATAAATTATCCAGGAATTCAATTATTAAGCGGTAATCGGAATCAATTATTTCTTTTACCGGTAAACCCGGATATTTTCCCATATATTCTTCCAAGAGATCTATCTCTCTAAATAATAAAAATAAATTCTTCCGCTCTTTTAAGCGGCTGCTAATATCAACAACCGAATCAGATGAAGGCCTTATCGAACAAAACTGAACACAGCTCTTTTTACAGGTTTTTATAGTATTCCTGAAAAAATCAGCTCTTTCAGAAGACCATACGATATCCACTGAATCTTTATCCGCCTCTCCAAAATGCTGGTGTTTTTCATTATTCGGCCCGTTACATACAAAGCATATTTTCTTACCGACAATAAGGGCCCTGGTAAAACCGGAATAACACCGGTCAAAATACATCGGATTAGCAAAATAATTATAAATCTTATCACTAGCAATATCTACATGTAATGAAATTTGTTTTTTTCTATCCTCTATTTTATTTAAAATGTCCCGTAAAACTGGCAAGCGTTCTTTTTTAATCCAGAACTCATTTTCCTTTTCTCCGCGCAGGTCGCTGTTACAAACATATGGCTGAATGCAAATACCGGAAAACTTATATTTCATACAAAAATCGAGCATACCGGGCATTGTTTCTAACGTCTGATCCATTAAAATGGATAAGGTATTAACCATGGGGAGTCTTGCGTTTCTTCTTTTTTTTTCTTCATTAATATAAACTAGGGCTTCCGTCACCTTCTCTAAAACTCCCTCTCCGCGCAAATAATTATGAATTTGAGCGTCTGGCGAATCAATGGAAACGCCCAAAGTTGTAGGGCCACAATCAATAAGTCTACCAATGGTTTCTCTATTTAAAAGCAGGCCATTAGTATTAAGATGTATGATAACGGAAGGATAGTGATCTTTAACGTACTTTATAAGGCTAAAAATATCTGGGCGCATTAAAACTTCCCCACCGGTAAAATAAACCTGTTTGAGATTGCCCATTTTATAAGCACCATCAATTGCTTTTTTAACATAAAATGCATCTATCTCTTCTTCGGATGTTTTCCAGACACCGCACATTTTACATCTTAAATTACACTTAGTCGTAAGAATTAGCTGCAACATAAAAGGCCCGATCAGAGGCTTATTTATTGCTAAAGAAAAATTATACAGATAATCTTCCTTTATGGAATTAAAAAAATCTAATTGGATATCTAAATCGCGTAGAGAATATCCCCACATAATAACCGCCTCCTTTAAAAACTGTTAACCGAACAATCATTCCTTTAAGCGCTTATTTATCGCTATAATTTTTTCATTTATATATTTAGCTTTTAAAGCATTGGTATTGACCTTTTTAGCTTCAAGATAATGCCTAAGGGCATGCTTATAATCATTAATTTTAAAACATTTATCAGCTGCAAATAAATAATAATCTGGCGAGGAGTAAAAATCAGTTCCACTTTCACCGGCCAATTTATTATAAGCATCTAAAATCTGCAATCTCTTTTCTAAGGTATTAATCTCTTGGTTGGAATGCCAGCGGACAGAATTAAAGTTATCCTCCAATTCTATCCCCAAAAAATCCCTATTTTCATAAAGATGCGTACCGCGGGCTATTACTAATAGGTGAAAGGATATTTCATCAATAAATTTTCTATTTCTTTTAATAAACTCGCTGGTCATGATTATATCTTCTTTTGTTTCCGTAGGAAACCCCACAATAATGGTCGCACCCGTTTTTATCCCTGCCTGATGCGTATCTTTTATTACCCTCTCGGCTAATTCTGGAGAAAAATCTTTCCCGATCATCGACAATATCTTAGGGCTTGCGCTTTCTAATCCATAGGTTAAATGAAAACATCCGGCCTCTTTCATCTTATAAATCAGGCCTTTTTTCATCTGCTCGCGTATAGCAGCTTGCCCTCCCCAATTAATATTAATATTATTGTTTATTAAAAGTTCGCAAAGTTCTTCTAGTGTTTTTAAGTTTCCGTTAAGCAAAGAATCATTAAAGAAAAATGAGTTGATAAACGGGTACTTGCCAAGCTGAAAAACTATCTCATCGAATATATTCCTGGCACTGCGAAATCTGTATCTCTTCCAAATATTTGATTCACTGCAAAAAATACACCGATTAATACAACCCCGGCTTGTAGAAATAGGTAATTTCTTCATAAAATATTCATCTAAATGAAAATCCGAAAAGTCTGCAAAAGGCAAAGAATTTAAATCCTCAATTAGTGGCGCATCCGGACAATCAATAATTTCATTAGCTTCGTTTCTGAAAGCTATGCCCGGACAAAAACCTACCTTGCCATCTCGCTCAATTATCTCCAATAAATTCGGCAGGACATTTTCACCTTCCAGGTAACAAATTGCGTCTATATCCGGATTGACGTATAGGAGTACTTTGCCTATTTCTGCCTTAAAACAATGGGCGCCGCCTATAAATATAATTTTATCCTTATTTATTATTTTAATCCTTCTAATAATCTCCTCGGCAAAAAACCTATTCAACCCTGTAATATTAAACCCGATAACCCTGGAATTAATACTCAGAATAACTTCAACGCAATCATCAATAAAATCAGGATGGGCTTTGATTATCGCCTGTACAAAACTATCGCTAAACCAATCCGCAGGCTTATTATATAAATCGCGCCTTCCTTCAGCATTTAAATACATATAAAACTTTATATTAAAATCTAAACAAACAACCTCATGCCCGCATTTCTGACAAACCGCCTTCAACAAAGCTAAATTATATGGCGGCGTAAATACTGTCCAATTAGGGCATTGGATTAACGTTAGTTTCATTTGTCTCCTTAGAATATTAACTACTAGCTATATCGCAAAAACAGGGCAGTAAACACGGCCAATGACAATTCTTAACCATCTCGTGGCTTTTTCTTGCCCGCCCCTGAGTAAGTATATTTTCTAATTTATTTATTTTTATATCGCCATAAGTAGAAAAACATGTGGTGCAATGCCCTTGATTAGATACTAATATCGTTTCACGCGCAGAAACACATCGCACGTCACTAGAAGTTAATATGCCACGATAATATTTTTTTACTAATTCTAAGTTTCTAACTGTGTTCATAATAAATTCGGGGTTCTCCTTTTTAAGCTGCACTAATTTATCAATTGTTAAATCCAGAAACGGCAGCCTTTCTTTGGGAATCCAAAAACTAGATTGTTTTCTTTCTGACATTTTCAGATTATTCGAAAGCAATACCTGAAATTGCAACGAATTTGCTCCTAGCGACTTAATATATCGCGCTAATTCCGGTAATTCCTCTAAGTTTTGATTAAGGATTATACTAATTACGTTAAAATTAACCTGGGGTTTTTCTTTTTTCATAACTGAAAGCAACTTTAACGCCCCCAGCGTATCTTGCCAAGCTAAATCCGAGTTTCTTATAAAATTGTGTACTTCCTTCCTCAATGAATCAAAAGAAATAACCAGGGATATAGTATTATCAATAAGGCGTGGTTTTAATTTATCTAAGTTCTCCTTAACTAATATGCCGTTGGTTAAAACCCCCAATCCTTTTATTTTTAAATCCCTGGCGTACTCAAAAATTTCAAATATATCTTTTCTCATCATCGCTTCTCCGCCAGAAAGACAAATTTCCTTAACTTTAAGCTCTTTAGCCTCTAAGAGCATTTTTTTAATATGTGCTATATCGATATCCTTCTCCTGCTTTCCTGTTTTCCATATATCACAAATGCGACAATGCAGATTACAAGAATGAGTTATGTCCAGTATAAACAAATGCGGCACATAAATTATTTTCTGCTCATTATTAAAATTTCCCCTTCTGGTTCTTATGAATTCAGAAATATTTCCCAATATGTAAAACATCTTATGTAGAACAAAATATCCGTATATGGATATTTTTTTTCGCGCATCCTTAATATTGTTTTCCCGTATCAGCCGGCTTCCTAAAGAATAGCTAAAACGAGGAATTTTTATAAAATTTATTAAAGTTGCAAACCAAAAAGTTATCCCGCCTGTTTTAAGCTCTTTAAGCAGAGGCTGATCTTCATGCAAATGCTGAACTAAAAAATTTCCCCTTCCGTAAATATAAGCCTGCTTAAGAAAACCCCGAGTTGTCTGGTCGCGGTAGTGAACAGTCTTTATCTTTTTATCCCAAACAAAACGGCATCCTTCTTTAAACAGCCTCCAGAAAAACTCCAAATCCTCTCCGCCCGGAAAAGGAAAGCTTTCATCAAACTGATGGGTTCCAAATATACGCCTCTTTAAAGAAACGTTACAAGTCGGAAAAAATATTACCTGAGTAATTCCTTTAAAAAATATTTCGATACTACAATTACCTAAAAACTGGCTAGCTAAGACCGTGCTCTTTTGGGTAGAAGTAATCGTCAGGCCCCCTACAGCAGCTATTTCGGGATTTTTAAAATGGGCTTCGACCATTAATTTTATCCAATCTTTATCTACTAGGCAATCATCATCAATAAAACCGACTATCTCCCCGGAAGAAAATCGCATACCTAAATTTCTAGCCGCTGCTGGCCCTTTATGCCTTTGCGCAAAATACCGTAAATTAGGATGCCTACCATTTAACTGATCCAACATTATCTTTACGTTATCATCATTAGCATCGTCAACTACTATAATCTCATACTTATCCAGAGGATAATCTTGCTGCAATAATGAATCTAAACATTGCCTCAACAAATTACATCTTTTGTAGGTAGGTATAACTATTGAGATATCCATAATTTTATTGTAAAAATAAAGACTTTTATACAGAAGAATTATTCTTCATTAATCCTCTAAAACGTTTATAAAAATAATCATAATAAAAACCGTCTCTAAGGTTATCAAATTCATTTCTACGGGTACAACTTAATAAACAATGATTGCCGCACCTTTTTATGCTTTTTCTAAAAACTCGCGCTTTATCAGAATACCAAAGGTCTTTCAATTTATCTTCATGAATATTGCCGAAACTTATCTCGCCTTTATCCGGCTCTTTTGCACAAAAATATAGCTTGCCATCCTGCGAAATGACTATCCGATTAAATCCCGCATAGCATTGTTGCTTACTTAAAGTCAACGATCTTTTAAAATAATCTTTGATTAGGCTTAATTGAATTAATCCGGTATAAATAAATTTAAAATTATCATTATTTGAAAACTTATATTCCAGCAATTTATCTATGGATTTATCGAGTAAACTATACCTGGATGCGGGTATCCAATTAGAATTTGGATTATTTCTTAACCTTTGATCGGTATTATTCATAACTACCGGCTGAAAACCTATACCATCACACCCTAAAGCGCGCGCTAAATTTACAATATTTATTAACTCTTCAATATTCTGATTCATAATTGTGCAGGCGATGGTTATACTAGGTAAAGTCAAACCTCTGTCTTTCTTAAATTTATTAACCAATTGAATATTATTTTTTATTTTCTCAAAAATACCCTCACCTCTTATATTTTTATAAGTATTTTCACAAGCCCCATCAATAGATATGCCTAAATTATGAAGCTTTGAATCAATAATTCTTTCGATAATCACTGGGTCGCCCAAAAGAGTACCATTCGTAAAAACAGTCGTCTCCATTTTATAATTATAGGCAAATTTTATAATATCAAATAAATCTTCTCTTAAAAAAGGTTCTCCTCCTAGTAGGAATAGTTGCTTAATTCCCATATCTGCTGCTTGTTCTATTAAGCCTTTTATTGTCTTGGAATCCAACTCATAAGCCTGGCTAGAATGCTTAAGTTTTTCATATTTTCCCTGCACATTACACATTTTACACCTTAAATTACAACGAAATAAAAAACAAAGCTGTAACATATCCGGCTCGACTAACGGATAATCTAATTTGCTAGAAAGGTAGAATTTAAAATGCCTCCATAAAATCCTGCTTTTTTTCAGCCAAGACATTAAGCTCGCCTCATATTTAATCACCGCCTAAAGTTATTTTCCCATTAAAATATAAATAATCGCCGGCCGCTATACTTTTTTTGGTAGAATCCAAACACTGCAAGACCCTGCCTCTATGATAAATATCAGAATTTACAATATTAAGGCGCTGTCCCGCGTTTATCTCTTGAGCAGATAAAATAATCGTTGGGGAAAATACCCCGCCTTCGGCTATCTTAGCTACACCAATACGCCCAACCCCGTCTATTCCTGAATAAACAATATCCCACTTGTCATCTACATTATTATCAAATAGAGGGAAACTATGTGCTTGATCATCTTTTATCCATTGAGCATATATTTCCGAAACCATAAGGTTTGTTTGTAAGCAATCAACCTCTATCTCATTATCTATTTTCATTTTAACAATAAACTTAAGGAAATTATCTTCATTTATTTCTACCTCCCAGGATTGGCTTATCGGTAAATATAGCCACTCTCCAATAATCTTAATTACATTCATATTTTCTTCAACAATCCTCCATCTTGCAGAAGAAGCTGAATCATACCAACGGCCCTTAGAACGCAAAGAAGTATATAAACCCAGCCTCTTGGTTAATTCTCTTCCTTCCCAAAATATGCGTCCGCTACCTTGATTAAAAATAAATTTTAACCGATTACCCTTGAGCTCATTTGAGCTCAAATTAAATATTCGTTTATCCCTACCTAAAGAAATACCCAATTTAAAACAAGAATATCGCCCGATAGTAAATTTATTAATCCGTTCAGATTCTACTTTATCTATACGCATTATTCTTGCCTTATCATAAAAATCGGAATTTATTATTTTAGCGTAATTGTGAAATTCATTGGAAAACTTTATGCATAATTCCGGCAATCTGGCATCTTGGCTTGTAAGACCTAATTCGCCGTTCGGAAGGCATCTTTGTAACATATCCATTGCGGTTTCATGAAAGCTTTCGGGAAAAATTCCTGAGCCATACTTACTAAACCAATGCGAATAATCATTTGAACATATAATAAAAAAATACTGCTGTTCAATAACCAATTCTTCATTAACCTGGATACTCACATCCCATTCAATAGAATTCTCATTATTAACTTCAATCTCCCAAACCTGAATTAACGGAAGATTTGGCCACTTGCCTCTAGCAATAATCTTATGCTGATCTTGTTTTCTAAAATCCCATTGCGCTAAATTAGAAAAATACCATTTTCCGTTCGCATAAATAGAGGTCCTAATATGATTGTCTTTAGTTAATTTTATACCCTTGTGTTCAAGAATACACCGGCCATGATCAAAAATTAACCTTAATTCTGGAGTAGATAAAACAAGCTCGTTCTGTGCCTTAGAAATATAACCATCGATATCAGTAGTATTTACTGCGATTTTTCCCGCAAAACAAATAAACCGGTCAGCTTGGTTGGCGGGCCTGTTGGAAGATGGATTTAGCCTGTACTCCAATATACGGCAACGCGATAAATAATCAGAATTTAGAATTGAACCCTGAATTGAATAACCTAATGATAATTGTTCAAATAGCAAAGACGGGATCTCGCCTGACTCTAAAACCCGCTGATATACCCCGATTCGCGCGCTTAACCCAGTCTTTGTAAATACAGGGCTCCAATCCTTATCGTCGTCTTTAATTGCGGGAAACTCCCCTCTTTCTGAATCAACAAACCATTGACTATATTCATCCTTAACCGTAATATTGGCATACATTTCAGATAGCTCAATATCTCCGCCCATTTCAAGCTCTATATCCCATTTGATTTCAAACCTCTCTGAAACCTCAACTCTCCAAACCTGAGTCAATCCCAATTGATAAAATTTACCGATCGCCGTAAAAACGCCTGGCGCCTCTTCCTTAATCTCCCATTCCGCCTGAGTAGAACTATACCATTTATTAGCCACGCTAAATGTCGTATAGGCTCCCGAGGAAGAAGTAATCATCTTATCTTTCCAAATCAATAATAATCTGCCATTATTAAATATTAAATTAAGGGGCTTTCGGTCAATAATCGCTATTCCCCCAGGGCTGCCGATTGCTTGAGAATAAATAGGCACAATATTTGAAACTAAATCGTCTTTTGCCACCATCCCATTTTTCAAGAAAATAGCTCTTTTACAAAGCCGCTGCAGCATCGCCATATCATGAGTCACAATAATAATAGTCTTACCTTGTTCCTTTAATTCGAATATTTTTCTTATGCACTTTCTTTGGAAATATTCATCCCCCACAGAAAGGGTATCATCAATAAGCAAGATATCTGGCTCCATATGAATAGCTATGGCAAAAGCCAAACGCACAAACATGCCTTGCGAATAACATTTTGCCGGAGCATCTATAAACTTGCCGATTTCAGCAAAGTCAATAATCTGCTGATACCTTTTAATAGTTTCATCGCGGCTTAAACCAAATAATTCTGACTGTAAAAAAACGTTCTCTCTTCCTGTAAGCTCCGCTTGAAAGCCCGCTCCCAATTCCAGGAGCCCGGATACATTGCCAGAGATATTTGCCTGACCGCGGTCAGGATTCAACATTCCGGCAATTAATTTTAAAATGGTCGACTTACCCGAACCATTTTCGCCAATAATTCCCAGCAACTCCCCCTTTTCCATAGAAAAACTGATTCCCCGTAAGGCCCAGAAATTTTGCCATGCGGCCTCTCCGTCAACAATAAACTTGATGCGGTACATCTCCCAGACATCATTAAATTCAATTATAGGCATATTAAATACGTTTTAAGGCGCTGGATTCAAGCCAAACCGACACCGAAAACCCGATAAATAAACTGAAAAAAGCCCAGCCAATAACACCGAAAAATGTTACAGCATCAGGTATTTTCCCCCGAAAGATTATATCACGATAACAAATAACGAAAGGAGACATTGGATTAAAATTAAGAATCCATCTGAATTCCGGAGGGACCATCTCGATAGAATAAAAAACAGGAGTAGCCCAAAACCAAAACGTGAGTAAAATTCCAAGCAGATGTTCTAAATCACGGTAAAGAATATTAACTATACTAAACAACAAACCCAAACCACAGGTGAACAAATAAGTCAATAAAAAGATGGTTGGCATAAAAAATATCATTTTAATTATCCCTGGATTATGCCATAAAAAAAACGGATAAATTATACACCAACTTATGAGAAAGTTTAAAAAATAGGATGTAATTACCACCAATGGTAATATTTCTTTTGGCAAACTAAACTGATGTAGAACGCTTTTTTGAGCTAATAAAGAGGGCGTTGCTTCGGATAACGCTCCGGAAAAAAACATCCATGGTAAAATACCCGAAAGAACAAACAGGGCAAAATCCTTTATTCCGGTTTTAAAAACAATAGTAAATACAAAAGTTATTACCCACATCATTAAAAGTGGATTTATTATAACCCAAAAAAGGCCTAAAACAGAACCGGCGTATTTAGCTTTTAACAGTTTCAATGACATACTCCATAATAAACGCCTGCAGGAATATATTTTCTGAATTTTTGCTATAATTAATTTTAAGAACATTCCGCTATTGGTCCTTCCCCATTAACATTATTCTCCTTTAACCCCAGGCTTTTTATATACGCTTAATTAAGTCTCAATGAAAAACATTGCGTTATTCTTTGGAATTCATGGCAAGATAGAAAAACGTAAGGTTAGAAAAACTACAGAGATTGAAATTTTAATTTTCATTAATGCGGGCTTGACCTACCCCTACAAGTTGTACCAATTTTAAGAGAAAACAATCACATTTTCTATCTACTCGGACTCAATAACTTCTAGAGCAATAAACTGGTAATTTTAAGCAACTATGCAGCCTGATTGTATTATATTCTGTCTTCCAGCGTTCTACAAGTACTTTTACTCCAGATTTTTACTCCAGAAGAAACAGTTGACCATTGAACGCAGAAAGAGGTATAATCTTGCTAAGCTACAGTTATACGAGCACCTTTTATCTTATTCAATATTATAATGACTGAATCTTTAAATTCCAACGCTAGTAAGAAAACAGGCGTTATCCAGGTAGATACTGATGGCCTCTGGGTTATCTTCCAGCATTTTGGCCTTGCCTGTGACCAAAAAAGAGACCTCCTCTATACATCAGCTCTTCCGCGTTTTTTGGATTTATTTGATAATTACAATATTAAAGCCACTTTTTTCGTTGTCGGCAAAGATCTGCTTATCCCTGAAAAACTGGCGCTGATTAAGGAAGTAGCCAAAAGAGGCCATGAAATAGCCAATCACTCTATGACGCATGCAGAAGGATTCTCATTTTTATCTTACCGGGAAAAATTGCGTGAAATTGAAGATGCCGAACGCATTATCCAAGACAAACTCGGTGTACTCACCCGAGGATTTCGCACTCCCTCTAACGACGTAAGTAGTGATGTACTTAAAATCCTACAAGACAGGGGTTACGCGTATGACTCCTCGCTTATGCCGACATATTACGGACCACTACTTAAGCGTCTGAAGTTTTCTTCTTTAAGGATCAACCGCAAAAACCATTATTTAGGAAGATTTATATATGGCCTGGCCCCGCTTAAGCCGTATCATCCTCACGAAAATAAGCTCTGGAAAAAAGGCAGCATGAAAATCATTGAAATTCCGATTACCACCATGCCGGCCCTACGCCTTCCTTTTCACGCCAGTTTTACGTTTGCCGCTTACCAAATGGGATTAGGAAGCGTCCTGTTTGACATCGGATACGCGCTGCTAAAAATGACCGCTTATCCTTTAAACTTTGTATTTCACACAAATGAGCTTTCTGACCCCATTTCCGACGTAAGCATAAAACGGCAATACGGACTAAAAATATCTTTAAAAGAAAAAAATAAACTATGTAACCATATGTTAAGCGTGATCAAAAATGATTACAATATAATCACTTCTTTTGAATACGCAAAACTATTGCAGAATAAAAAAATATAATAATGTCACTGAACAATAAACAAGTTTCCCTCATGTTCTCCGGCGGGCTGGACTCAACGACAGCCGCAATTAATCTTGCCCGGAATTACGACCAGGTCCATCTTTTAACCTATTATAACGGACACGGCCATTTCTATATTAAAAACAGTCAAAAACGAGCCGAAGAGCTGTCTGCTAAAATAAACGGTAAGTTTACGCATAATATCATATCGATTGAAGACCTTTTTAAAAAATTAGTCATTGATAAGCTTTCTAAAGATTATGCCGAATATAAATCCGGATTTATCTGGTGCCTGGGATGTAAAATGTGCATGCACACCAAAAGTATTATCTATAACCTGCAAAATAATATCCGCTTCATGGCGGATGGGTCATCAGCCGACTCCGATGAAATGGTCGAGCAAATGGCGCTGAGCGTTTCCTTAATCGCCATGTTCTATGAAGAATACAAGATAAATTATTTTGTTCCTGTCTATAAACAGACCCGCGAAGAAAAAATAAAGATACTAAAAGAACTTAATTTTCGTATGGGCCTGCAAATCGGGGACAGATTTTTAGGAGTACAACCAAAATGTATTCCCGGTGAGCTATACTATATGCCTTATCTTCTCTTCAATAAAGCCATGGAGCACGAAAAGCCATTAGTGACTAAATTCATCAAAGATAAGTATGAATTAGCCGAACAATATATTCAGGAGCACCTTTTGCATGGATAGATACTGCGACGGTAAAAATGCTTATAAGCCCATAACCCTAATTCGGTATTATTTAGGTTTAGCAATTTTCTACCTTTTCCACTTAAATTTCAAATTGATTATATTTTTGAAGCATCATTTCATCAAAAAATACCCCGATTATAAAATCCTTAAAGAATTCCGCAACGCGTATTTCTCTCAAATGCTTAAAGAAATAATCCAACGAAAAGGAATACGTATCGGCAACAAGCGCTCAGTCTATGAAAACTAAATATAAAATAATAATTTCGGCCGGTTTTTTTCTCTTTATCTTCCTAAACTACTTGTCAAGATTCCAGGGCCCGGCTACCGGCTATTGGGATACATATATTACCGCCCCCGCATTCTTTATGACTAATCATCCGATAAATTTTGTCTCCAAAGACGGCGAAAATCTTTATGATTATACGTTACCCGGTAAGATACCCCAGAATCTTGTCGGGAAAGGAACTTACGGCGTAATCTCTAAAGACCAACGTATCGGCACAAGTATCATGCTTGCCCCTTGGTTTGTTTTTTTAAAGCTTTTTGGGGTTCGGTTATTTTTTGCTTTACTCGGCCTGCTTATCGCGGTATTTATCTTTTTCACACTCCGGAACCTTAATCTTAGATTCTTAATCTGCCTGTTCGGAGCGCTGATTGCGGCCTTAAATCCTTATATGCTCTCGTTAAATAAATTAAACCCGAACATTGTGGGAATGATGTTTATCTCCGTTATTATTTATTTAATCTTATCGAAAAAATCCAGCTGGCTATTAATTGGTTTGGTTTATGGAATTTTCGGAGGCGTGCGCAATGAAGGCATCTTGTTTCTCCCGGCAATAATCTATTTTTTATGCACCTCCTCCGATAGAAAGATCAAAGACATTCTGTTATTTTTTCTCGGAGCGCTGATTACTATTATTCCGATACTCTACTGGAATTATTTCGCCTTTGGCAATATACTTATGCATCCTACGCAATTTTCGGGGCTGGAAGGATTCCGGCCGACATTTACGCATAGATTTCTTTTTTGGAAATTCAATTTTAACGGTATGTTTAACTGGCCATTATATACTCGCATTGTCCGGACTCCATATTTTGCTTTTCCCGTTTTTCTTCTCTTACCCTTGATTTTGATAAACTCTTTTGGCGTTATTCTTTCTACGCTTGCGGTTAATGGGATTGTCCGATTTTTCAAAGAAAAACGCCGCTGGCTCATATTTTTGATACTCTGGTTTCTACCCATGTATATTCTGCTCTCGGCTATGGAAAACTGGAGTGAACTTAAAACTTCCTTTTTATTGTTATGCCTAAACCCCATAATCATCTTCATCTCTTTAGGTCTTGAGGATTTAATCAGAAGAATTTCATCCCCAAAGTATATTATCCGGACTGTTTGTCTAGCGGTTATCCTCTGGAGCACTGTTAGGCTTTTATTTTTTACGGATTTTCAGGCTGATCCCCGCTGGTACTTACGTTTCCCCAGAGTGTTACAAAAGAAAGAAATCTCTTTTATCGGAGATGACTTAAGAACAAAACCTGAAAGTCCAAGCGAAATTTTTACGCAAAAAAAAGACCTAACCCGCGCCAGGATCATCCCTTGCATATCCTGGCAAAAAATCGATTTTTTTTCTTTAGCAAATAAAATAAAGCTTGAGCTTAATCAAGATGATTTAACCAGCGTAGACTTCTGGAAATATATTTATGAACATTAATTCAAGATGAACTATTTACTCTATTTACTTTTCAGTTTAATTTATGTTTTTTTCTTTCCCGGATATATTCTGGCGTTTTTGTTTTGTAAAAAAATTTCATCGCCGGAACACCTGGCACTGGGGCTGGGATTAAGTATTATCGTCATCCCCCTGGCTTCATTTACTATCGCCATGTTACTGGGGACATTCGTTAAAGAGACAATCGTCTTTGGTCTGGCTACTGTGATCAACCTGATAGGCTTAGCTAACTTTTTATTTAAAAAACTTAAATAAAATATGTATATCCTTACCTTACACGAAGATACTAACGCTAACATCACCCTTTTTAAAGATACCCAGATACTCTTCTCGATTGCTGAAGAACGCTTAAGCCGCGTAAAATATCAAGGAGGATTCCCGGTAAAAAGTTTACATTTAGCACTTGATAAATATGGATTATCGCTTAATGATATCGAATTGATTATCTGCGGGAACAAATATCACTTCCTCCCCCGGTTACTCTGGGATAAATTCCCTTCTTATACACACTCCTTTTTAGGCACCGCGCAAAAAATATCCGTATATTATCAACACGCTCTGTTTAAAAATAAGGTTTTGCGAAACAGCGTTGAAGAATTCAATAAGTTCATGCTTAAACATAAATTCCACAAGCCTGTGGCTCTTACCGAACACCATACTGCCCATGCCTATTGTGCTTATTTAACATCCGGATTTGATAAAGCCGTGACCATCACTACTGACAACTTCGGAGACGGCCTATCAAGCGCTGTTTTTGCCTGTGAAAACAGTAGGTGCAGATTTCTTTATGGATCAAGCGCGCTGCATTCGCCAGGGCAATTTTACGGAGAGATTGCCCAAGCGCTAGGCTTCCATCCGTTACTGGCAGGAAAAATGACCGGATTAGCTGGATATGGAAACCCGCTCGTTGCCTATGATTTAATGAAAACTTTATTTTCTTTAACCACAGATAGAAAAGGCTTTAAGCTACCCGCGCTTATCTACAAATCCCCTAATCGGGGAACATATCGTAAGCTACGCGAATATAAAAAAGAAGATATTGCCGCTGCCGCTCAAAGACGATTTGAGGAAGTGATGTTGGATTATGTTCTAGCAGCTGTCAAAAATACCGGCACATCGTCCGTCGCTCTCGCCGGTGGGGTATTTGGGAATGTCAGATTAAACCAGAAAATCTCTGAACTAAAAGAAGTGCATGAAATTTTTATTCATCCCGGGATGAGCGATCAGGGGATCAGTTTAGGGGTAGGATTAAAATATCTGGCAGAAAATCTGGGATTAAAACCGTTTAAACTTAAAGATGTCTATTGGGGGACTGAATACAATAACGCAGAGATCCAGAAAGAACTTAAAAAAACAAAACTGGAATATAAATACCTTGATAACATTGAAATTGCAATCGCTCAACTTCTTAGCACAGGCAAAACAGTGGCGAGATTTAACGGTAGAATGGAATACGGTCCGCGGGCACTTGGGAATAGAAGCATTCTTTATCAAACTACCGATCCAAAAGTAAACGACTGGCTAAATAAGAAATTACACCGCGCGGAATTCATGCCTTTTGCTCCGGTCACTCTGGAAGAATACGCAGAAAAATGTTACCAGAACACCGAGAAGGTAAAAGACAACCTGAAGTTCATGACGATCTCGGTCGACTGCACCGAATGGATGAAAAAAATATCACCGGCAGTGGTACATATAGACGGAACAGCCAGGCCGCAAATTTTAAGCCAAGATGATAATCCTGGTTATTATAAGGTACTGAAAGAATACTATCGCATTACCGGTATTCCCAGCCTGATTAATACCAGTTTTAACATGCACGAAGAACCTATCGTCTCAATCCCTAATGACGCCATCCGGGCTTTCAAAGCAGCACATCTAGACTATCTGGCAATCGGCAACTACCTGGTAACCCAATAACTCTTTGCTCGTAATTATTTTTCGATATTTATAATAATCTTTAGGAAGGCTTTAAAAGAATTTAGGTAATTCGGGTGGACTTTAATCGTAAATAAGTATAGCAGTTCAAAAAGTTTAGCCGGCCGAAAATAAAATTGTTTGATAATTTCCTTGCGCAAGATAGACAGCTCTCCAGGAGTAAACTCTTTGTTCACGATAACCGACTTCCTTAAAAAAACAAAGTTATCCCAATTATCTGACCTGATCAGGTTGTTTTTACGGCAATATGCGTACAACTCAGAGCCTGGCAACGGGGTAGCAAAAGATAATTGCAAGGTATGCGGGTTAAAATCAAATATTTTATTTTTTGTTTCTTGAATAGATTTCTGCGTATCCTGAGGGAACCCGATAATTGCGTATCCCATAGCAATTATCCCCTGCCGCTTGATTCGCTGGATGGCTTCTTTTATCTGCGCTTCGGTAATATCCTTCTGCAGTAACGCCAATTCTGCATTCTTACCGCTTTCAATGCCGATGCCGATCTGAATACAGCCTGCGCGCTTCATCAACAAAAGCAATTGGTCATTTAACATATCCACTCTTGTATTGCATGACCAATGAATCATTCTCTCTAAGCCCTTATTTATCAGGCCCTCACATATTTTCTCTACGAAAGCACGACTGACGGTAAAAGTATGGTCAATAATGGCGAAATATTTTATACCGAATTTCCTAACGCATTCTTCCATCTCATCCACCACAAGATTGGGATTACGCGCCCGATAGCCCCGGCCGTTAACCAGATGATTGTCACAGAATGTACAGCGGCCCGGGCATCCCCGGGTTGTCTGCAGGGCAGTTACACCGGAAAAATAGGGAGAAAAATAAGATTTATTTGGCAATAGATCTCTGGCGGGGAACGGTAAAGAATCCAACTCTTCCAAAACAGGCCTAGCTTCTGTATGCACAACCGAATTATTCAAGCGATAATAAATGCCTCGCACTAAAGACAATGGCTTATTTCTAAGGAGCGCCTGGATAATTTCTAATACGGTAATCTCTGCCTCACCGTAAACTACGATATCCAGTTCAGGTATCCATTCCAACGTTTCCTTTGGCAAAGCAGACCCATGAGGACCGATAAGGATTTTAAGTATTTTTTCGTTTTGTAGCTCTTGGCAAAGGCGTTTTATCGTATTAATAGAATGCGTAGCGGAAGTCAAAACAATCACTTCGCAACCTGAAGATTTAATAAATTTAAGCTGTTCTTCCAAACTGAGGCGCAAAACATTGGCATCTAAAATAGAAACAGCTACTTCAGGAATACGCTGGCGCAGGACAGCCGCACAATACGCCAGCTCAAGAGGCGGAATTACGCTGATTAAAGAAGCATGCTCAACACGCTTTTGATAAAATGTATTAGAAAATAAGATCTTCATCATTTACCCTAAACATAAAGAAGAAACCCAACTCGGTGTAACCTCGCACCCCAACCAGCATTTACCGCAACTTTTTACCTGACTAAGCTTTGCTTTAGTCCTTTGTTTTTCTAAAATCTTAGAGTAGCTTTTTTCTCTTATATTCCCCAGCGGTTCTATATCATAACTGCAGGTTATAATATCTCCATTAGGATTAAGCCTAAAGTGAGAAAATAAATTCATACAACGGCGACGCCCTCCTACAGCCTGATCATTATACAACAAATTGCACTGAACTTTTGTATAATGCTGAATAACGGCATTTTCAATTAACTCGGAAAAGCTTTTTATTTTAGTTATCTTGGGACCCCCCCGGGTAAGCTCTGCTCTTACAAATTGCCGAGCGGCTTGGCTCAAATCAACCAAAGAGTAGTCGCTTGCCTGAGTATTTGAGTAAAGAGCGCGTTGTTTTAAACCAACAAACCCTAGATAAACGACATTTAAACTTTTAGCTATTTTTTTGACTTCAGTAATACTTTGATAATTATCTTGATAAATCGTTTGATTTATCCCGATAAAAATTTCTTTTTTCTTAAATATATCGCGCAATTTCTCTAGCGTAGCAATGGCATTCCTAAAACTGCCTACCTTGCCTCTAAGCCGATCGTGCTTTTCATCTGTATCGTCTATGCTTACCTTAATATCAATCAAAAGTCCTTTTGATTTTAGAAACCTAACGGATTCAATTATTTTCTCTGTCAGGAAACCATTAGTCGTAATATGGAATATCCGCGCAGAAGTCTTTTTCTTAAATTCCAAAAGGATCTGCGTAAAATCTTCCTTAAGAAATGGCTCACCTCCGGTAATTACAATTACATCAAGTTTCTTAAGTTCTCTGTCATCAAGAAAAGTAGAAATTTCAGAAGCAGTTAACTCTTCTTGCGCATAGTTATTCTCAAGTTGGGATACTCCGCAATACTTACAATTTAAATTACAACGTAAAGTTAGAGAATAATTAACTAAGAATGGGGCCGAGGCAATATTTAAGCTTCTTCTTAAGTTGTCAGCAATAAATCTCAACGGATAGTTAAGCATTATATCAACTTTCTTTTAAGCAGATACTTTGCCAATAACAGGAGCCTTCGCGGGCGGATATAAAACAGAAATAATCCCGCATATTTGTAGATCTTTATCTCCAAGCTGCTCAAATGTTTATAGCTGACAATATTGGAAGTACCGTGAAAATAATCTTTCCAATTTTTGTTTTTATATTTCTGAAAATAATCCGTTCCTGGATATGGAGTCAACGAATAAAATATCGCAAAATCAAGCTTTGAGCATACTGCCCGGAGAATAGTCTTCCAGATGCTCAATCTAGTTTCTCCTTCCAATCCAAAAATAAAATAGCCATAGGTCAAGATTCCATATCTTTTTAGCAGGTTAATTCCGCGGTAAATATCTTCTAACTTTAGGAATTTTTTATTCTTTTCCAAAATATCCTCTTGAAAAGTCTCAATACCCAGAGAAATAAGCAGGCAACCGGATTTCTTCATCAAAGAAACACTTTCTTCATCAAGCAAATCCAGCCGGCTATTTGATACCCACTGTATATCTAGGCCTTGTGAAATAATCGCCGCGGTTAACTCTTTTACAAATTCTTTTTTTCCGTTAAATGTGTCGGATAAAAACAAGAAACTATCAATTCCCTGCTTTCCCTTTACTTGCCTTATCTCCTGAATTATGTTTTCCACAGACCTGGGCCTCCACCCTGGGCCATAATAAGCCCTGGAGGTGCAAAAAGAACAGGCAGAATCACAACCCCGTGAAGTCCTGATTACCGTAAACTGTTTGCTTATCAATGATAACCGGTATTTTCCATTATCTAAAATAGAACGGTCGGGAAAAACAGTGTAATCATAATTATCCATCGCCGGCCGCCTTTGGTTGATAAATACCTGTTCGTTACATTTGTATCCTAACCCTAGAATTTCAGATAGGTTAATTTTCCCTCCGGAAAGATATTCGATCAAATCACAAACTGTATCCGCAGGCTCACCCAAGATCGCATAATCCACCGCCGCGTAATTTAGGAGCCAATCAGTCATCGTCGTAGCAGGCAAACCTATAAATATTGTCTTTAGAAGAGGCTTCCTTGCTTTAAGCAAAGACGAAAAGAGGATATCGTCTTCTATGGTCGGAGTAGTGGACTGGATTACTACCAAATCCGGCGATTTCATGACGACACGTTCAATTAACGCATCAAAAGATAACCCTTCAGTTTCTCCATCAATAACGGCAATATGTCCTAAATCCTTTATTTTTAATTTCGCGACGATCTCAAGAAAAGTTATCGGCGGCCAAATACCAACCACGGATAGAATTTTCTGCTGACAGCGCTCAACGCGCAATACTCTGACTCTATTTTTTGTTACCGGGTTAAGCAGGACTAAATTCATTTTAGTCAGTGCCCCTTAATCAAGAATTTACCTATGGCCAGATAATCTAACTTCGCCTCAGCAAAAGTAGCCACCGCCTCTTCCAGAGAACAAACAATTGGTTCATTGTGCATATTAAAACTAGTATTCAGCAGGCTGGGAATACCGGTAATGCGATAATATTCTTTCAGTATCTTGTAGTAGCTGGGATTATCATCTTGGCTTAAAATTTGCGGCCTGGCTGTCCCATCAATATGCACCACCCCCGGAGATTTCTTTTTCATCTCATCCGTACATTGTAAAGCAACGGCCATAAACTTCGTGGTAAATTCTACTTTGTGAATGTTTTTGTAGCATGCATTCCTAAATTCAAAAAGCGTAACCGGCGCAAAAGGCATAAATTCAGTCCGTTTTAACTTAATGTTCAGCCAATCATTTACCGTTAGGTCATCTGTCCGGTAAAGTATACTTCTATTTCCTAAGGCCCTTGGCCCAAATTCCATCCTACCGTAAAATCTGGCTACCACCTTACCCTGAGCAAGCAAGGCTGCTATTTTGCTTTCAATTTCTTTTTCTTCGGAATAAACAAGCTTTTTAGCATTAAGCATGCCCTTGGTATCTTCATCGCTATATTCCGGGCCAAGATACATACTTTCCAATTTTTCTGCAGTAAATGATAATCCGCCATCTCCCATATTCGGAAAAACAAATACTCTATTAAAAAGCCCACTATCATTAAACAGTTGGTTAACTTTTATATTCGAAAAAAAACCTCCCGCCAAAAAAAGGTCAGGCTTTTTGCCATCAGCGACAAAATTACCGATAAATTTAAGTGCCACCTTCTCCACCGTGCCCTGCAAGGCATACGCGACATCTTCTCTTCTGTAATCTTTAATCTGTTTTAAAAACCTCTTCTTTCTATAAACATTATTCACCTTTAAATCTTTAGCCTTAACCTTAAACAGCGAAGCAAAAATTTCTTCAAGTTTGGTTTTTTCTCCATAATCGGCTAATGCCATCACCTTACCCTCTTCTCCTTCTTTAAAGCCAAGAACTGCGCAGATGCAGCCGTAGAAATGAGCAAGGCTATTTTTATTTAGAATTTCCGCCTGCTTTATTGTTTTACCGTTTTTAACCTTAATTACTAATCCTGACTTTCCGTCACCATAAGCGTCTAAAGATACCGCCAGAAAATAATCGGAGATAATCCCGCTTGTCGCGGTTTGGATATGCGCCCGGTGGTGGTCACCAAACTCAATTAAACGGTAATTTATGCGCAGAGACTTTAACCGCGCTTTTATTGCCCATGAACCAAGCATTAAATCAATCTCCCTGACACCGGGAGTGCGGGCAATCGCATTCTCTAACCAATCGGCCAGCCTTGAAGAAAAAGAAAGGACGTGTTTTTTTGACGAACTCCTGGAATAAACATGATTAAAAATTCTAAAAAATGCCCGGCCGAATCTTCCCGCTACATAAACCTTGTCTATCTGCCTATTCCGGATAAAGTTTTGAGCGCATTCCAAAGATTTAAAAGGAAAACCCTGTTGCATTTTATTCCTGGTTAATCTTTCCTCTGAAATTGCAAACAAAGCTTTTCCGTCTTCAATCAAGGTGACAGAGGCATCATGACTGTCGCTAATACCTAAAATCAACATTTTACCTTCCTATAGATAACTCTCCGGTTCATTATAAAAAAACAAAACTTTAAAACTTCCCTTGCGATCACGCTTAATCAGCCAACTATCCACTTTAAAAGGCACCCCATTCTCTTGGTTAATAAACCAATTCTTCACAATAATTTTCATATCCGCGGGAATTTTAAATATCAAAGATCTGTTTTCCTTGTATAAAGGGAAAGATTGCATGCCGGTTTGATACCCCTGCTGCTTCCGGGTCTGATTTAAAGTAAAGTTTATGGAATTAACAATATCACATCCCAGATCGTCATGTCCGAAACTCACAAAAGCGTTCAAATCAATAGTTAGCTCTTTAAAATTACCAATCGCATTATTATTTAGAATAACGCAAACCGGAAGAAAGTTGTTTTGCCAACTAACATCAAATTGCGCATAAAAAACATCGGACAACTGTTCTTTCGCACTTAAATCCAATGAAATCATATCCGCACTCTCAAGCTGTTCAACAGCTTCCTGACTATTCTCCATTAATTTATCAAAATTAATTTTTAGGTATACATAATCTTTTGAGTTTTTCAAAGAAGAGGCAAGCGGAATTTTCTTATCATGAGAAAATGCAGTTTTCCAATCACCATAAAACTTAACAAACTTTTTAGAATTAGGAAAATTAGGCTCAAGGAAAAGATTGCCTAAGGTAATTATCTCATCCATTCTTTTCCGTTTTAAATCAAACTTTAGAAATAATCGATTGTAGTTTGGGAAAATCCCTGCTCTCAATAAGGAACTTTTAGCAAGCTGGTAATATTCTTTAGATTCTTTTTGATAGAGGTATTTTTTTTGGTAAAACTCCATATCTTGATTGAAATCAATCCCCAAGATTGCAAAAAAGAAAATAATCGGCAGCGCAAAAGAAACGAACAATGGGATAATTTTCTTTGCATAAGTAGGCCGATAAAATATTGCCTTTAAACCAAAGACAAGAAATATGTATAAAGGCAAGAATCCAGAAATCACTATTCTATATTTATCTCCCTCAAGCCAGTTCCTTTGATACGCCAGAACCATAACTACCAGTAAAAACATTATCGAGAATGAGAAAAATATCCTTTTATTTTCTTTGTAAACAAAATACACCCCAAAACAAATAATTCCTGAAATAAGGAATCCGAAATAACTAATAATATTAACCAGATAAAAAATAAGATTCGGAAATGGCACAAAGGGAGTCCTTACCCACTTGGTAAACGCAAGCAATAGTAATTGCCAAGAAGAACTGTTCTCCCCGAGGCTATTTAACCCATTAAAGAAAAGATGCGGGATATTAAAAGTAAACGTAATGAAAAAAGCAACCGTAAACAAGGCTATTCTTTTAAAATCATTATCTTTCCCCCATAAGATAAAAATAGGAATAATAAACAGTAGCGGTAGAAATCTCAAGCCTGTCCCCGCCAATATGCCAAAAATAAGCCCTTGCAGGAATCTTTTCTCTTTATACTCCAATAAAACATAAAAAAGAATAACCGAAATTGATAACGTCATAAAATTCCTATCCAAAGCCTCAATGGATAACACATAGGGATTTAAAACAGAAAAAATTGACACCACTAAAGCGATTATCTTGTTTTTCACAAGTTTTCTGCAGATAAGATAAGAAAAAATCAAAAGCAGCGCGTTAAAAACTAGGTAAATAATTTTAAAACAGTTAATTTTTAGAATTGGCAGGAAAGTTGCAGTAAACAAGATATTTCCAGGAGTACAGATAATCTGATACACTTTAGTAAGTGCATCAAGCCTGCTGAATCCGGGATTCAGCAGGCCGATTGTCCGAAAGCTCTGCATGTAAAAGCATGACGCGTCTCCTTTAATCAAGTATGAAGCCAAGGACAATAGAAACTCGATATTCGAATAATAAAAGAATAAGAAAACCAGGACAAATACAAATAGTGGCAAAACTAACCACTCATCTTTTGAGTAGGGCGATGAAAATACTTCCTTCAGATTAATTCTCTTAAAATTTCTTACTGAAACCAAAAGAATTAAAAATACTGCACATAATAAGGTAGTTATAATTATGAAACAATTAATATAAATACCGGTTAAAAGCGCAAAATTTATATTTATAAAAGGAACGGCAGTTATAGCAAAGAACATGGTGGAACCGAACCTCTCCCAGAAACATGCGCGTTTAAAGAAATAAACTGAAGCAAAAAATCCATTAAGCGCAATTAATATTAAGAATATAATTGACATCTGATTACTGATTTTCCAAGTGAACCCAAAGCATTAGTCTAGGCCTTTCTTTCTTAGAACATGCTCTACCAAATGCAGTCAGTAAAATGCCTGCGGCCGCCTATAATACCGATCTTAATAGTACGAAAACCTGCTTCGTTTAATCTTAAGTATATTTTAAACTTTTAACCTTCTAATTATTGAAATATAAAAATAACGCGCTTGAAAAGCAATTGTTTTAACCATCCAAAAAATGTTAACGGGATTGTTGATTATTTCTATAATAATCCGCTTTAAAAAATAGGGACTTAAATAATAGCTCTTATAGGCATCGCGCATGATCTTTGCAATATCCTCAACAGAATAATCACAAAAAGAAAACTTAGTATGCAGAATATCCATATCTTTCAAACTTTCTCTTAAGTCTAGTTTGTCCTTGACCTGCTCAAATAGAAGAGACCCAGGCAAAGGAGTCAAAACATTAAACGACACAAAAAACGGTTTCGTCTTTCGGATAAAATTCATTGTATTATTTATGGTCTGCCTATTTTCTCCGGGGCTACCAAAGATACATTGCAGAGAAAATAACATCTTCTCTCTATCCAATATCTCAAGCCCTCTTCTGATTTCTGAAACTTTCTGATTTTTCTTAAGATACTGCAAAATATGATCATTTGCAGACTCCAAACCCAAGGTCATATGAATACAACCGGATTTTTTCATCAAACGGACTATATCCGCCTTTATTAAATCTGCTCTCCCGGCGCAGGCCCAGCGAATCTTTATATTGCGCGATAAAATTTCCTCACATACCCCTACAACAAAACTTTCTTTTAAATTAAATGTCTCATCATGAAATAATATATTAGTAACACCTGTTTTTTTAATAATTAGTTCTATTTCTTCTATGATATTTTTGGCAGAGCGATACCTAACCGTTCCCCCGCTCATTAGGCGTTGAGCGCAAAAAATACAATCAAAAACACAACCCCGAGCTGGCAAAACAAACGCAGTAGGCCTCCCCCAAAAAAGAATGTCCCAATAGTTACGCGGATCAGTAAAATCTCTTATGGGGAAAGGAATGCTATCAAGATCCTTTATGAGTTCGCGTTTAGGAGTTTTATGAATATTCCCGTTTTGTTCTAGATAAATAATACCAGGGATATCTTTAAGATTTGGCCAATTACGACAAACTTCTAGAGTTGTTTTTTCTGGTTCTCCATCGATAATAACATCTGCGATACCCGCTTCTAATATAAATACGCTCATAAACTTTGCAATTTGCCCGGTAAGAATATGCACCTTATCTTTAAAAACATTAAAATATATTTTTGTATCTTCTTGATGATATGGGCTAAAAGGGATAACAATCGCATCAGCCCAGTGAGAATATTTATAGATAGTATTAATAGAAGTCTTCTCTGCTATGGGGTCAATTATTTTTACCTCATAACCACCAACTTTAAGCATTGCCCCAATATAAGCTAACCCCAAAGGAAACGTTACTCCGGTTTTTATTTCTTGTCCGGAATGTCTAACCACTACAGGATCAATACTAATATTGCGGATTACTCCGTTATATAAAAAGGTATTTATTAGTAATACTTTTTTAATAACTTGCTTTTTATCTACCTTCATCTTTATCCCTGTTTATTTTTATTTTCTTTTTCGAAAACTTTATCTTTTCTAATCGAGCTAATTAAAAACGTTTAAAATACAAGAATTTAATGAAGGTCCTTTTTCTGAGGATAATTTCTCTTCATTAGGGTCCATTGCACAAGAGTAATTATATGCGTATTTTGGCAATTTATTCATAGCTGCGTTTACCAGACCCTACAGGGCATTTATAATCGCGAAAGAAATCCCCAGTATTATCAGAATTGACGCTAAGACTAATCTAGTAGTTACAATTTCATGGTTTTTTAGGAAAATCCTACTGAAAAAAACAATCATTAATGGAGTAACCGCAAAAATCGGTACAACCAGGCTTACTTTGCCATAGAGTAAAGCCGAAAGATCGACGATCTCGCCTATCGTAGTCAAAAGCGCGGCAATAAAAAGCAGTTTTAGCTCATTTTTATGCTTAAAAAATAAAATATTTTCTTTTTTATATTTTAAAAATACATAAACAGTCAAAATTAACAATGAACTTGAAGCGGCGATTGTCGAAGCGAATATTGGTTGCGGCATTAAATTCAAGCCATATTTACGTAAGTTAGCCGCGCATCCCGCTAGGACAGCAGCAGCCACGGGATAAAACAAATATGTTTTTTTCCAATGAGTAAGATCGGAATCTTCTTTTTTTGATAATAAAACGACCCCGGAAACTATAAGCAAAATACCAAAGAATATCCCTGGCCGCGGAGCTTCTTTTAAGAAAAAAATTGCCATGATTATGGCGAAAAAAGGCGTCAGGGCCCGTAAAGGCGCAGCACGCCCCGCGCCAAGCTTATGTATGCCATAGTATGTCCAGGTCCTTACCAATGTAGGAGCAAAACATCCAATACCCGCGAACATTATTATTGCTTTGTAATTTAGAAAATATGACTGCGGAACAAATATAAATGTTAATATCCAAAGGAATACCGTGCCGATGACTACGGAAAGATATACAGCGATGAAAGGTTCTACTTTAGAAAACCCTTTTTTCAGGATGACGTTAGAACTTGCGGTAATCAACGCCATCAAAAAAGCCAATACTATAGCAAAGATTGAACTCATATTTTTTTATTATAAAAAACAGACTTCCTAATTCTTCCTCTGAAAAAATTATTGAGACATACTATGTTTAAGCACATACAAACCTGCATCTTCTACTGCCAAGTAAAGATAAATAACATCTTGAATTTGCATTACAGAAAGGTCTCGGATTGTATCCGGCAACAGCGCAGAATGCAAGAACTTTAAATTACTATTAATTTTTGAGAAGATATAAAGACAACGATCTTTTGTAATATAAGTATACGGTCCGTATTCTAATAATTTATCGAAGGAATCCGAATGTAAAATACTTTTCACGTAATCACCAAGCGGGTTATCTCTTGCGTAGGTGTGGGGATATTCCTTTATTATGCTACCGTTATTATCCAGCTTAAACTTTAACATTTTCTGGCTTTCATGGCGCCAGTCATATTCAGTGATAAATAAATCGTCCCGGTAGAAATTTATGCTTCCTAAATATCCGGGAACATAAGCGCTATATTCAAGTTTAAGATGTTTTATTGATTTGAAATCGTAGACATAAAAATGACTATTATCGCCAATAACAAATAATTTATTATTTTTTATTTCAAAATCAAAAATTTCTCCTGAAAATTTTAATAATTGAATCTTTTTAAATTCCGGCATTTCCAAAATTTGGATATAATAAAGCCCCTCAGAATATTCACGCAATATAAAAAGATGGTTTTCCTGGATTTTCGCCTTTATCAGCCCAATATATTCTAAGGAAATCTTATTGCTGTATTCTAATTTCAATGGATCTTGAATATTGTATATACTTAATCCATTATAATCAAACGCAAATAAGTTATTCTTATCCACGGCTACGCTTGTAATTTCCCGCGGAGTCCTAATTCTTGACTTAAAATTTAATCTTTCTGGGATACTAACGTCAAAAACAAAAACACCGCCATCTTCATCTGATACCAAGATTAAATTTTTTAACATAAAACATCTCCTCGCGTGATCTCCAGGTAAAGGGTACTTTCCTTTAGGCGTAAAAGAAAAAGGATGTTTTATTTGGAAAACGTAGATTGATTCGTCGCAAAGGACATATATAAAGTTCTCTTTAATAAGCATATCGTAAATATTGGAATGCGCAGGCACTCTCAAAGGAACTTTCTTATATGCAAAACTCTTTATATCTAACGCGTAGATCATGTTACCAAAGCTAAAGTATATATACCCTTTGGAATAAACAAGCCCATATACCCCCTTATTCTCTATCTTGTTTGGCAAGAAAATTTGCCTTAGTTTTTTAAAATCATCATTTAAGTTAAAAATATATAACCCACCTGTCCTGCAAGTAACAAAAAGTATACCTTCTTCAATAAACATATTCTCAACCTGAGCTTTAATGGCTCTTTCTTTAATCAGAGAAATATTAGCTGGATCGGAATTATTTATTTTAAATACTTTGAAGCTACCCTCCATGCCTAGAAAAATTAAGTCTTTGTATAAAAATATGCTTGAACACCATTTATCAATAGATAAATGAACAACGCATTTTGGTAATCTGGGATCTTTAATATCAAATACATACATTCCGTCACAACCAGCAGCAATATACAAAAGATTATCAGAAAGCTCCATCTTCATAATTATCCCGGAAGTCTTTATTTCAGACAACTTCTCAGGAGCGCTTATATTTCTACTATCGCAGATTAAAACAGTTCCTCCATTACCGACAAAAATCAAATCATCTTTAGCAGCTACACAATTACTTGGGCCAAAAGGTAAAACATTAAATATTTCAAAATTGGCGTTCTTTGAGCTTGGAATACAGTCTGCCAAAGTAACCAAAGGAACTAAAGATATAAAATTGGCAATCAATAAATAAATTAAAATTTTGATTTTATAATTTTTCTTCACCATTGTATGATTAGCATTAATTTTAAAAAATAAAATTATTGGCGAGCTCCAAAATTAATCTCAAAATATTGCCGTTCAAGACGTTATCCAAAGAATCGATAAATATATCAATATCTTCTTTTTTGATAATTAATGCCGGGTTAATAAATAAGTTGTCCTCTCTGCCTCCGGTGTAAATAAGAATATTGTGCCTCTTAAATAATTCCGAAACAATAGCGGCAGGTATTAAGCCTAAAAACAAATCGTTAATCTGCGGAATAACTTTTAAAAACTTATCTCCAAAGACTTCATTTGAGTTGCGCAGTTCAAAAATACACAATAGTCCTATGCCTCGGACATCTTTTATATACTGAGGATATTTATTTTTAAGCTCTTTCATTCTTGCAAGTAAATATTCTCCCTGTACTTTTGCATTACCGATCAGGTCTTCATCATTAATAATATTCAGTGCTTCAATAGCAGTGGCACATTCTTCACCCAGGCCGCCAAAAGTAGTAGTATGAATAGTGCATCCTTTTAATGACCCATACGTTTTTTTAAAAATATGGGATTTAACTATGTAGCCGGCTATGGAAGCCTTGCCTCCCCCCAGAGATTTAGAGAAGGTTACGATATCAGGAATAATCCCTCCATGTTCAAAACCAAACATTTTTCCGGTTCTTCCAAAACCAGTAAAAACCTCATCGGCAATCAGGATGATATTATGCGCATTGCATAAAGATTCAAGTTCCTGCAAATATCCCTTCGGAGGTATGAGTACCAAATCGGCTTTTATGGGCTCTAAAATCATGCAGGCAATATCGCAAGAACCCGATGCGGTTCTTTTAGCAATTAAATTTTTAACCGCACCAATATCCCCATAGGGCAACTCAATACACCCGTCAAGCGTCTTGAACAGTTCTTTGTAGGGGCGAGAAACCAGGCCTGATACAGACATGGTTGCAAAAGTTTTACCATGGTACCCCAAATCGGTATAAATGATCTTATCCCGCTTAGGCCTATGAAATAATAACGCTATTTTTAAAGCGCCTTCATTAGCCTCTGCTCCACTATTACAAAAAAAAGAATACTGTAAAGTAGCGGGAAATATTTCGGCTAAATTTTTTGCTAAAACGCTTTGATAGCTTGAGATAAATGCCTTACATATCTCCAGTCTTTTATCTTTATTAAATCGTTTCCTCGCTTCCATTATCCGCGGGTGATTATGCCCATGATTTAAAACGCTTAGTCCTCCTGAAAGGTCCAATATTTTTTTCCCGCATTCAGTATACAGATACATACCCTCTGCCTTTACTATCTTATATTTATCAAAACCCAATATTTTCAAAAAAATTGCTATACCTGGATTTATATATTTTGAGTAGAACGTTACAATCTCTTTTTGCGCGAGATTATCAACTTCTGATAATTGGATAAGGTTATATTTTTCCATTTATTGAGTTGGAAAGCACTTATTTTCCAACTCCCTCCTCAGCATCACGGCTTCACGATTAAATGAATCCTGAGAAAACACATAATTTAAATACATTTTTGCTTCATTATACCGCGCTTCTTTAATTAAAACCCGGGCAAGTTTTAAAGCAGCTATTTTTTTGTACTTCGGAAACTTATTAGTTGCTTGATAAACTTTTTCCAGCATATCCTTACCCCATTCATTATTTCCTTTTCGTAATATATCGTCAGCTTCACTTATAAAGTAGTTGTTTCTCAGTAAATACTCTCTTCTTGGGAAATAACCGTTCAAAGGATATATTGTGATATCCAGCGCTCTTATTAACATAAATATTAAAAGCATTCCACAAATAAAATAACTTAATCTCCTTTGTTTTTTACTGAATTCTTCTAGCATATAAGCGGCGAGTATAATTCCAGGAATTATGCTAATGCAACTCCAATCCAAACTACCTAAAGCCCAAAAACTTTGTATAATATTATTGCGCCTGATGAAACTAAAGAAAAGAAAATAAAACAAGAAACAAACCAGTAACATTTTTATAAATGGTTTTCTGTTTCTTATCGACTTTATCACTGAAATCAATATTAATATCCCTAAAGCAAAATTAACCATGGTGTTTTCATAGTCTAAACTACCAGCGACATAATTAAAAAGCTTAGGAAAAGGTTTTATGGCAAGCAAAATTAATTCTCCCAAATATAACCCAATGCCGTTTAAGCTAATCCCGAAAATAGATTCATCTCGAATGTAACCAAATCGAGTAGCAGCTGGGTCAAGGCTAAAATATATAAGCGGCAATGCCATAAGCAAAGAAATAAAGAAAGAGATCCAAAGATTTTTATTCCTCAGCCAGAACCTGAATTTCGGACAAACGGCTAAAAAAATTATATAAATCGGTATTAAAAAAAGCATGTCTTCCCTAAACCAAAAATCTATTCCTATAACAATTCCGTTAATCAAAAATAACTTTTCATCTGAATTCTTAAGTGCTTTGTAAAATAACCACAGAGAAATAATTGTTATAAATAGTATAGCCGAATTAGTATTATCCGCTATCCTAGAAGTCGTTAGATTAAATTGACAGGTCGCTAATAAAGACGCGGCAAACAACGCGCCCATAACACCCAATTCCATTTTTGCCAGAAAATAAATTAATAAAATATTCAATGTTCCTATGATTACAAAAGGCAACCGGGCTCCTAAAAGATTATCCCCAAAAATATACCAACCTGCTCTTATCAGGTAGTTGCCCGCCATCGGTGAGCCTTCTGGTCTTGTATCCACTAACGGCATATGCAGATGCTTTAGATTAAGCGAAATTTCTCTTACCGAAATAAAATCCTGCCTTTCATCCCAAACCACGCAACAATTTAATGCCCCATAATAGCGTAAGGCAAAACCAATGATAATAATGCCAAGTAATATTAATTTTTTATGTTTTTCTAACATGTAAAAATCTGATCTTGAATATTGTTATTCCTCTGTGCGCAGTTACCGCAGATTGCGATATCATTTATGCCATCTTTAATATCCCTGCGAAAATTACAATAGGCATCATTCTTCCAAATTCGCCTAAAACCCAAATACTTTCCATTATAGATTAATCTTCCCATGGCATGCCTCTGGCCTATATCTTCCACACAAGGTAATACGAGCCCGGAATAACGGACCAGCGCCCCCTCCCAGGGAATGTTACAACGGTTAATTCTTCTAATGTTATTCTTATTAAGAACGAATTCCTTATTTTTAGGTAAGATATCATCATAATTTGATAATTTAAATTTAACAAGATTGATCTTATCTTTATCCAGCTTTAAGAAGGTAACTTTATTAACGCCTAACTCAGCTGAAAGCTTTTTAATTTTTGGTATCTCTCCTTCGTTGTCCTTCATCACAATAAACTGCAGTTCAATAAATGGAGTTTGGGCCTTAAGTTTGTGTTTTACAGAAACCAATAACTTCATGTTTTCCACTACCTTCTGAAAATAATTTACTCCATGGTATCGATTGTAGGTTTCCGGAGAGCCGCCATCAAAAGAGACTACAAGATAATCTAATCCCGAACACACAAGCGCGTTGGCGTCTGAAGAAGTCAAAAGAGAAAGGTTTGAACTAAGCGCAACGATTATATTTTTCTTTTTGGCGTACTTTATCATACGCATGATATCTTTATTAAATAACGGCTCGCCAAAATGCCAAAGGCGCACAGATAAAAGTATATCCCCAATCTCATCGATAAGCTTACAATAATATTCAAACGGCATTGCTTTACCTTCAAAAGTTTGCCCATCGTCTTGATACATCTGTGAGAATCTTTCGCATTTTATACATTCATAATTACAGTTAGCCGTAGGTTCAATATTTATATTAAACGGCAGGCCTAAGCAATTACTCATCTTAAAAAATAATGAAATTTTAACCAATAAGAAATTACCTATCTTTTTCGGGCTTAAAATAACCCTGATAATACTTTTTATCAAAACGCACAGCTCTAAAAGAGTATATCGGCGGCGCAATATTTTTACTTGCATGACAGGCCTATGCACTATGCGCTCTATAGTTATTCAAAAACTTTTTTTTAAAAAGATAACGCATTATAATCGTAACGCATTCTCGGGGAGATAATTTGGAGGTATCCAACCTGATGTTTGGATGCTGAGGGGGGTCATAAGAGATATCAAAACCAATTAAATGTTTAATTTTTCCGTCGCGTGCCTTTTTATAGAGCCCCTTCGGGTCTCTTTGTTGGCACACCTCTAAAGGGCAATTCAAAAATACTTCCACAAATTGATCCGCAGGAAACAGCGCTTTAACCTTTTTTCTTCCCTCACCAATACCAGAAACAAATGCACAAATAGTAATTATACCCGCATCTATAAACATTTTAGCAATTTGCCCATTCCTTCGTATATTCTCCAGGCGATCTTGAGTGGTATATGAGAGATCTTTATGTAAAATTTGACGAAGCCTGTCACCATCTAAAATATAGGTTAAATATTCCAAACGATGCAATTCCATCTCTAATTTGTTTGCGATGGTCGTCTTTCCGCTTCCACTTAGTCCGGTAAGCCAAATAACAAAACTCTTCTGCTTAATCAATTTCTCTCTCTGCGCCTTCTTAATAGTTAATCTCTGAGGATAACGCATAAATTTTACTTATTGAATATTATATTCTTTAACAAGATTCTTCCCGAAATACTCCGAAATCTTTTCCCACCCTATTTTATGAATATATTTTTTAAATATGCGTGCTTGATACTTGTCAAATATCATTTGTCCTGCTTTGTAGAGATTGAGCTCTGCAGAATACTTATCAATTGTTTTACCTATATTAGAAAATTTATATCCAGAGAACTTCACTTGCAAAAATTTCTCCAACCGTTTAAGTTCATTTTTCCCTTTTTTCATATCTTCAAGCGTGGTAAAAAAAATATTTTTCCTGGGGAAAAAACGTACAAGCTTAGGGATGATTAACGTATGCATTATCTTTAAGGGATTACGCTCAATGATCGAGCAAACTCGTGTAAAACTTAATTTTAATATTTCTTCTTCACTGATATATTCGCGTGGGACACTTGATATAAAATTATGATAGCAAGTCTCTCCTCTGAGCGCTACGAGGAAATGCGATTTTATGCCTTCATAAGGATTACGCAGCATATAAATCAATTTATTATTTTTAAGACCACCCTTCCCATTGTAATATTCGCGATAAGGGACAATAAGCGCTTTATCAATCAGGTATTTGGCATGCGTAAGATCACTTTTATCCCAATTAGAATAATAAAGCTTTTCTTCAACTCTTTCTCTACATGATGCCTTAACCGTTTCCCCGCTAATGAATCCACTTTGGTGGGCCAAAAAATCTGTCATTGCATTGGTACCGTTTTTACATTGCCCGATAAATAAAATAGGTATTTCTTTAATATCCATCATCGTCTCCATTATCTTTTACTTACAATAAATACGATCTTTAAATATATTCCGTTTCTTAACCATGCCCTAAAGAACTATTTTATCGCTATTCTTCTTACTAATTCTACAATATCGCCTAGAGCATCCTTCATATACGGACCGTAATTATTAATAACCAGGTGTACCCGACTAAATATTTTTTCGGCTTTATCCCCTAAGCGATAAAATAATTCTTTAGGCTTGTCCTGAACTAAATCCGGACTCCGCATAAAAAGCCTTTCTTTCCTTACCTCATCCGGTGCATATATTCCCACAAATAAAATCATATCCAATATACCGCGAGGATAAACACTTTTCTGATTATAGAGTAGGCCATTATTCCCTGAATAGACAGACAGTGCATCGGCGGCGGGTGGCGCAAAACCAAACCTTGCATCCCTTTCATCATCCATGCTCTTCTTCCAATATAAACTAATCTGTAAATTCTTTGCTTTTTTCGTAAATTCTTCCTCTGTTATATATATATTCTCATCAAAGATATCATTTTTCCTTTTCGGCCGCGTGGTATACCTTACCGGAATCAACACTTTCTTTTCTCTACATAATGAAGAGTTTCTAATGCTGTTTAGTAATGTTGTTTTGCCGGAACAACTTGATCCAACAATAGCAATGTTTTTAAAAATCTGGCATCCATCGCTCAACAGTTTTCCGCCCATATTGACTGTGAAAAGTCCGTGCATCAAATCAGTTAAGCCATGATTTTTGCTTTCTATCGCTTGATTATTTTCTCTGCTCATTTTAAAATAGATCTATTTTGCTCCTACGCACATAAGCAGCAATAAGAGTAGCGTACTGTTCCCGAATACTGCTGGGGATAAAGTCCTTCCAGTTTTCATCTTTTTTTCTTATTCTCTCACGAATCATTGTCCCGGAAATTTTTTTGTTTCCCAGGTCTAATTTTATCACTTTAAACCCCGCGTTAATAAACAATTTTTCTTTAAACAAGCTCCATTCTTCAACAAAAGTCGTTAAAAAGATTGTTCCCTTCGGGACAAGCTGCTCAATGATCCCTGGAACCAAAGGGGCTGGCAAGATTGAAAATGTCTCTCGAGGAATCTTAGCATCATGCATTAATGTAGACTCAACACATTTGAAACGCAACCAATACGGTAACGGATTAGCATCATCTGTCGCTCGCGCACCACCAATTTCCGGTATGTGGTTACCAAACGGACGAGTTATCCCAATCCAAAGATGATCCACCTTTTTCGCAGCAGCAGCAACAAAACGTAAATGTTCTAAATGAAACGGTTGAAATCGACCGACGATAATACCATTCCTATGTTTTCCTAACTTTTTCGGACAGATTTCTTTATGCATAAATCCTCCTGAAAAATTCTAATCGAAATCACGGCACAATATCTTAGTTTTAATTCATCTGGATACAATTCTATCGATGTAACTGTATAAACGCATTAAATATGCTTGAAATATTTAATGAAAAAAGCAAATTATTTTCAACCCCACAGGCATGCGAACATGACTTGCATTCCTTTAAAAAAGGAAGTTTATTCCATGCCGATCGGAACCCCTTTTCCAATACATTTGCCTTCGGTAACTTTCTTAAAGCTGCATATCCACATGCGTACAAAGTTCCATCTACGTCCAGATGTCCAAAAGCGCGCCCCGCCCAACACTGATAACGCTTTGACGATTTTATATCTGTCACCTGATCATCATAAGGCCACTCTAGAGAATTTTTAAGGTATTCTAACGAAGAACCTATCGGCGCACCGGTTAATTTTAATTTAATCAGCTTCCGAAAAACATTTTTCCTTTCCTCTTCCCGCAATACCAAATCTTTTACCTCCTCTATGTGCGGATGGAGATAACCTGGCGGCTTGAGAAAAAACTCTAACCTATTAAAATTAGCAAGAATATTATTTTGCCTGGCAAAACCAACAATCTCGTCAATATAATCTACATTCCAACGGGTTAAAGTTGTAGAAGTCCATACCCGAATACCGGCTTGCTTAAGTGCACACAAAGCAGATTTCACTTCTTCAACGCTATTTTTCCCCCGCAAACGCGCATGTATACCAGGCGGACCGTCGTAGGACAAAAACACAATATCGACACCTTTTAATTCTCTAATCCGGTTAACAATTTCAAAACCATTGGTAGACACACCGACAAAAAAATCAAGGTCTTTGGCGTATCTAATAATTTCACCAATATCTTGCCTTAACATCGGCTCGCCTCCGGTAAGATGCAAGCGCTTAACGCCACAGGCTTTCATCTCAGCAAAAACTATTTTCAAGGATTCTGTGGTCCAGATGTCCTTTTGCGGCAAATCGTGAACGCGGCAATACACACAAGAATTATTACAACGATACGTTAATACCACATATACACTAAGCGGCACTCTGTAATTAGGCTGCAAATGCATTCTGGCGATTTGCCCGAGAAAATACGCACTTTCACTCAATCTCATCCTTCGCCCCCATTACTTATTCAAAAAACATAAAAGAATAATCTCCCGTATAACCAAATTTATCAAAAATCCATTTCCACTCATCCGGAGTATAAAAACATTCACAGGTAAGTTGCCAACATAATAAATTGTTCTTTTCTTTCTCGTTTCTATAAGATTCTACAACAATATAACTATTCCCCCTCTTCACTCTTTCTATTTCTTTTAATGCCTCTTCTAATTCAAAGATATATAAACTATGTAACGTGCCCAGCGAGATTATAAGATCAAAATAATTATCTTGATACGGCAATTTACAAGCAGTCCCCCATTCAAGGGATGGCTTGACTTCTTCTTTGGCATGTTTTAATGCATACTTAGATATATCTAAACCCTTAATTTCTAATTTTGGCACCAATGATTTTATCTCATAGAGAAGAAAACCTTTGCCACAGCCTACATCTAACAGGCGTTGTCCGGGTTTAAGGCTATAATGGTCGATCAATGCTTTGGCCACCGGCTCCCATCTTCCATCGTAATCATAACCCCCATATCCATACTCTCGATTGCCATCCCAGTAATCCCGATCAAATCTCTTTGCAACCTGCGCACATTCTGCTTTATCATGTTTAATAACCCGCTGAAGATAGTCTCGTTTTGTTTTAGAATGTACTGTGGATAAAAAATCAACATACGCCATAGCCGGCCCCTTTTTTTCTTTTGTTGATTATATAAAACCTAAATGCTCTTTCCTGATACCCAAATAATCCAACAACATTAAATTTTTTGAATGCTGCGTACAATGATGCAAACAATCTTTATGCGGGTTTAATTTCGAGATTTTGTTCTTTATTTCATTACTAAACCAGATTTCTCGAAAACTCTTATTTTTGATCGAGCCCAACTTTCCACCTCTTGTATACGCCTTATCTTGGCAGGCATATACATTCATATCCGCTCCAATAACGGTCATACATTCACTAAAACAACAATGGGTATAGCGCTTATTATAACTGCTATCATCTCCTTTAAAATAATCAAACTTGTCAATAATAGTAAAATTATTATCTGTCAAATCGGTTACACCTTTGTTAATTTGTTGCCTAACTAAATGTAGAATCGGCCTATACTCCCGCCGGTTTTCTTCTCTCTTAGTACTTATCACTGCTTCGGAAAGTTTAACGTGGCCCACCCCGATTTTCTTCATCAGCTTCAAGAATTTATAAATCTCTCTGCAGTTTCCCCTAGTCACAATGAAATGTATACCCAGCTGACATTTTTTTTTCATATTCTTCGAAAAGTTGTAAATATTAGTACATATATTATTAAATTCTTTAACACTGACGTTTCTGATCTTTGCATACGTATCCGGATTGGCGGCGTCCATAGAAATACGCACCCAATCCGCTTCTTCACCAAGTACCAGCGCAGTTTTGCCTTTCAATAAACTTCCATTGGTTAAAACCCCGATCTTAACTCCAGCCTCAGACAACCCCTTAATCGTTTCAATAAAATAGGGGTAATATAGGGGTTCACCACCTCCAGATAACGTTACAGCCTTAACTTGCATACGGCCAAAATCAGTTATTATTTCTTTCATTTTATCTTGGGGTATTTCGTCATTATCTCTGAAACATTGGCTCAAATATAGCTTGTCAGTTCGATAACAGCAATAGTAACATTTATGAGTACATCGGTTTGTCGGCTTTAAACGGACATGGAGGGGAGAAGAGAATATCCCTTTTGCGATATCCTTTAATTTAGAACCGAAATGAAAGATTTTTAGATCTGAATACAGTCTCGCCATTTATTAATAACTCGATCCTTAAAACGATTACTTACGGGTTACTACAGTATGAATAAAGTTTTTGATTTCGTCCTTTTTCTGAGGAACCCACGGCGCATTCTTTTTCCTCGCTCCGCCTTTAAACGGGCCTTTAATGATTTCATGAATCACCACAAAATCAGAAAGCGGAACCACAGTATGCCATACGCTCTCCTTCACTCTACATAAAAAATGACTTCTCTGGCCATGCTGCCTTAAAATAATTTTCTCAATAACACGGCCATGCTCATCAAAAATAACAAGATAAAAACTTCCTTCCAGAACAGATAATGACTCGTCTTTACCTTTATGCGCATGAGGCATTACATAACTATCTTTACACAACACAATAATCATTTCTTGCAAAGAATCATCTTTACCTTTATGCAAACAAAGTCTTGCCCTTTTAAGAGGAGCGGCTAATGCTTGATGCTTTAGCTTACGGATTTCTTCTTTATTTATTTTTATAACCCCGCTATTACTATCTCCTGCCCAAGTCACCATCATTTCCTCATCTCTCTTTTTTTAACTGACGTCCCAAGGGAATTTTATTTCCTATCTCTTTCAATGAATCGACAACATACCGTAAATCATCTTTTGATTGATCTGGCCCGCTTGGTAAAATAAGGCCCAGCTTGGCATACAATTCAGATTGTTTATACTGCTTCCCTTTATGGGTTGATAACAAATCGCACAGAGCGTGATCAAATGGTTTAGCTATGATATTCCTCTTTCTAAGCAATAAAATTACTTTTTCCCTTTCAATACATAAAACTTCTACCCACAAAGGAAGCTCTCCTTCTTCTATGCGCACATCTATCATTTTTATATAATCTAAATCATGCAAACCATCTTTATAGAAATTATAGATATCTTTTAGGGCTTTAATCTTTTCATCCGCTTTCTCAATCTGGCTTAAGCCAATAGAAGCTAATATATCATTAAATTTAAAGTTAAATCCTGCGATACCGTACTTAGACATAAAATTAACCTGTTTTGTAATACCACCATCTCTGATATTCTTTAATCTCTCAAATAATGCTTTTTTTCTAGTAACCACCAGGCCGCCTTGCACGGTAGTAATAAGTTTTGTGATTCCTAAAGAAAATACACCAATATCCGACTGGGTACCCAGATAACCCGAGGAATTTTGTGAACATAATGCCTGTGCAGCATCCTCTATCACCCGAATATTGTGTTTTTCTCCCAATCTATAAAGAGATTCAATTTCAGCCGCTCTTCCATTTAAATGCACTGGAATAATCGCTTTCGTTTTTCGGGTTATCGCCTTTTTAACTTGTTTTATATCAAGCAGTGGCCTTGAACATTCCACATCAACTAATTTAATCTTTGCTCCTAATAACAAGGGAGCTTGTGCTGTGGCTATAAATGTCAAATTAGGAACAATAATTTCGTCACCTGCCTTAATTTCAAAAGCAAGCAACGCCATTAAAAGTGCGGCACTTCCATTTATAGTCAATAAAGCATACGGAACATCCAACAACTTTGCCAGATATTCTTCAAGTTTTTCAACAACTGGCCCTTGCGTCGTATGTCCGGCCAGTATTGATTGCTCAATCTTCTTAATTTCATTTTTTCCGAGGTTTGTCTTCCACCAGGGAATAGGATATTTTCTCATAATCTTGCCCAAATAAATGCCACCTAACCTATAACTTATTCCAAAATGCCACAACACGGCTTAATTTTAAGCCGGCGAGCAAATTAAAATCTATTGCTGAGCCGGTCCAACAATGTTCGCAGCGATACGGCAAAGTTAAATTACCAAGCGTTTCTTTGAGACTTCGGCCAATCGAGGTCAAATAATTCTGGGAGCAGGGAAACATATCACAAATAAATACTCTCCCATCAGGACTCAAAAAAAAGGAGAACAAACTCACTAAACAAGGTATTTTTCTTGGGCCTGGCCAGCGATAAAGATGCTGTAATCCTGCAACACTATTATTGATACAGTTATTTCCTTCATGCTTTTCTTTAATAAGTAAAGTTATGGCTTTTTTATAATCTGTTTCATTGGGGAGTTCGGAAATAATATTTTTTTCGATATTGCCGCAATGAGTTTGGTCGGCAGGCTGAAAAAATACTCCCACACCATATTCCTTCGCAATATCAAGAATATGGCGAATAAAAAAAACGTTATATTTTGAAATTACTGTAGTTATATTTACTTTTATGCCTTCTCTTTTGCATGCCTCTATGGCCCCTATCACTTTATCATAAACTCCTTTGCCTTTTATTCGATCATTGATGGGCCTAGGCCCATCAAGACTTAATTTGAGCATATCTATGTTTCTAATAGCGTCAATTTTTTCTTTTACGAACATGCCATTCGAATTCATCGACACAAACATTCTTTTCTTTTTACAGAAATCAACTATTTCCCCTAGATCATCCCTAAGCAGCGGCTCCCCACCGGTAATCACAATAAATTTTGTGCCCAATCGGTAAAATTTTTCGATCAAACAAAACAGATTGTTCGTATCCAATTCATCGGTATTCCTTTCATGGTATCCGCAATATACGCACTTTAAATTGCATCTATACGTAACATGACAAACAGCTATCAAGGGGAACTTTTTCTTAAATATAATCCCCTCAACTGCTTTTTTAGCAATAACAACCTTATCAAAAAAATCCATCCCTACCCTCCTAGAGCCCAGGCTGTATTAACCGTGACATTATCATCTTTAAGCAGAATTTCTTCAATTTTGAAATCATCCTTTAAGACCCCTCGTTTCTTTAATAACTTTTTAACAGATCTAGTCCAGTAAGAATCTCCTTAAACTTTAAATGAGGAAAAAGATTTATATCTCTACTCGATCTGAAGGTTAAGGCAAGCGGGACAATTAATATAATCTTATTAACCTTCATCTTAGAGTATTTTTAAGGTTATTTTTCTTCTAATCCTTTTTAACAACTCAGATAACGAAGGGAAAAATGTCAAGAAATATATCGCCCACACATATGGCGAAGGGATTTTATAAGCCAAAGACATAAGAAATGGTCTCCTTGCCTCCTTATATTTACCTAATGAAAAAAGCTTT
>Ga0268280_1000246_pt1 | contig 50431 bp, 48 predicted proteins | sample saktaG_9_FD_190139 | JGI IMG/M metagenome (GOLD analysis project Ga0268280, IMG submission 190139) | Saline water microbial communities from Sakinaw Lake, British Columbia, Canada - sak_2011_5_24_40m | ecosystem: Environmental > Aquatic > Non-marine Saline and Alkaline > Saline ...
GAGACTTTGACCGATTTGGATTTGAGTCGGTCGGCAAGCGGTTTGTCGAACATGTGATACCTCCGGCGATGTTGTGATGAAAATACTGTTTTTTCGCCTTGGTATCATTTGATACTAACTAAAAGTGAGATAAGCTGATCGGATAAGTTCTCTCAAAATCAAAGAACCCCTAACAGGTATAAAAACCTCTCAGGGGTTTCTTATTTTCTCCCGACGAACACAAAGGAAAAAACTTGTTTCGCAGGGCATTCCTTAATATATTTGATATGTGAGACGCCGAAGTGGCGGAATTGGTAGACGCGCTGGACTCAAAATCCAGTTCGACTCAAATCGAGTGGGGGTTCGAGTCCCCCCTTCGGCACCCGATAAAGATTCAATGCAGTAGGGAAGATGCAGCTTTGGAGGCTTGGTATTCCCTGGGCTTGATAGTGGGCATTTCATTCTCTCCGATGGTTATTCTTTCCTCGATTTTTCAAAATCATATCCGAAGAAGCTACAAAAGATCGACATTGTCTATATATCGTCCTATTAGCCAGCGGCATCATCTTAGGATATAGATCATTCAAACTTTGCGAAAAACTATTTGACAATAATTCATGATCTTTTAGATAAGCATACTGACCTTGGAGAATATGGTGAAACTATCACAATGTCTTCTATTACTATGTATCGTCGTTCTGTCGTTTCAATTATCTTGTGATAAGAAACCGACTGAATCGGATAAAACTCCACCCGCACCCATTGTCGCGATTTATCCTTCAGCAAATATTCTTTCTTTTTCTGATTCGATTCGAGCCCTTTGGGATTTTACAAAAACTGCCACCACTTTAAAAAGTATTCTACTACCCTATAATTGTCCAGTCTCGTTTGTCATTGCTAATATCGGTCCAGAGGGGAGCATTTTGAATTATTCCGTAGTCGACGATGGTACGCTCGGAGGTTTTCTTACTTTCACCAACAACCAAGGCTCAACGAATACCGGACATCCAAACATTCCTGTCACCGGCTCTTTGAATGCTGGTGGTTATGCAACAATCACCGTTTCTGTCGGCCCTGAATTTACAGATAGCAGTTTCGGTGGTCTCGTGGGATCAACACTTGTGTTAAATATCTACACACCAAATGCTTCGAATTACATCAAAACTCCCGTTGCAGTAGACATAAGGAATTATAACGACGAAGTGCAACAACTATGTGGAATTTGGAGCGGAACATGGTCTGGAAACAGCTACGGGCAGGCATCGGCAACTTCGCCCGTCAGTGGGACATGGATACTCAATTTACAGAGTGTCGATTTGGCAAATCAGACCGCATCCGGCACACTGACTTGGAACGGCAGCGATGTATACTGGAATCCTGAGCCACATGCCTATATTGTGAATCGAACAATTGTATTTAATAAATATAATTCAGACTTTGGTCTCCCTTGGATGCCGCCGTGCGATGGGGTTGAGCTGCACATTAGTGGTAACAAAGCACCTTATCCTGATTCATTGGGTGTCGCAGGCGATCCTTACGGTCCTGATTTTCATCTTCAGTTTTCTCCCGGCTTTTGGTCCATCTTGGTGGGAGAGCGGGCAAGTAGTTGGCAAACACAAAGTTATGATCCGAGTGGCCTGTATATTGGTATTAGTATCTCGACGGGCTACTTATATGGCAGTAAATCGCAGTAACCGGGAAACATTGGCCGCAAAGATTCCTAACAAAAACTCATTGAATCGGTTCAGCACGGCCGCTGGTTAACCAGCAACTCCCCGCTATCCCGCCAGAATACGGCGGGACGCACAAAACGCGGAGAGCAGCGAGGTTTCGTGGACATCGTTCAACAAGCTGATCCCGACAGAACACATCGGGACAGGCGGAATAAGCCCTGTAGAAAACACGAGGCAGGCTTGCATACATTAAGCCCCGCTAAGAAACAGCGGGATGTCCCGATTCTTAGGATTCCACCATTGCGGGATTCCAAAAGGCGGAACAAAAAACGCACATGGCAAGTAGAGGTTCAGATGTTTAATAATAAACTTTTAAAAACAACAGCATTGTAGAACAAATGATTAATAGAGACTTCTCTTCGATTAGCCCTTCAGCTAAGTGGTTGTTATTAATGAAAGGATACACCAATATTCCCTATGCAAGAGAAACAGCAGAGCTCTTGGAATATCCCAATAAATATATTCCAGACTTTAAAAAGAGAGATTATACTTTCTGGGCAAGTACAATAGGTTTAGAAAACAGGTACTGGAGTATTGATCAGCTTTTAAATGATTTGACAATTAAAAATATTTTAGAACTATCATCAGGATATTCTTTTCGCAGTTTGGAATATACTCAGCAAAAAGGAGTTCATTATATAGACACTGATTTACCGGACGTCATAGCTACTAAAAAGGAATTTATTAACAGGTTTAAAAAAGATGGATTCAATACTCATGAAAAATTAGAATTATTACCTTTAAATGCTCTTGATGCAAATAATTTTCATGAAATAATTGGTCATTTTCCTCAAGGTGAGGTTGCAATTGTCAATGAAGGACTATTAACGTATTTGGTTAAACAAGAAAAGGGAAAACTTTGCTCAATTATTCATGATATTTTGATGGAACGAGGAGGTTATTGGATTACTGCTGATATTCATCTAAAAAATAAAGAAGCCAAACTTGGGCTTAAATTCAATGATGAAATAAAGGAGTTTAACGAACAACAGAATACCGAAGACAATAGTTTCGAGAGTTTTCAAGAAGCAGAGATATTTTTCAAAGACATGGGTTTTGTGATTGATAAAGAAGCTAACATAAAATATTCTGCAATGAGCTCATTTAAATATTTGATAAAAAGTGTGACACTTAGACAATTATTTAAATTGAAGAGTGCAGGAAAAATACAAGCTACATGGCGACTAAAAGCTGTTTAAGGAGCAGGTCAAGATCGTTTTGTCCAAGAATAAAGACAAAATTAGCAAAATAAACGCAAGCGGTATGACCAGCAACTCCCCGCTATCCCGCCAGAATACTGCGGGACGCACAAAACGTGGAGAGCAGCGGGGTTTCGCGACCATCGCTCAACAAGCAGATGTCATGAGCCCGGTAAAAGATAAAGCACAGCAGGCAGACTTGATTCGACCACAATGTAATTGTCAAACATTAAATTTGTCGAATTGGGATTACTTGTCCGCCGTTGTCCCTGACCGACGTCTGTAAGGTGGTTGGCGGAGCCGCCATCCGTTAGGCACCGCGATCAGAAGAGGGGAAAATGACACGAATAATATTCTGCTCCTTATTACTTCTCATTTTCGGATGCTCAAAAAACAATGAACCTCTGTCTCCAAACGAATTAGAAGGACTCTTCGAGATATATTTTCTCGAAGATTCTTCTATTACAGGTACCCAGACAACCCAAATGGAAATACATCAATATACCTTAAAGAACGATCCATGGTTAACGAATGACGATATCCAATTCTATGACTTTTCCAGTCATTGCATATATCTCAAAGGCGATAAAAGCCAATTTTTTGAAAACGATACCGGGAGATATTTATTGTTCACACCTTTTCGGGTAAGTCAGCCATTTATTGTCGTTGCCAATAAAGAACGATGTTATATTGGATCGTTTCACAGTCTCATGCTTTCCACTGCCCCGAGAGGCCCTTATATGGACGAATTCGATATTGGATGTTATCCGAGAGACGTCATGCATATTTCAAAAGGCTGGATCGACACCGTTGATATGAGGAATGATAGTCGAATCAAAGATGTACTCATTTCTTTGGATTTGTACCATGGAGGTATTTCTGTTGATCTCAAGTCTGTCAACATTATTGAAAATGCAGATACATCGACAGTGGAATATGTTTTCAGGATAGCAAATATCGATCACGATAATCTCTATGTTATCGATCCAGATAGAATGGGAGTTGATCTCTTTCATTACTTTACAAATGGGATAGTATTTCGAGGTGATGGTATACAATTTCAATCCATGTATAAAAAGGTCGCTACTCCTTCCACGAGTTGGGACGCAGCCTGGTTTACCGAAATATCGGTAAATTCATCCATCGAAAGAACAGTGAGACTGAGAGGATATCCAAAACTTCTTCCTGGAAAGTATCGCTGCGATTTTACCTTCAGTGATCCAAAAGTAGAAAAAGAAAACCGTTATCTTTCTGGAGGAAGAATTTGGCTTGGCAGTGTAGTGCCGAGCACTGTTGAAACTGAAATATATTAAATCGCAGTGCCTAATCAGGGGCTCACTCATTGGGTTCGATCCGCTAGGAAAGGACGAACGATGCGAACGATCGAAAGAGCGGCAATCGGTGTTCTCTTTGGTGCAGTACCCATTATCATTTGTTTTCTCACCGGGTGGTGGATCAGCATCCCTTTTGTTCCTGAATCTTGGATATCCCTATGCGCCCTGGCCGGTCTTCTTGTTGGATTGCTTGTCGATCTTCTTTTTCTCAAAACGTGGGTTCGACAAGCCTATTCCAGGAAGCCTTTGGTCTGGATGTTGGTGTATGTGTTCTATTCCTTTGGGATGTTCGGCTTCTTCATGGGGGTTCCGGTTTTCAACATAGCGCTTGCTTTGCCTGCCGGTTTTTTCATCGGCGGATGGCTGGCTCATAACCGTGCCGATTTCACTTCTATGAAGAAGGTTGCGCGGCATTCCGCTGTTTTCACGACAAGTGTCCTCGCGCTTATCTGCCTTGCCTCAGCCACAATTGCCCTGGCCAGTTCCTCTACGGCTTTCGATCTCCAGCACATGCTCAGTCTCTCGGTTCAGGTTACACCCGCGATGATCATGGGCATCATATTGGGTGGAGGCATTTTCATCCTGATTCTTCAGTGGTGGCTTACCATAATGTCCGTAGAGCGTGCGTATAAGTATTTTGTTGCGAGCGCCTTAACCGCTTCAAAAAGGAAGAAATCGGCAGAACAGGATATTGGCTGACCTCTCGTGCGAATCCATAAATACTGAAAATATCCTCACCCAACACTCAAGCTATTACGATTCAAATGGTTCTGTGAGGGGTGTACATTATTGGCAGGCGGCTGGGTTGTGCTTGAATTTGCACCTTGAATTATGTACTCTTAATCGCGATCGTTCTTCAAGGACCGCATGATTCCTAAACTTATTTTATCTGTCATTCGTCGCTTTTCAGTTTTGCTGGACATCATTATCGAGAGATAACGGCTGGGGAAAAAGAAAAGGATAGACTATGGCTCGATCAAAGATAAGATCCGATGCTATGCGATCGCATATCCGGAAACTGGAATTACTGATTGATGCGGCGAAAAAACTCAACACCACATTTGATCTGGATAAACTTCTTTCCATTATTCTCGACCATGCAATAAAGGATCTCAATGCAGCACGAGGTACGATCTATCTCATCGACGAACAGAAACAGGAGCTTTGGTCAAAAGTGGTGAAAGGCACTGGATTGGTCGAAATTAGATTACCTCTTGGAACAGGCATTTCCGGAACAGTTGCTGAGACGGGGAGAACAATCAACCTGAAAGATGCCACCAAGGATAAGCGGTTCTATTCGGCGATTGACAAGAAATCCGGCTATCACACAAAAACGATGCTCTGCAGGCCGATGAGAAATCGAAATGGAGTCATTATAGGAGTCTTTCAGATCATCAACAAGAAACGGGGAGTCTTTAATCGGGACGATGAATTGTACCTGGATGCTTTTTCTGAGCACGCTTCGCTCGCAATAGAAAATGCAAGGCTCTATCAGGCGGATCTTGCCCATGCCCGGGTAGATAAAGAAATTCAGATTGCCGCTGAAATGCAGAAGCGCCTGTTCCCGAAAGAAACTGTCCAGTTCCCCATGTATGAACTCTCTGCAACAGCCCAACCGTGTGCGGCAATCGGCGGTGATTCGTACGACATCATTCCATTGAAGAATGGAAAATTTGCTCTCACCATGGCTGATGTTTCGGGAAAGGGGATTCCTGCAGCCCTCTTAGTATCAACGCTGCATGGCTCATTGCGCGTCTATCTTCAATATCCAATAGAATTGGCAGACGTTGTCAGGAGACTGAATATTCTCGTGTACAATAACAGTCCGGTAGAACGCTTTATTACTTTTTTTATCATGATTGTTGATCCGGTTCATCATCACTTCAGTTATGTGAATGCCGGTCATAATTCGCCGCTCCTTTTTCGGAAAAGTGGGAATGAGGTCTTCGAACTTGCGGCGAGTGGATTACCGCTCGGATTAATGGAAGAACAGCAGTATGAAGTTCGTCAAATGGACCTGCAGCAGGGCGATACATTGATCGTGTACACAGATGGAGTGACTGAGGCGGCCAATAAAAAACTTCAGCAATATGGCGAAAAGAAATTGCGCGAATGTGTTCTGAGGAATTTCGAGGGATCAGCCGACACGATCAAAGAATGTATTATGAGGGATGTCCGAGGGTTTATTGGCAGCTCCCCGTTGTCTGATGATCTCACGTTGATTGTGCTGAAAAGAAACTATTCTTAGCAGGAATCCTTTTACCGCTCTTCAAAGAAATGGATGGGATTCGACTCAAACCGAGCTTATCCCATTCTCCGGTACAAACAAGTTCCCCTTTACCCCAAAATCATTTAGGCGGTTTCGGCACATTGAAGGCCCGTGAGTTTCATTACTTACGGGCCTTTGTTATCTCCGTGGTAACTCTTCATCGGAATTTTGAGAAATTTCAATCCGGATATCACATATACTCCAAGAAAACAAGTGTATCTCTTGGAAACTCGCAAGCGCTTCCGTAAATTATCTGGAATCGAAAAAGGGAACTCTTGCACACAGGACTTGATCCATATGCGTCATTGCGTTATCCGGAATTTCGCAATCTTGTTCTCGCCACGTTTCTTCTCACCGTTGCACTTCTAGCTCAAGAAATCGCTATCGGTTATGAGCTGTACCGCATAACCCATGACCCTTTCGCGTTAGGATTGATCGGCCTCGTAGAAGCCATACCGTTCATTTCTTTTTCACTGTATGGCGGCCATATCGCCGATCGTTACAGTAAGCGGAAAATTCTTCTCTGGAGCTCCGGTGGGATAGCTCTTTCTTCGGTCGTTCTTCAACTGACGGCTTCTCAGAGTCAGACTCTTCCTCAGCCGGCATTTCTGTTTGTTATATATGCAGTAATCTTTATTATCGGTCTGTGCCGAGCGTTTCTTTCGCCCGCGGCGACATCGCTTCGAGCGTTCCTTGTCCCTTTTCCTTTGTATGAAAATGCTTCCACATGGAGCAGCTCGGCCTGGCAGGTTGGTGCAATTGTCGGCCCGATGGTCTCAGGATTTCTCTATGCATGGGTCGGATTTTCCAATTCCCTGCTGATGGTCGTTACGATGGTTCTAGCGGCGTTTTTTCTTTATCGTAGCATCGGTGAGAAGCCCATTCTACCCCAGCATGCTGAGCATAACGTCCTCGCAAGCATCCGGGAAGGGATCCGATATGTGTTTCGGACGAAGATCATTCTCTACTCTATTTCACTCGATCTTTTCTCAGTTCTTTTTGGCGGCGTTATGGCAATTCTCCCGATTTATGCCGACGATATCCTACACGTCGGTTCAAAGGGATTGGGAATCCTGCGCGCAGCCCCGTCGCTCGGTGCGGTCGTCATGCTGATGCTGTTAGCACGGTTCTCTCCGATGAACCATGCATGGAGAAATTTGCTCGTGGCAGTCACGGGCTTTGGAGTCTGTATTCTCCTCTTTGCTGTTTCGCCATGGATGGTTCTTTCCGTTGCGATGCTTTTCCTGAGCGGTGCATTCGACAGTGTCAGTGTGATCATTCGCGCAACGATCCTGCAGGTGATGACACCGGACGAAATGCGGGGACGTGTTATGGCTGTCAATGGGATTTTCCTTGCATCGTCCAATGAACTCGGTGCCTTTGAGTCGGGTCTCGCTGCGAAGCTCATGGGAACTGTTCCTTCTGCGGTCTTCGGGGGAGTCATGACCCTCTTCATCGTTAGCTGGGTTTTTCTCAAGACAGGCGATCTGCGTTCTGTGAAAATAGTAAAACCGTGAGTCGGCCATCTATGAGGCCGCGAAATTGTTCCATGCTCAAAATGTGCTTCCTGAAATATTTCGTCCTTTGTTTAGCGATGATTCTTTTTCGAGTTTCGTTGTATTCTCAGCAGCAAACGATAGAGTCTTCCCCGTTCAGCGGAAGGTATATGGATGTCCTGAGTCTTTCCCGTCACGATACTCTGTATCCACTGCCAAAAGAATTTATTATTGAAGGAAGTGAGAAACTCCTGTTCGATTCGCTGAAGTACTTAGTGAGGGATGAGGACTACCAGATCAATTATCGGTTCGGGACGGTGACGCTCCTGCCGAAACTCATGAGTTCGTTTCAAAATGATTCATCGGTCCACCGAATTGTTGCCTCCTACCAGGCGCTTCCTCTGAGTTTCAAACGGGAATATTCTCTCCGGCAGATCGAAGTACGAAGAGACTCAACGGGAAAGAAGAGGTCAATGATTTCTCAGTCGTCGTCGCGGCTCTTCTCCGATGATTTCTTCGGACCGGGTCTTCAAAAGAGCGGATCTATTGTTCGAGGCTTTTCCATCGGGTCAAACCGCGATCTTTCCCTGAGCTCCGGTTTTCGTATGCAGCTTGCCGGCAAACTTGCCCAGGACGTGGATGTCACTGCAGCGCTCACGGACGAAAACTCCCCTATTCAGCCCGAAGGTACCACTCAAACCCTCCGTGAGGTGGACAAAGTCTACGTCGAGATCAAGCATCCGCAATACTCTGCCGTTCTTGGGGATTTCAATTTACAGATCGGTCAAAAGGAAGGGGGAGAATTCGGGCGGATAAACCGCAAGCTGCAGGGTGCGCGCGGTATCGCTGCTTTCGATCGGATCGGAGGTTCAAGTCTCGATGGTGCCCTGACCCTGACAGGAGCGACGGCGCGCGGCAAGTATGCCACCAATCAGTTCCAGGGATTAGAAGGAGTGCAGGGACCCTACCGTCTGACAGGACCCAACGGTGAAAATCGTTTGCTCATCATTGCCGGAAGTGAGCGGGTGTACCTCAACGGGGAATCCATGACGCGCAGCGAGGTGAACGATTACATCATTGATTATGCAAGCGGTGAAGTAACGTTTTCCAGCAAGCGATTGATCACGGCAGCGTCGCGGATTACCATAGACTTTGAATATTCTGATCAGCAGTTTGTCCGCAATCTTGTCGGCGGCAGTGCGGGTGGAAAAGTTTTCAGCGATAAAGTGAAATTCAATGCTTTGTTTTTCCAGGAAGCAGACGATCCCGACTCGCCGATTGACTTTACGATGGACGATACGATGCGGGCCATTCTTCAGAACAGTGGAGCAGACCGGTTTAAAGCTTCGCTCACCGGAATTGTCCCGGCTGGCAAGGACTCGATATCCGGATTTGGCAAAGGCCTCTATCGGCTCAACGATACCACTCTCAACGGAAGGCATTACGGGATCCTTGTCTATGCACCCGGAGATTCACTGGCGGTCTATGCGGCATATTTTTCTCCGGTAGACCAGGTCCCAGCAGATTCCGCCGGTTACATTCGAATCGCTGCCGGTCAATTTCGTTTTGCCGGAATCGGCCAGGGGAACTACCTTCCCATTCAATTTCTACCCATGCCGCGCCGCCACCAGCTTCTTGAGATGAACGGCGATGCGCAGATCGGGCCCGATATTTCTTTTTCCGGTGAGTATGCGGTGAGCAAGTATGACTATAATCGATTATCTACGCTGGCCGGTAGCAGTATGCGGGGGGGAGCAATGAAGTTCTCAGCACGCTACAATCCGAAGCGAGTCGTTGTTGGCGGATCGAATCTAGGTGAAATCGACTTGCATATCTCAGAACGTTTCGTTGGCCGGAGTTTCCTTGCGTTGGATAGAGCGAATGAAGTGGAGTTCAATAGAAAATGGAATCTGGATCAGGCCGCAAGCACGGATGAAGAAATTCAGGAACTTTCTTTCGCCTATCATCCGGCACGAAGTATCCAGGGTGTCGTTGCGTATGGTGCATTGAATCGTCCGGGGGAATTGCGATCCACGAGGACACAGATCAACCTCGGTCTTGCCGACTCGAGTTTGCCGGCGGCTCAATACCAGATTGAGAAGATCAACACCTCCAGCGTTCTCCTTCAGGATGAATCGCAGTGGACCCGTCAGCGGGGAACGATGGATTACGAGATTGCCCGCTGGCGTCCCGGTTTTCGCATCGAGGCTGAAGAACGAACCGCTGCGAAAGCAGGACATGATTCTCTGCAGCAGGGAAGTTTTCGATTTATGGAACTTGCCCCCCGGCTGACAACTGCGGAATTTTCCCGGATGACTGCCACCGTGGAGATGCAGTTGAGAACAGAGGACAGCGCCTCCTCAGGATCGCTGAATCGCGCTTCACACTCGCTGACGCAGATCTATTCCTGGCAATACAATCATTCTCAGATGCTTTCCAGTACATTGACCTTGAGCATCCGGTCCGTAGAGTTCACCGAAGAATTCAAGCATCGGGGAAATCTCAGCTCTGATGCCGTGCTCGTTCGCTCCCAGACCCGTTACACGCCTTTGCAGAGGGCTGTCGAAACAGACCTCTATTACGAATTCTCGAATCAGCGTTCTGCCCGTATGGAGAGATTCTTCATCCGTGTGGCGAAAGGGAATGGGAATTACCGCTATCTCGGCGATGTGAACGGCAATGGCGTGATGGACGAAAACGATTTTGAACTCACCCGGTTCGACGGCGAGTATATTGTGGTCTACCTTCCGAGCGATCAGCTCTATCCGGTCGCGGATGTCAAGGCAAGCATTCGCTTGCGTCTTCAGCCAGCCCGATTGATGCTCTCTCCTTCCCATTGGCTGGACAAAACACTCCATGCGCTCTCGACCGAAACATATGTGCGCGTCGATGAAAACAGCAAAGACCCGGATACGAAACAGATTTACATGCTCAACTTTGCACATTTTCTCAATGACCAAACGACCATTACCGGTTCACAGCAGTTCACGCAGGATGTTTTCCTCTTCGAAAACAATGCTGATCTTTCATTCCGATTTCGTTATAGTGAGCGGAATGGATTGACCCAATTTGTCTCGACCGTGGAAAGAAGTTTTATCCAGGAACGATCTGTGCGAGTGCGTTCACAGTTGGTTCGTGAAATCGGCAATCAGACGGATTTCATCAACAGAAACGACAGAGTGGCGACATCGACGCATAGCTCGCGGGAGCGGGATCTGGTTTCCAACGCTCTCTTGTCCGATTTTTCGTACAGGCCGTCGATGAACTGGGAGGTGGGTTTCACTATTGGCGTCACAGAAGTCGTGAACCGCTCCCTGGAGGACAATGCCACAGCAAATATCAATGAACAGGGAATACGGATCGTTCAATCGTTTCCGACTGTTGGGCAATTGCGCGCGGAATTCAGGCGCGAGGAGGTGGGTCTTGAGAATATCAGCAATCCGCCCTATGAAATGACGAATGGAAAGGCCCCCGGGCAGAGTTATCTCTGGCAGGTCACATTTGACTATCGCATCACGGCGAATTTACAGCTGTCGCTGAACTACAATGGACGGACAGAAGGAGGACGCTCGCCGATACATTTCGCGAGGATGGAAGCAAGGGCATTTTTCTAAATCCTGTCAAGAAAAATTCTTGCTAAGATGTGAAAACCGTTTTCATGGACTTGCCTTTCAAATACCTTTTGGTTATACTTTTTGCGGTTAGAAGATGAATGCCGGTCTTCTTTCATCAATTTAAAAAACACTCTCACATACTCCAGGACAACACAGCCTCCTGTCAGTACGCATCCTGCTCTGGGAAAGCTGTCGGGCGCCATGAAAAAAATTTATTACACTTCGTTTAGTTCAAAAATTGGGACTATTCACGTCGCATCAACAAAATCGGGTGTGTGTAAGATCAGCATCCCGGCCCAGACGAAAAAGGAATTCCTGGCCTGGATGCAGAAAAAATTCGTTGATGCTGAACTGATTGAGTCGGCAACAAAAAATCGTCAGATCATCGATGAATTGAATCGATATTTTGATCGGCGGCTGGTAAAATTCCATAGCCGGCTCGATCCGGTAGGAACGGAATTTCAACGCCGCGTTTGGATTGAACTGAGAAAAATCCGCTATGGGAAAATGATCTCGTACAAGGAACTTGCCAGGCGTGTCGGTGTTCAGCGCGGATACCAGGCGGTCGGAAAAGCCAACGGATCAAATCCCCTGCCTATCGTTGTCCCGTGCCACCGTGTTATTGGAGCAAACTCTCACCTCGTCGGGTATGCAGCAGGATTAAAAACAAAAGAATTTCTTCTCCGGCTTGAAGGTGCTCTTCCCGTGTAGCAGTTTTCGGGAGTTTTCTTCCCGGCTGCAAAATATTTTTCATCCTGATTTCGATTTCTTGCCCTCCGTGCAATTATTCCTTATTATTTCATTGTCCATCATCGTGTTATGAGTGGATTGCTTTCTCGCGGGCAGCATCATGTGCCGGACGAGCAAAGCGGACTGCCGCACGTACTAACTCTCGGATGTCATGAAATTTCTCAATGATCTTAATCCTTCTCAGGTCGAAGCAGTGAAAGCGGCAAACGGCCCGGTGATGATTATTGCCGGGGCCGGCAGCGGTAAAACTCGGGTTCTCACATACCGTATTGCCTATTTGATGGCCTGCGGAGTACCTTCTCATCAAATTCTTGCGCTGACGTTTACGAACAAAGCTGCGAAAGAAATGAAACATCGCATCGTTCATCTCGTCGGCGACGAGGCGCAGAGTCTGTGGATGGGCACTTTTCATTCGATGTTTGCCCGGATTCTTCGCAAGGAGTGTGTGCACCTGAAGTTTACTCCGTCATTTACGATTTACGATTCAGACGATTCCCTCAGCGCAATCAAAAAAGTGATGGAAAAACTGAATCTGCCGACGCAGCAATTCAATCCCGTTGCCATCCGATCCCGGATCAGTATGGCGAAGAACCAGTACCTTTCACCGGGAAAATTCTCGGCAGTGACACGCGATCTTTTTGACGAAAAAGCGGCTCTCGTCTATGCGGAGTACCAAAAAACCCTGGAACGCAGCAACGCAATGGATTTTGACGATCTCTTAATCAAACCGATCGAGCTCTTCGAAAAGAAACAGAACGTTCTTGAAAAATATCAGCATAAGTTCAAATTTATTCTGGTGGACGAATTCCAGGATACGAACCGTGCACAATATCAGGTTGTTCGTTTATTGGGAGATAAGCAGCGGAATATCGCGGTCGTTGGCGACGACGCACAGAGTATTTATTCGTTCCGCGGAGCGGATATCCGGAACATCCTCGATTTCCAGAAAGACTACGCAGACTGCCAGCTTTTCCGTCTTGAGCAGAATTATCGCTCTACCAAATCGATTATTTCGGTTGCAGATCAGTTGATTCGTTTCAATAAGGACCAATTAAAGAAAAAATTGTGGACGGCAAACGCGCTCGGGGAACCTGTGACCATCATCCAGTGCATGGATGATCGTGAGGAGGGGGGACAAATTGTCCGCGCCATCCAGCAGGAGAGTCATCGGAGAAAACTTGACCTGAAGGACTTTGCTGTATTGTATCGAACCAACGCTCAATCGCGTGCACTGGAAGAGGCGTTTCGAAAGAATGCGATCCCGTATGAGATCGTCGGCGGTATCCGGTTTTATGAACGGAAGGAGATCAAGGACGTTCTTGCGTACCTCCGTCTGCTTGTCAACCCGTCAGATGAAGAAAGTCTCCTGCGGGTGATCAATTATCCCCCACGCGGTCTTGGAGATGTTTCCATTGAGCATCTCCGGCGCTTTGCGGCGAAGCAGGGAATATCCGTCTTTGATGGACTCCACCGGCTCGAGGACATTGCTGAACTCACTGAGCGGGCAAGGAAGAGTCTTGAACAGCTGAGAACGCTCATCGATAAATATCAGGCACTCCGTCCGAAGATGACATTCAGTGAGTGGGCGCGATCGCTGGTGGATGAGCTGGGAATTCTAACCATCTTTAAAGAAGAACGGACTGCCGAATCGATGGGACGATGGGAGAACGTGCAGGAATTGCTTTCTGCCATTACCGAGTTCAGTCATGAGAAACCGGAAGCAACTCTCGAATCCTTCCTGGAAGAAGTTGCGCTTGTTTCCGATATCGACACATGGGAAGGGGAACATAACGCAGTGACTCTCATGACGCTCCACGCTTCGAAAGGATTGGAATTTCCCATTGTCCTGATCGCGGGCTTGGAGGAAGGTCTTCTGCCGTTTTATTCCGGCAGTCTGGAGCCGGCAGATGTCGAAGAAGAACGGCGCCTGTTCTATGTTGGAATTACCCGTGCAGAGCAGAAGCTCTACATCACGCATACCAATCTTCGCTACCGCTTTGGTGATGTGACGTATCCCAGCGAATCCCGATTCCTGCCGGAGCTGGGTGCGGAACACATTGAACGCACGGGGATGCCAAAACAACGGCAGCGGGCGGCCTCCTCACTCTTTGATGTCGACTCATCATTGTTGAGAACTCACCAGTCTCGTCGCCGGAAAAAGGAAGAAGCGAAAGAATTTATGAGCGATACAATGCCCGATTATGAGGGAGAATCACAGGAGCATTTCGAGATCAAACGCGGTATTGCGGTCCATCATGAATTATTCGGCAGAGGGCGGGTGAAGGAAGTGAGCGGGAAGGGAGATGCACAGAAAGCCGTTGTGCAGTTCGACGAGTACGGCTTGAAAAATCTCATTGTGAAGTACGCCAGACTCCGGCCGGCCTGATTATTCTTTCCACTGTTTGGATTGCACAAGGATCACATTATTCCACAGTTCGCGGTGGATATAGTGGGTGATCAGAGTATTGAATTCAACCAATCGAGAAGACGGAAGAATGATGTAGAGACGGGCGTGGAGATTTGTTCGAGGATTCCGCTGATCGAGAAACACATTATATTGTGTTAGAGAATGGTCGGATTCAAAATCGTCCCTGCCGGTTTTTGCCTCACCGATAATGAACCGGTGTTCTTTTTCATCATACGCATACACGTCCGGCATTTTATCTTCCTGATCGCCATAGCCATCGTTATGTAATTCCATCGGTGGATAAAATCCCTCTACACCCTCAGCACCGCTGACACGAAAGCCCTCCTTCAGGAATATTTCGACCAATTCCTTTACCAAGGACTGGTGTTTTGCGAGATCAGCTTCCGATCGCATGGTATGCCGCCGGGACGAAGTCTTTGGGGGGGTGGTTATGCTCCTGCGAGGACACGCTCGTAGTATTGTTCATACTGGGTAGTGATCTTGGAGGATTCAAATTCCATGGCCCGCAGACGTGCTGCCTTGGCGAAAAGTTTGTGCTTCGCTGAATTCGTTAAGAGGTCTATTGCATATCGTGCCATGCGGTCGATATCTCCAATTTCAGCAATAAATCCGGTTTGTCCATGGACTTGAAGTTCCGGCAGCCCGCCGACGCTTGATGAAATGACGGGTACTTCGCACGCCATGGCTTCAAGAGCAGAAAGTCCAAAACTTTCTGATTGGCTGGGCATGAGAAATAGATCAGCAGTGGAAAGGATCGGCACAAGCTCCATCTGTTTTCCGAGAAAACGCACTTTTTCCTGAATACCGAGTTCACGGCAGAGCATTTCGCATTGTGAGCGGTCAGGCCCGTCACCAATGAGAATGAGGATACTGGATACTTTCTTCTGTACTTCATAAAAAATCTTAATGACATCTATGACACGCTTCACGGGTCTGAAGTTGGAGGTGTGCACGAGAACCTTTTCTCCGTGAGGGGTGTAGTGAGCGCAGAATTGCGGAGAAAGAATTCTCTTGTATTTCTCCACGTCGATAAAGTTCGGAATAACCTCAATTTCTTTGTTGATGCCATAATTTGTGAGTGTCTTTTCTCTCAGGAATCGGGAGACTGCTGTCACACCGTCGCTCTGCTCGATGCTGAATTTCATGATGGTCAGGAAGCTTGGTTCCAGCCCGACGAGTGTGATATCCGTTCCGTGCAGAGTCGTAATGACTTTGATATCGCCGCCATTCAAAATTTGCTTGGCCAGGTAGGCGCTCGTGGCATGCGGAATGGCATAGTGACAATGAAGGAGATCCAGCTTTTCGTACTGTGCAACTTCTACCATCTTACTGGAGAGCGCAAGTGTGTACAGGGGAAAATCGAATAAAGGATAGTTGGACATCTCCACTTCGTGGTAGACAATATTATCCTGATATCCGCCGAGCCGCATAGGGAGAGCATAGCTGATAAAATGAATTGAATGACCGCGCGATGCAAGTGCCTTCCCAAGTTCCGTTGCAACGACACCGCTGCCGCCGTACGTGGGATAACAAGTAATGCCGATTTTCATAACGTCCTTCCCATTGCAAAATAGTACTCAGAAATCGTCTGACAATCAAACAGAATAGAAAAAGGATCTTTCTCTTTCGTCATCAATAATCTTGACGGGAGAAATACCAGGCTGAGAGGAAATACAGAAAACACGTCGAGACGAAGGAATACACAAAAGGCATGATCGAGAATTCGGCAGGATTGGGGATGTAGGGAAGATTCCCGACCACCCTGGTAGAATTCTCAAGCATTGAGTTGAGCTGGGGAGTGAGGTAATACAATGCATCGAGCAGTCTATGATAGATTCCATTATCCCAGAGCATGTATAATCCTTTCTCGCGGAGCTCGAGTCCCCACGAGATGATCGAGAAAACAAATGCCAACATAATCGAGAAGCCGGCACTGCGGGTAATCAACCCGACAAGAGTAACGACAGAAAAGAAACAGACAAAAGTATAGATCACATAGAGGACAGACGAGAGAAATCCCCAATGCCATACCCCCAGTTTCAGACCAAAGATAAACCATATGCCGAAGAAAAAATACGCAAGGTTCAGCCCGATGCCCGAGACTGCGCCCAGGGCTCTTGCCATTAACAGTTCCGCACGCGCAAGAGGTTTGCTGAGAAACAGATCGATGGTGCCTTTTTCCAGCATGCCCGGAATGAGTCCTGCGATGCCGAAAATTCCAAATAATAAAATAGAGCTGACGGATTGCTTGTGCAGCATCACAAGAATGAAGTCAACGACATTGAAATTCGGTGACGTTGAGTGCGCAAGGGGTGAACCGAACAGTGTGACCATGTCCGGGTCCGAGGGCAGGCGGCCGATACCAAATGCGAATACCAGAAGGATGATCGTTCCAACGCCAAAATAAAACAGCAGTGTTCCCCGGCGCAAGGCTTCTTCAACCGTGAACCGAAACATACCCCAGAATCTCACTGTGCGTTTTCTCCTTTGACCAGTTTTACAAAATAATCCTCGAGCGAGGTCTTTTGCTGCGTCATACTCTCTATGCCGATTCCTCCCCTACGAAGGATATCGATAATGGCATTGAGTTCTGCCTTTTCCCGGAGTGACACAATAAGCAAGGTGTCTCGGGATTCGAAATGAACCAGTGATTGCTGCAATCGTTCGCGAACATTATCGGAGAGAGGTACAGAGAGCTGGATGTTGTACGCCAGCTTCTGAGCCGTTAACTCAGAGATGGTGCCGGTGCGCACGACAGATCCATTATTGAGAATTGCTACCCGGTCGCAAATCATTTCGATTTCAGAAAGGAGATGGGAGTTCAGGAAAATTGTTGTTCCATCACCCTTCAATTTCAATAAGAGGTCGCGAATTTCTTTCCGTCCGATCGGATCAACTCCATCCGTCGGTTCATCGAGGAAGACAAGTTTCGGGTCGTTGATGAGTGCCTGTGCCAATCCAAGGCGCTGAAGCATTCCCTTGGAAAACTTCTTGGTTTTGATTCTTGCCCACTCTTTCAATCCTACAAGTTCTAATAGGGCATTCGATTTTTCTCTAAGGATAGAATCCCGTATACCATTTAGTCGTCCAAAGAAAATCATGGTATCGACGGCGGAAAGAAATCCCGGATAGCGGTGATTTTCCGGTAAGTATCCGCAATGCTCTTTCAATGCGCGCTTTCCGAGTGGATGACCGAGAACAGTGGCCGTTCCGGATGTCGGCAGTGCAATAGAAAGGAGCAGCTTTACAAATGTCGTTTTTCCGGCACCATTTGGGCCAAGCAGTCCAAAAATCTCGCCTTGCTCAACAGAAAGGGAAACTTTTTCCAGTGCAACGATGTTCTTTCTATTGAAGAGACCGGAACGGTAATGCTTCGTTAGCTCGTGTGTTTGAAGTGCTTCCATATAGCTCAAAGTAAAGAGAAATGTTCGATCTTCAAACACGATTTGCTTGATTTCGGAATAAAAGAGTAAGATATTATTCTCGTAGGAGTCGAAAAATAGGCTCTTATTTTTTTTGAGTAATATAAGACCGCAGGAGTCGTATTTATGCTTCAGCTTTCGAAAAAAGTAGAATATGGTTTGATCGCACTGCGCCATATGGCGATGAATCCGATTGGACAAGTATTCACTGCGAAAGAGATTGCGTCAAAATATGCCATTCCCTACGAACTTCTAGCAAAAGTTTTGCAGAAATTAACGAGAGCGGGAACGATCGTTTCGACACAGGGAGTGCACGGTGGATATTCACTCGCGCAAAAACCAAATGAAATTCAAGTATCTCAAATCATCAATATTATTGAAGAAGAAAAACCGACAATCGCAGAATGTTACGCCGAGGGCGGAGAGAACTGTTCTATCTTTGATGCGTGTACCATACGCAAACCGCTGGGGAAAATGCAGCACAACCTAGACGTTCTTCTTGAAAATACAACACTGGAACAAATTGTTTAATTGCTGAAATAGAAATGAACAGTATGAATACGGAAATAAATACCATTGAAGATTTTGCAGCCCAAGAATATAAGTACGGCTTTGTGACGGATATTGAAGCTGATGCGGCGCCTCCCGGCCTGAATGAAGATATCGTACGTTTGATTTCTGCCAAGAAACAGGAGCCGACATGGCTTCTGGAGTGGCGGCTGAAAGCATTCCGACATTGGAAGACCATGGAAGAGCCCCGATGGCCGAACGTGAAATATCCTCCAATCGATTATCAATCAATCATCTATTACTCCGCACCAAAACGGAAAAAGGAATTGAAGAGTCTGGATGAAGTCGATCCGGAGCTGCTCGAGACGTACAAGAAACTCGGCATTCCGCTTCGGGAGCAGGAATGGCTTGCGGGAGTTGCAGTCGATGCGGTGTTTGACAGTGTCTCAGTAGCAACAACGTTTAAGGAAAAACTGAAAGAGCTCGGTATTATCTTTTGTTCGTTTTCTGAAGCAGTCCGTGAGCATCCCGAACTCGTCAAAAAATACCTTGGTTCGGTTGTTCCGGCAAACGACAATTTCTTTGCGACGCTGAATTCGGCGGTTTTTAGCGATGGTTCTTTCTGTTTTATTCCGAAGGGTGTACGATGCCCGATGGAATTATCGACGTATTTCCGCATCAATGCTTTGGATACCGGACAGTTTGAGCGTACACTTATTATTGCAGAAGAAGGGGCAAACGTAAGCTACCTCGAGGGCTGCACTGCCCCCATGCGCGATAAAAATCAACTCCACGCCGCAGTGGTTGAGTTAGTGGCGCTGGATAACGCGCGTATTAAATATTCGACGGTGCAAAACTGGTACCCCGGTGATAAAAAAGGCCGCGGCGGCATCTATAACTTTGTGACGAAGCGGGGAAAGTGCGCAGGAGTGAATTCCAAGATTTCCTGGACACAGGTTGAGACCGGTTCTGCGATCACGTGGAAGTATCCCAGCGTGCTGCTGATCGGCGACAATTCTGTAGGGGAATTTTATTCCGTTGCCGTAGCGAACAATTACCAGCAGGCGGATACGGGAACAAAAATGATCCATATCGGCAAAAATACAAAAAGTACCATCGTTTCGAAAGGTATCTCGGCCGGTCACGGACAGAATTCATATCGTGGAGCAGTAGAAATGAAAAAAGGGGCGGCAAATGCACGGAATTTCTCCCAATGCGATTCATTGCTCCTGGGGGACAAATGCGGTGCTCATACATTTCCGTACATCGAAGTGAAGAATACGTCTGCAAAAGCCGAGCATGAAGCGACAACATCAAAAATCGGTGAGGATCAAATCTTTTACTGCAAGCAGCGCGGCCTTTCTGCTGAAGACGCGATCAATATGATCGTTAACGGATTTTGTAAGGAGGTATTCCGCGAACTGCCGATGGAATTTGCTGTCGAAGCGCAGAAACTGCTCGGAGTAAGTCTCGAAGGAAGCGTGGGATAGTGGAGAGTGGAGAGTGAAGAATGAAGAGTGAAGAATATTGAATAATAAAATGATAAATGAAAAATGATGAAAAAAGATGGATAATGAGTGAAAAGAGAAAATTAGAAATGGATAAGCATTGAATACTGATTTCTGATAACTCATAACTCACAACTGATAAATGAAAAAGGGAAAATTGAACAATGAGTCTGCTTGAAATAAACGATCTGCATGCAAGTGTGAATGGGACTGAAATTCTGCGCGGAATAAACCTGACAGTCAATGTCGGCGAGATTCATGCGATTATGGGGCCGAATGGTTCGGGGAAAAGTACATTAGCAGGGGTGCTGGCAGGCAAGGAGGCCTATACGGTCTCCAGCGGTCAGGTCCTTTATCGGGGTAAAAATTTATTGGACATGGCTCCGGAAGAACGTGCACGGGAAGGATTATTTCTCGCCTTCCAATATCCGGTAGAGATTCCAGGTGTGAACAACTCATATTTTTTGAAAGCGGCCCTGAACGCGATTCGAAAACATAAGGGGCTGGAAGAACTCGATGCGATAGATTTTCTTACGATGATAAAACAAAAGGTGAAGCTTATCGAGATGGATGAGAGTTTCCTGAATCGCCCGGTCAATGAAGGATTCTCAGGCGGCGAGAAGAAGCGGAATGAAATATTTCATATGGCAGTGCTCCAGCCGACACTTTCTATTCTCGACGAGACAGATTCCGGGCTCGACATCGATGCACTCCGCATTGTTTCTGAAGGTGTGAATAAGCTTCGATCGAAAGAAAACGCTACGGTTGTGGTAACACATTATCAACGGTTGCTTAACTATATCGTTCCTGATTTTGTCCATGTGCTGGTCGAGGGAAGGATTGTGAAATCGGGTGGAAAGGATCTTGCGCTGAAGTTGGAAGATCTCGGGTACGATTGGGTCCGGGAAGAAACCGGGCAGGCAGTGTGAGCGGAGAGATCATGCAGTCAGGAGATAAAAATATTCAATGGTATCAAACAAAATTTAAAGCTTTCGAACAGAGCTTGAACGGTGAAAAAGCGGCTGCCGTTCATTCACTGCGGCGCGATGCCATGCGGTGGTTTGCTGAATTGGGCTTCCCGACAACCCGTCAGGAAGAATGGCGATTCACGAACGTCCTGCCGATTTCAAAACTGGAATTCCATCCGATCCTTCGCTTTGAGTCGAACGGGATAACCAGAGACCGCATGAGACCATATTTGATTGAAGGGGCAATCCAGTTGGTCTTTATCAATGGTATGTATGCATCGGAATTATCGGATAGGGGAGCGCTTCAACGAGATGTTATCGCGGGCGGACTCTCAGATATAATGAAGAAGAATCCTGAAAAGATAAAACCGTATCTCGCGAATCAGGTAAAGGGGGAGGAAAATGGGTTTACCGCTCTCAATACGGCGTTCCTGCGTGACGGTGCCTGTATTCTAGTCCCGCGGGATATCGTGCTGGAGCGTCCGATTCAAATGCTCTTTGTTGCCTCCGATTCTTCATTTCCCTACCTATCACAGCCGCGGAATCTGATAATCGCGGGAGTCCACAGTCAGTTTAAAATTGCTGAAACTTTTGTCGGTGTGGCACAAAACACGTATTTGACGAACTCTGTCACGGAAATAGTCCTGGAAGATCAGGCCATCGTCGAACATGATAAGGTTCAGAGAGAAAGCCTGAATGCGTACCACATCGGGACCACGCATCTTCGGATGAACGCTGGAAGCAGTTATACCTCGAATGTCTTTTCGCTGGGCGGTTCCATCGTGAGGAATAATAACTCGGTTGAACTGGCGGCGGAGGGAATTGAATGTACGTTGAACGGCCTTTCTCTTGGAGCGGGTACGCAGGTGATCGATAATCATACTGCTATCGATCACGCCATGCCGCACTGTAATAGTCATGAACTGTATAAGGCGATTCTCGATGGAGCATCCAAAGGCGTTTTCAACGGGAAGATTTTTGTCAGGAAAGATGCCCAGAAGACCGACGCGAAACAAACGAACAAGACTCTCTTGTTGTCGGACGACACCACCATCAATACAAAACCGCAATTAGAGATCTTTGCCGACGATGTGAAATGTACGCACGGAGCAACGATCGGGCAATTGGATGCCGAACAGGTATTTTATCTTCGATCACGTGGGATTGATCTTGCATCGGCACGCGATATTCTTACATTTGCCTTCGCGGCGGATATTGTCAATCGGGTAACGATAGAACCGCTCCGAGCGCAATTAGAAGAGGCTATCCAGAGAGGTCTAAAGCAAAGCCACAGGGTATGACATCGACCATGAATACAACAGCAGGGAAGACAACATTGCAGACAACTAATTTTCCGGTACGAGAGATACGGAAGGATTTTCCCATTCTCTCTCTGCGAGTCCATGGAAAACCATTGGTCTATATCGATAATGCGGCATCGACGCAGAAGCCGGGAGCTGTGATCGATACCATTCAAGAATATTATCTAACGGAAAATTCCAACGTTCATCGCGGAGTTCATTATCTGAGCGAAGTGGCGACGAAGAAATATGAAAATGCCCGTGTAAAGGCTCAGAAGTTTCTCAATGCCGCTTCTGAACGGGAAATGATCTTCGTTCGCGGTACTACGGAAGCGATCAACCTTGTTGCGGCAACCTTCGGCAGACAGACTCTCAAGGAAGGCGATGAAGTCCTCATCACCGGATTAGAACATCATTCGAACATCGTTCCATGGCAAATGATCTGCGAAGAGAAGAATGCAAAGCTTCGTGTGGTTCCGATTGATGATCGTGGCGACGTCGTCCTCGAAGAATACGAACGCCTGCTCTCCGGAAAAGTAAAGATTGCGGCTTTCAGTCACGTATCGAACGCGCTCGGTACGGTGAATCCGGTGAAGCAAATGATTGAAATGGCGCACCGCCATGGTGTTCCCGTGTTGATCGATGGAGCCCAAGCAGTTCCGCACCTGAAAGTTGATGTCCGTGATCTTGATGCCGATTTCTATGTGTTCTCTTCACATAAAGTCTTTGGTCCGACCGGATTGGGTGTGCTCTATGGCAAAGCCCGTCTTCTGGAATCAATGCCTCCGTATCAAGGGGGCGGCGATATGATCAAATCCGTTACGTTCGAAAAAACGATCTTTAATGACATTCCATATAAATTTGAAGCGGGCACACCACATATCGCGGGTGCAATTGGTTTAGGTGCTGCTCTTGATTATTTAGACGTTCTCGATTGGCAAAGCGTTAGACAGTACGAACAGGCACTTTTGCAGTGGATGACGGAGATGCTCTCAGGAATTGAAGGACTACGTGTAATCGGAACGGCGCAGGAAAAAGTCGGGGTTGTATCGTTCGTGCTGAATGGAATTCATCCGCATGACATTGGTACGATTCTCGATCAGGAAGGAATTGCTATTCGCACCGGGCATCACTGTGCACAACCGGTCATGGAGAGGTATGGTATTCCGGCAACAGCCCGTGCATCCATCGCATTGTACAACACGCAGGAAGAAGTGAATGCACTTGTTCAAGGCATTCAGAAAGTGAAAAAGGTTTTCGGACATGTCTGATCTCAAAGCACTCTATCAGGAAATTATTCTCGACCACAACCGGAATCCGCGCAACTTTAAAAAAATGGAAGATGCTCATTGTTCGGTCGATGGATACAATCCTCTTTGCGGCGATCATTATACCATTTATCTCAAGATGGATGGACAAACGATCGCGGATATTACATTCCAGGGATCAGGCTGTGCCATTTCAAAAGCATCTGCCTCGGTCATGAGCACCGTACTCAAGGGGAGGACCCGCGGAGAAGCGGAAGCGTGGTTTGAGCGGTTCCATCGTCTTGTGCGGGGAGAAGAGAAAGGCGAAACAACGATTGAAGATCTTGGAAAACTTGCCGCATTTGCAGGGATCAGCGAATTCCCGGCCCGTGTAAAATGTGCTATTCTTCCGTGGCATACGATGAAAAATGCTTTGGAGGAAAAGAAGGAAACTGTTTCGACAGAATAGATGTTCACAGGATAACTCACAAAACAGGATGGCAGATATGGACACACGGGAAACACAGGTCATGACTCAGGAAATTACGATTACTCCGGACGCTGCAACCGAGATTCGGAAAATTCGTGCTGCAAACCAGATCCCGGAAACGCATGCACTCCGCATAGGCGTTAAAAGCGGTGGATGCTGCGGAGTCTCCTATATGCTGGCGTTCGACGAGAAAGCGGGAGAGACTGATAAGGTCATTCAAACAGAAGGTGTGACCGTGTTCGTCGATGCTGAGAGTTTACCGCAGCTCACAGGAACGACTCTGGAGTTTGTGAATGGTCCGCAAGGAAGCGGTTTCAAGTTTACGAATCCGAATGATCAGCAATCGTGCAATTGCAATGACGGCTGCTGCGGATAATGATGGGTCATGGTATGAGTACTGAAAGAAAAACAGATTCACCGATTGACGTGCATTCAGCAACGGTGAACGTTACGATCGACTCGAATCGTCCAATCACGGATGACCGTGTCTGGGATGCACTGCGCCAATGCTATGATCCGGAAATTCCAGTCAATATTGTGGACCTGGGATTGATCTACGAAGTAAAAGTGGAAGAGGAATTTCCCGGTGAAGCAAATATATACGTCAGAATGACCCTAACCGCTCCCGGATGCGGTATGGGACCTATGATCGCGGCGGACGTTAAGCGCCGTGTGCAACAAATACCCGGTGTGCGAAATGTCCTGGTAGACTTGGTCTTCGATCCAATGTGGAATCCGGCGATGATGTCCGAAGCCGCTAAACTCATCTTGAATATGAGCTGAGGCAGGGAAAGACAAGGGAAAAGTTATAAGTAGAAGGTAAAAGATAGCAGGTAGAAAGGGAAAGGGAATAAGTAATAATAAGGCACGAAAAGAGCTTCAAACAATGGAACTTTATATATATAATCCGGTGTTATATAGTTTGAATTGAAAAGAACAATCTCTCATACATATATCAAGGAATAGGCTATGGCATACGAATGGAAGTTAAACCCGCGACCGTACTCAGATGATGATGCAAAGAAACTGCTTGCAAACGTCATGAGTCCGGAAACAACCGACTGGCATTACAATACACACCAGAAGGGATATGTTACGGCGTTGAATAATATCGAAAAGGCTCTCGAGACAGCCGATCGTGCAACAGCAAACGGCAACTACAGTCAGATCGGAGAATTGAAACGGCGGTTTACATGGAACCACTCCGGTGCATTGCTGCATGATATTTATTGGCAAGTCCTAGGTGGCGACGGCGATCCAGCCAAAGGCCCGGAAGTGAAGGCAGCCATAGAAAAAGAGTTTGGATCTTTTGATGCGTGGAAAACTGATTTCAAGGCCTCTGCGGTCTCTGCTAAATTGAGCGGGTGGGGTTTGCTTGTGATTGATCAACTCTTCTCCGGTCGGTTACTAAACGTGACGGTCGATGAGCATCAATATGGGGCCATCTGGGGTGGCGTCCCATTGATCGCACTCGACGTCTTTGAACATGCCTACTATCACAAAGATGGCCCAGGTCGTGCAAAGTTCATCGATAATTTCATCGCCAATCTGCACTGGGGACGAATTAACGAGCGGTATAAGAAGTTTGTGTTGAGAAAATAGTAGACACGAATTCATTAGACAGCAGTCAATAGATAGAAGTCCGGTATCAAACCTTAGAAATCTGAGGAAGACACCGGATTTTTTTTATGTTGCAATGACTCAGAGCATAAAAGTTTGCTTCTCTTTTTCTTTCTACTTGATCTCAAATGCTTCCCGATTGAGAACAACCAAGATGCTGACACATTACTTCACCCCGCCCAATTCAATGAAGATCCGCGATAATATATTATGCAATTTCTTCTAAAATTCCCTATACTTCCATCAGTGTGAACGTAATGGAACCTCTGAAGAAAAGAACTATCGCTCCTATGATAAGGCAAATAACAGTTTTCGGTATTCTTGTTTTTCTTTTCCTAGCCTATGTGCTGAATTCAACAGAGGTTGCTATTGCGTTCAATGCAGTTTGGGATGGCCCATTCTTCACTGTCTTGCTGGGGAAAATGGGAGGGTACCTCCCCGATCAATTTTCTTTCCACGAGGCTACGTGGAAGAATCACAGGAGGAGAGAGGAATTCTTTATGGCCCTCGATGATAAAGAAGGAAAAGCCTGGGCGCGCCTTCACTCCGACACGACGCAGGAATCAGCAGTATGGCTTCCAAGGAAACCCAAGGAGATCTTGAACGCCGATATCATACGGTTTGTGAGAACCCTCCGGAATATGTTTAAAGATTCCTCCCGTCATATTATGCGAGGTGCGTTTACGTTCGGAAAGAGAAAGCTCATTGCAGAAGCGAGGGAATTTACGCTTTCGCAAGATGAAGCGCAAAAGTTTGGACACGCCCGTGCATTTACTGTTCTCACTTTTGACACCACGGGAACCCCCGATATCAGAGGACGAGTTGTAGCAGACAATGACAACGTTATTCACTACCGGAAGGTGGCGATATATCTCCCGGACGACGGAATAGAAGTCACACTTGAGGAACGAAAAGAACAATGAATGGGGACGCGGTGAATTATGATAACGGCATTCCTCTTGCGTCTCAGCCGAAGGAAACACAATATTGGTTAAAAAGAAATCACCTGTACATGGAGTCCATGATTGTAAAGGGATTGATTGAGAGCTAATGCATCGAAATCGAACATACAGAAAGGTTCTTCCCTTCACGCTGGTTCTGGGTGGAGGAGGAGCTCGGGGGCTGGCACACGTCGGCGTTCTCAAGGCTCTTGAGAGGATTGGACTCGTTCCATCATTGATTGTCGGAACCAGCATGGGATCTCTTGTGGGTGGTATGTACTCGCAACTCCTGAGTGCAGACGATGTGGAAAAGAAACTCAAGGAATTTATGGAGGGATTTTTCTTCAAGCGTATAGGATTGGAACAATTTTCAGAAATCGATACAAAGGGTTCTCGCTCGGTGTGGGAACGGTTTGCCACCCACTTGCGGCATAGATATTTCCTTTCAAAGTCCGCCTTAGGAAGCGGCAAGTTTGCACAAATGACATTGATTCAGTCGTTGCGCATGCTTTTAGAGGAAAAAGATATTCGCGATTTGTCTCTTCGTTGCGCCGTCGTGGCAAGCGATCTCTCAACCGGTGAGGAGTACGTATTCACCTCCGGTTCCATCATTACTGCGGTTGCAGCAAGTTCCGCTATCCCGGGTGTCGTCGCTCCTCTGGAAATCAGTTCCCATCTTTTCGTTGATGGAAAAGCCACGAGTACGATTCCCGTGCCCGCTGCGCGCGCATTGTCGAAGGATCCCATTATCGCTGTTGATGTACGCCGGTCTCTTGGTAATTTTAAGGATCATCGGCACGGATTTGAGATTGTCATCCGTGCAGACGATGTCACAAACAATAAACTGAACGATATCCATCTGCAGCAAGCGGACATCGTACTCAAACCGGATGTAAAGGATATTAATTGGAATGAATTCCATCGCCTCGATTATTGTATCCAGGCGGGCGAACGAACGGTAGAAGAAAATCTCCAACGATTAACAGAGAGGCTGGCGGGAGGCAAGTTCCGGGCCATCATGAGAAGGATTTACGGCTGATGATGTGGTTAGTGAATACTTGCTGTTCATGAAGGAGAACGGTCTCCCTTCCTGCTTTCTGAAGCCGCACTTAATGAAGTTCATAGACCTTCCGAGCTTATCATAAAAGGAGATGATATTAATACAGATCGGTATCTGCTCATCGATTCTTGTTGTTATCAGTTCTATACAATTCAAATGCTCTATCCCTCTCCATTGCTCATCTCAGAAGATTTCGGTATTATAACAGCGTGAACAAAAGACTATTTATTCTATTATCGGTTTTTCCTGCATGAATCGCTCTCGCGGATTTTTTCTTTTTCCCCTTATTGTTTTTCATGCTATCCTGCTTCCTGCACAACCTTCGCTCGAATCGAAATTCATTTCTCGAGTTTCTCAGAAACGTCTTCAGCAAGCAGTGCGAAATCTGGTGTCATGCGGCAACCGGCTGGGAGGTACGAAATCAGGAGACAAGGCAACCAAACTAGTCTTTGATACGTTCAAGAGTTATGGATTCAAACCTGAAAAAATCATAGATCCGGAGAAGTTGAGTTATTCCCATCAAAGCTGGCAATTGCAAATCGAACAACCGAAGCGATTGCGCGGACTCATTCAGCATGAATGGCTGGCAGGTTTTTCACCATCCGTCCATCTGGAGACAGGGCGTCTTTCATTTGTCAGAACCAGCGATGACATCGATGAAGAGAAAATCGACGGCGGTATAGTTCTCCTGGAACGGCCCCCTGCAGAAAAAATGTATATGAAGTTAGCGGACGCCGGAGCGCGCTGCATCCTCGCGTATGAAGCTTCCAATACCGCGACGTACTCGAACTGGGCAATGATTTCCACAATGAAAGAATCGAGCAAAAATCCAATCCCCCTATTCAACATTTCAAATATTGCCGGCAAACGAATGCTCGAGGAATTGAAAAAGGGGACACGCATTCTCATCAAATATGCGGCGAAAACAACAATAAAACCCGGAAATCCAAAAACGGTCATTGCTACGCTCAAAGGTGAATCGGAAGACTACTACATTGTCTGTGCACATGGCGACTCAGATTCGGGAGGGCCGGGAGCCGACGATAATGCTTCCGGCGTTGCGGGTGTTATGGAAATTGCCCGTATTCTTAAAATACTTGTGCGGAATAAGACTCTTCCGCTCCCGCGCTACAGTATTCGATTTATTATTTGGGGGAGTGAAACCTTCTCGTCCAATAGTTATGTCAAGCTCCACTCAAAGAAGCTGGAGCATATTCGCGGTGTAATCAATTTCGATGAAATCGGAATCGGAAAGACAAGGAAGTGCGTGTACTTTGAGGGAAATGATGTCGCACAGAATCACGATCTTTTAAAACTTTATGAAAAAGTTGGTGAAGATTATGTTGGTAAGAGTGGCTTCTGGAAAGAAGCGACAACAAATCCTTCGGAAGGTGGAACCGACTCCTACAGCTTCTTGTCCGAATCTCTTGACCGGTTAGATGCACCGGACGTCAAGATTCCATCGATAACCATCTTCACAGCAGCTTGGAATGAACCCAAATCGATGCGTCAAACGCGCGGCTGGATATCGAAAGCATGGAAAGGTCATCCGGATTCCGTGAACATTGATTATTCGCCGTACTATCACTCATCATTAGATATTCCGCTGTTCACGACGGACAAGGAGCCATCGCATATGATCTGGGCAGTGAATGCAGCTGGAATTGGGATGATCCGGTTGCTTTGGCGGTAACTGATATTGCCTTGATGGACGCCAATTTCAAATATCGCTTTGGTTCGGTTGAATACGATCTCGCATTCCGTACACACATTATGGGCATTCTGAATGTAACACCCGATTCCTTCTCAGATGGCGGCAATTTTTTTGAAGTGGAGCATGCTGTAGGTCAAGGAATGAAATTGGCTGAAGATGGAGCAGACTTCATTGATGTCGGTGGAGAATCTACACGGCCCGGTTCAGAATCGGTTTCGACAGCAGAAGAAATCAGAAGAGTCATCCCTGTTATTGAAGCACTGACGAAAAAGATCCAGATCCCCATATCTATTGATACCTACAAATCAGCTGTCGCGGAGGCGGCGCTGTTAGCGGGAGCGGTTATTGTCAATGACATCAGCGCTATGACGTTTGATGAGGAAATGGTGTCGGTGACCGCAAAGTACAAAGCGAGTGCAGTCCTGATGCATATCAAAGGTGCGCCGAAAACCATGCAGCATAATCCTATATATGAAAATGTGACGAAGGAGGTCGGTGAATTCCTACAGAAACGGTTGGCCGCGGCTCGCGATGGAGGTATCGCACAAATCATACTCGACCCGGGTATCGGATTTGGTAAGAAGTTCGATCATAATATCCAGCTTCTTCAAGATCTGAAATCGTTTCACATACTTGGCTGTCCGATTTTGGTAGGGCTCTCACGGAAATCATTTCTCGGTGCCATCCTGAATCTGCCGCCAAACGAACGAATGGAGGGAACTGCAGCGGCTGTTACTGCTTCAATTCTCAATGGTGCTCATATCATCCGTGTTCATGATGCGAAAGAGATGAAGCGGGTAGCTATGGTAAGCGACGCCTTGAAATTCAGGTCAATGTCAACAGCACAATAATATGGAATCAACTATCAGCTCCATTGCAGTGCTTATTCCGGCATATAATGCAGAAGCATCATTGTCAGAAATAGTGCGCCGTCTGCGTGAAGTAGTCGGAGAAGTGCAGATTATTGTTGTTGATGACGGATCGATGGATCGAACGGGGGAAGTTGCTGTCTCTTTGGGAGCGAGCCTTCTTCAGCATGAAAGAAATCGCGGAAAAGGTGCAGCGTTGCAAACAGGATTTCAATGGGTGAAGAACCTTGCCGGTATCGAATTTGTTCTTACGATCGATGCTGATCTGCAACATCAGCCGGAAGATATTCCGAAATTCCTTGAATTGCAGCATCGAACCGGGGCAGATATTATTGTCGGGTGGCGCGAACGAAGGGGAACAGGAATGCCTCTGCACCGCATGTTGTCGAACACCATTACTTCTTCTCTCGTAGGAATACGAACCGGCATCGCCATCAAAGACAGTCAATGCGGATTTCGGTTGATTCGAAAGAGTGTTCTTGGGCAGATTCAACTTGAATCAGCGGGATACGAAGCTGAGACAGAGTTCCTCTTGAAGGCGGCACGAGAAGGCTGTACAATAGATTTTGTTCCGGTATGTACTGTGTACGGAAATGAAAAAAGCTATATGACGCATTGGACAACAACGAAAAATTTTATCAAAGTGCTTTTCCGGGAATATCCATGAACCGATTTGAAGAAGAACGTGCAGAAATGATTGCACTGCTGCGGAGGCGAGGAGTGCAGGATGAAAACCTCTTAAGGGCAATGCAAACAGTGGAACGCGAACACTTTGTCTTGTCTGCATTTATCAATAAAGCTTACGACGATAGTGCACTTCCCATTGCAAGCGGGCAGACTATTTCACAGCCCTATACAGTAGCATTTCAAACAGAGCAGCTCAAGGTGGGCAAGGACTCAAAAGTATTGGAGATAGGAACAGGGTCCGGATATCAGGCAGCAGTCCTGGCTGAAATGGGATGCCGTGTTTTTACGATTGAGCGTCTCATGGAACTGCACCTCATTGCACGGAAGCTACTGGAAAAGCTTGGATACCATGTCGCAGCGCGATGCGGTGATGGAACAGTTGGGTGGAATGAATTCGCTCCCTATGATGGAATCGTCGTTACCGCGGCGGCTCCTGATGTTCCTCAGCCTTTGCTTGATCAGCTTGCTGATGGAGGAAGGTTGGTTATTCCCGTTGGTGACCGGGAAGACCAATCCATTAGGATCATCAGGAGGGTAGGAAATCAATTCGAATCTGTTGAGGCTCGCGGTTTCAGATTCGTTCCTCTTATCGGTAAAGAGGGATGGAATAATAAATGAGAGACGATTTGAAGAATGAACGTGAACGTTAACAGCATGAAGATGTCCCACGTTCTTGCCATCGTAGGTCCAACGGCATCGGGGAAAACCGCATTATCGATGTTGCTCGCCAGGAAAATGAATGCAGAAATCATCTCTGCGGATTCGCGGCAAATCTACAGGTATCTCACTATTGGGACAGCAAAACCGACGCCGGAGGAACTTCGACAAGTAAAGCATCACTTTGTCGATATACTCGATCCGGACCAGGATTATAATGCTGGCGAATACAGTCTTCAGGCGCGCATAAAAATTCAAGAGCTGTTGAACAATGGCATCCAACCGATTCTCGTGGGGGGATCCGGTTTATATCTTCGAGCTGTCATTGACGGTTTTTTTAAAGGGCAGGGGAAGAATTTTGAAGTTCGTGAAGAACTGGAAGAAGAGGCACGCACCTTCGGTGGGGATGTCCTGTATGAAAAGTTAAAAAAAATCGATCCGGTATCTGCAGCAAAGATGGACGCAACAAAAGTTCGGCGTGTTGTGCGTGCATTGGAAGTATATTATTCGACAGGCAAACCAATTTCTGAACTCCATTCGGTTCAGGAGACCGTCATTCCGTTTACTGTTGTGCAATTCGGTTTGGAATGGGATCGGAAAGTTCTCTACCAGCGAAACGAACATCGTATTGATGAAATGATAAAGCATGGATTGGTGGGAGAAGTGCAGGCTCTTATCAGTAAAGGGTATTCCCGGACATTGAATGCCCTGAATACAGTTGGGTATAAAGAGGTCTTCCAATTTCTCGAGGGCACACTGACAAGGGAAGAAATGGTGAGGCTTATAAAGCAGAATACACGTCGCTATGCCAAACGGCAGATGACATGGTTCCGTGCAGACAAACGTATCCGTTGGATTTCTGTGAATGAGGAAACGGATTGGAACAAGATTGCAGCACTAATACAAAAAGAATTTCTCGCTTTTCAGAAAAACACCTTCGCATCAAATTGATTTTCCTGCATCTGTTTGCTATATTGTCATCATGAAGGCTGCAAGCGGGGCGTAGCGTAGCCTGGTAGCGCGCTTGGTTCGGGACCAAGAGGTCGCCGGTTCAAATCCGGCCGCCCCGACGATGTTTTTCGCATATGTGCTTCATAGTGAAAAGACAAAGCGATATTACGTTGGTTCAACCAACGATTTGGAGAACCGATTGCGGGAGCATAACTCAGGAGAAACGAAATCGATTCGAAGGGGAATTCCCCGGTTTATTGTTCATGTTGAACAATTTGCAACCCGAAGCGAAGCGGTAAAGAAGGAAAGACAAATCAAAGCGCGAGGGGTCTCGCGGTATCTTGGAAAGAATAAGATGCCTGGCTAGCGCGTGGCGCCTTCGGCGCCAAGGTCGTCCGCCAAAGGCGGGCCGCCCCGACAGATTTAACTATATATAGTGACGTTCTTTTAATAGGCTTTCCCATTCGATCCTTCCAGACTGTAAAATCTATGTCATCACATATCGTGGCTATTGTTGGTCGTCCCAATGTTGGTAAATCTACTCTTTTTAATCGCATTTTCGGTTCGCGTGAAGCAATTGTTTTCAACACCCCTGGTGTAACCCGCGATCGTCGGTATGCAGAGGCAGAGTGGGCGGGTAAGTCGTTTACGATGATCGATACCGGCGGATTTGTCCCGCAGTCCAACGACATCTTTGAAAAAGCCATCCGTGAGCAGGCAAAAATTGCCATCGAAGAGGCTGACTCTATCCTTTTTATCGTTGATGCAATAGAAGGATGTACACCGCTTGACAAAGAAATTGCAGCTGTTCTCCGCCGTTCCAACAAACCCATTCATCTTATTGTCAATAAGATTGATTCTGCACAGCGCGAGAATTTAAAAACAGAATTCTATTCGCTCGGTTTAGGCGAGCCGATCGGTATTGCTGCTCTCGGCGGAAGAGAAATTGGTGATTTCCTCGATCTCATTACTTCTGATATAAAGAAAGCAACGCGCACCAAGAAGGAAAAAAGACTCCGGCTTGCAGTGATTGGCAAGCCGAATGTCGGGAAATCATCATTAGTGAATGCCCTGATTGGAACAACGCGCCAGGTTGTCACGGAAATTCCCGGTACGACACGCGACCCTATCGATACCGTACTCAATTACAACGGTGAAGAAATTATCCTTGTAGACACTGCGGGTTTGCGGAAACGCAGCAAGATCACTGAGAGCATTGAATTCTACAGTACCATCAGAACGCTGCACGCTATTGAACGAAGCGATGTCGCAGTAATCCTTTTTGATGCAACACAAGGAGTGGATAAGCAGGATCTACAGATTGTTGATGCAACGATGGAACGGCATCGTTCGGCCATCATTGTCGTGAATAAATGGGACCTAGTGGAAAAAGAAACGAACACGGCGCGTCAATATGAACTGGCGATTGAACGGAACTTGGGTTTGTACGATTTCCTTCCGGTTATTTTTGTCTCTGCATTGACAAAGCAGCGGATTACCAAAGTTATCGACACGGCAAAGGAAGTCCATGCACAGCAATCACGCCGTATCTCGACGAGTAAATTGAATAAAGAAATGATGGCGGTCATCGAGGTGAATCCGCCAAAGTCATCGACATCGAAGGAAATCAAAATAAAATTCGCTACGCAGATCAAAACCAATCCGCCATTGTTCGCGTTCTTTTGTAACCACCCGAAATTGGTACAGGAATCATACAAACGATTCCTGATGAATAAGCTGCGCGAGATCTTCGGGTTTACCGGCGTTCCTCTGGGAATTGTTTTCAGGGAGAAATGAGACAACGCATTCTTGTCATAGGAGGGCTGGCCGCGGGACCTGCTGCTGCCAGCAAAGCGAAACGCACTGCTCTTGATGCCGAAGTCATCCTCTTTGAGCAGGGTGAACACATTTCTTCGGGCATTTGTGAAGTTCCCTATTACATCTCCAATATCATCACAAATGCCGATAAACTTTCCATCCTTACTCCGTTAGAATTCGAACGGACGCGCGGTGTGAAAGTGCACACGCAGCATCGAGTCGAAGAGATCCAGCCATTGAAGAAACGTATCGTTGTACGCGATGTCTATCGGGAACAACTGCATAGGTTTGAGTACGATAAGCTGATTCTTGCGACCGGTTCAAAAGCACGATCGCTCGGATTAGCGGGGGAGCAGGGCCGTAATGTTTTCCATGTGAAATCGCTCGCAGATGGACTGGCAATCAAACGATATGTAGATGACGAAAAACCTGCACGAGCGGTTATTATCGGCGGAGGTTATGTTGGATTAGAAATGTGCGAAGCATTCCGCACCCTCGGCATAGAAACGACGCTCCTTCATCGAGATGAATTGCCATTGTCCAAACTCGAACCGGACAGCCGTATGGCTGTGCTTCAAGAATTTAAGGACCATGGTGTCGTCTTCCAGCGGAAACAATCGGTGAAGGCTTTGAATGTCGACGGTTCCGGGAAAGTTGTCGAAGTTGTGACGAACACCGGCACTTTTCAAACTGATCTTCTTCTTCTTGCCCTTGGTGTTGAACCGAATATCGAACTTGCGAAATCAATACATGTTCAACAGGGAGCCTCCGGCGGCATCATGACGGATCAGCGTCAAACGAGTTCTGTGGATTCTATCTATGCAGCCGGAGACTGTTGTGAAGTGAAAAATCTGGTGAATAACCGCTGGATGTATGCACCGCTTGCGACGTATGCAGCTCGGCAAGGCCGGGTGGCGGGTGAAAATGCCGCCGGTGGCGCTGCGATTTTTAAAGGAGCCATTCGAGCAGTTGCTGTCAAAGTATTTGGATTGGAAGTAGCATCGGCGGGATTGAGTTCATCAGAAGCAGAGGAATCAGGAATCCAACCGGTGATCGAACATGTGACCAGTGATTCTAAAATTCCATTCTATCCGGGCAATGAAAAAATCTGCATCACCGTTATTGCCGATAAGAAGAGCCGCAGATTGATTGGTTTCAATATCGTTGGCGGTGCCGGAAGTGCATTGCGAGCCAACGTCATGGGTGTTGCGCTCCAGCAGCGTATGACAGTTGATGAAGTGGCAAAACTTGATTTGCTGTATTCTCCACCATTTTCACCACTCTGGGATCCTTTCCTTGTCGCTGCTCACCAGCTCAGCAAGCGATTAGATTCCCGTAACGGTTTTTAACAAAGGTACGTCTATGAAGAATCTGGTGATTATCGATCATCCTCTGGTCAAACGCGATTTGACGCTGCTTCGAAATAGAAAAACACCGAGCAATCAATTTCGTGCCATCTTGCGTCGTACAGCAAGTCTTATGGCTTATGAAGTTTCAAGAGGCCTCGTAACGAAAGGGATCCAAGTTCACACACCGCTCGAGAAAACACATGGCGTAACTGTGGATCAACAAATCGTTCTTGTTCCCATCCTTCGCGCGGGACTTGGACTTGTCGGCGGATTTGTCGAAGTCATGCCGAATGCACGCGTGGGACATATTGGATTGTTCAGGGACGAAGAAACGTTGAAGCCGGTAGATTACTATTTCAAAGTACCGAACAATCTCAGGAAAGCACTCGTTCTTTTGCTCGATCCTATGCTTGCTACGGGCGGAAGCGCTGCTGCAGCGATTTCTTACCTCAAGGAACGCGGTGCACAAAAGATACGTTTAGTTTCTCTTTTAGCTGCTCCTGAGGGAGTCAAAAAAATACGCAAAATACATCCCGACGTTCAAATGTACACCTGTGCGTTGGACCGTGCACTGAATCACCGCGGCTACATCCTTCCAGGACTTGGAGATGCCGGCGATCGAATGTTTGGGACGGAGTGACAAGAGTGAAACGATTGCTTCGAAGTACAATTCTTTCACTTGTTCTCGTGATCACTGCCGCTGAGGCGCAATGGAAGCTCGAACCTTCTCTTCATGCCTTGGTTCTCAGTGGAATTGATCTCATCCTGAAACAGGAGTATGATCGCGCCGATTCGTTATTTTGTGAGGTTGCCAAGAAGCATCCCTATCATCCTGCAGGCTTTCTCTACCAGGCAGCGGTCATGCAGGCATATGCGATAGATGTTGATGTGCCTATCGGTCGGCAAAAGTTTGATTCGCTGCTCGAACGCGGTAAAATGACTGCTGCCGGATTGGATTCCCCTTGGCGCGAATTTTTCCTCGCTACTGCCGATGGCTATGATGCCTTTGAACGGGTGGAGCGTGGAGATTGGTTGGGCGGTATCCGAAAAGCTATGGCATCTGCTTCAACATATGAGCAAATTGTCCAGAAGGATTCCTCGTTCTACGATGCGTATATCGGTATTGGTACATATCAATATTGGCGAAGCCGCAAAACAGCATTCATTCGATGGCTGCCGTTCGTTCGTGACGATCGCGAACTCGGAATTAAAATGTTGATTGCAGGGGCTGAGCGTTCCGAGTACAGCCGTTCAACTGCTATCAGTGCATTGATTTCTATTTATCTCGATGCGGAAAAATATCAGGATGTGGAGAAATGGGCTAAACGCGGATTAGATCTTTATCCTGAAAACCGGGTTTTTTTGTGGGGACTTGCTACGGCACTTGATAGACAAAGGAACGTAGTATCAGCGATTGAAGCCTATTCCGTTCTTTTAGAGAACATTCTCCATGCAAAATTTCCTCATCCTTACAGTGAGATGGTCTGCCGTCTCAACCTCTCGAAATGCAGGCTCACTGTTCAGGATACCGCTTCTGTCGCCGCCCATCTTTTAAGAATTCTTTCCTATGAAAAAACATCGTTTCCGGCAAACCTTCAATCTCGTGCACAAGCAAAGTTTGATGAGGCGAAAACTTTGCTTTTCTCCGTCAATAATCACCGTAAAGTTATTCAAGAGAGGTAAGAAGCACTCCTCTTTCAGTCTTGACATTCGGCAGGGAATCCCTATATTCATTTATAGGAATGCGTTGAACTATGTTTGACAGCAAATACAAGAAAAAATTAGATGATCTGCTTGCCGTGTGCCGCAAGAATCTTCGTTCGGTAGATGAAGATCTCATCACGCGGGCATTCAAACTCAGCCTGGAAGCGCATAAGAATAACCTGCGTGCATCGGGTGAACCGTATTTCCTCCATCCCTACGAAGTCGCGATGATTGTAGCAAAGGAAATTCCGTTGGATGATATTTCGATTGCCAGCGCGTTGCTCCATGATGTCGTAGAAGATACCGATTTTGAATTGAAAGATGTTCGCGCAGAATTCGGCGATGCGGTCGCAGATATCGTGGATGGCGCAACGAAGATCACGGATATCTTTGAAAGCCATGAGGTTACACAGGCTGAAAGCTATCGAAAATTGCTCCTTTCGATGGTCGATGACATCCGGGTTATGCTCGTCAAGTTCGCCGATCGCCTTCACAATATGCGCACACTCGAATACCTGCCTCCGGAAAAACGTCTTCGCCTTGCCCGGGAAACCCTTGATATCTATGCACCATTTGCCCACCGGTTCGGATTGGCGCAGATCAAATGGGAGCTGGAAGACCTTTCTTTTAAGCATCTTCATGTACAGGAATATGAGAACATTGCAAGGCAGCTGCGTTCCAAGCGCCGCGAACGTGAGCATTACATTAACCGGTTCGTACAGCCGATTAAAAAACGTCTGACAGAGGAAGGACTGTCATACGAGGTTGCCGGACGGCCAAAACATCTCTTCAGTATTTACAATAAGATGATGAAGCGAAGTAAGCCCATTGAAGAGATCTACGATTTGTTTGCCGTCCGCATCGTTATCGATACAACCGATAACAGTGAATGTTTTATTACCTATAGCATCGTTACGGAACTCTACAAACCGATTCCTGAGCGGTTCAAGGATTACATCTCTGTTCCCAAAAAAAATGGGTATCAATCCATTCATACAACCGTGATCGGTCCCGATGGCAGGATGGTCGAAGTGCAGATCCGTACAAAAGCGATGCATGAAATCGCAGAACGCGGTGTTGCAGCTCATTGGATATACAAAGACTCCAAGACGCCGCTTGACAAAGAATTGGAGAGCTGGATCAATTGGGTTCGGGAAATCTTCGAACAAAAGAGTGAAGACACTCCCAAGGAATTGATGGAGAGTTTCAAGCTGAATCTCTATCAGGATGAAATTTATGTCTTCACACCCAAAGGCGATCTGAAGATTCTTCCACGCAACTCCACACCTATCGATTTTGCTTTTGAAATTCATTCCAACGTTGGATACCATTGCATTGGTGCCAAAGTGAATGGTCGTATTGTTCCCCTCAGCACCGTGCTCAGAAGCGGCGACCAGGTAGAAATCATCTCTTCGAAGAACCAAACACCGAATCCCGACTGGGAACAAATTGCTGTTACGCATAAAGCAAAATCTCATATACGCCGGTTCGTTCGCGAGGAATCACGAAAACAGTCGGACGAAGGAAAAGATGCCTGGGAGAAAAAAGTCAAACGGCGGAAGATCAGTATCAGTGCAGACGAACTTGAGAAGTTTGTGCACAGTCTCAAGTATGAAGATGTTCAGGACTTTTATCACGCAGTCGCAGATCATACGATTGATCTCGATATGATGGTTGAACAATATATTGTTCGATTGAAGCACCCCGTCGCGGAAGAAACATCCCAGGTGCAAAATCCGGATACACTCTTCAATAAATTTATTACAACTGCGCGTGATATTACCAGCGGCATTTCCATTTTGGGAATGAATGATAATTTCATGCACCAATATGCAAAGTGCTGCAATCCTATTCCAGGAGATCCTATTATCGGATTTGTAACGACAGGAGAAGGAATCAAGATTCATCGCAAAGATTGCAAGAATGTCATCTCTCTTCGGCTGGCAGAAAGCGCGCGCATCGTCGATGTCGGCTGGCCGCCGGCGAATGGTGCAGACTTTATTACCGGAATTCACGTTGGAGGGGAAGATAGGCCTGGCTTGCTGAGCGATATCACTCATGCCATTTCCACATATCAAAACACCAATATTCGAAGTGTGAATATGGATTCAAGGGGATCTCTCTTCGATGGCAGGGTGATCCTCTATGTGAAGGATACAGATCATCTTACCCGCATTATCGAAAAGCTCAAGCGCATTCGGGGCGTGCAGAGTGTCGAACGGTTCTCGGGGTAGAACGGCCTGCCGCTATGACCTCATCGCTCTCAAGAATTCTTGGTATTGACTACGGCTCACAGCGCATTGGTCTATCGATCAGCGATCCGCTCTGCCTCATTGCGAAGCCGATTGATGCCCTCAAGAATGATACCGGACTGTTCGCCGCCTTGAAAGCACTCGCAGGGCGGGAGAGCATACAGCTGATTGTGGTCGGGCTGCCGCTGAATTTAAAAGGACACCATGCTCAGAAAGCGGACGAAGTGCAGAGATTCATTGAACGTCTCACGGAGGAGCTTGGCATCGAGGTAGTGACATGGGATGAGCGATTCACAACAACGATTGCTCAGCAAACCATGCTTGCTATGGGAACAAAGAAAAAGGAGCGTCAAAAGAAAGATGGCCGCATTGATTCCATGGCCGCCGCATTGATTCTTCAGGGATTTATGGATAGTACGAAGCATTCGCGTTCTTGCTGAGATGGAGAAAGAGAATCGGAGACAATCAGGTGAGTGGAAGCAGCTCATCCGCACTGCGGCATTGAAGTACTATCGCCGTGTCAAACGTAATCCTGGTACATCCCTTTTGATCATCTGTGGAGTTATCCTTTTTCTTCAAATTATGCTCCTCCCTTATGATGATGTGAGGCTCTTAAAGTCCAAGAATCCTGGAGGGACTGCTTTCATGCGTGATCATGCTTCTCTGGCGAAGAAGGAAGGGAAACCATTCCAAAAGAAACAGATATGGATACCTTTCAAGGCGATTCCAAGGGATGCTATAGACGCAGTGATCGTTTCGGAGGATGGTACATTTTGGTCTCATAGTGGTTTTGACTGGTTCGAATTCAGGGAATCCATCGAGCGGGACTTTGAAGAAGGCCGGGCAGTACGCGGAGCAAGTACCATAACGCAGCAACTGATAAAAAATCTCTATCTTTCTTCATCGAAGAATCCTCTGCGAAAACTCAAAGAGTGGATTCTGACATGGTACATCGAACAGCAGCTCACCAAGACGAGGATTTTGGAGATCTATTTAAATGTCATCGAGTGGGGTGATGGTATCTACGGCATCGAAGCTGCATCACAGTATTACTTCGACAAATCTGCTTCTGCATTGAATCGCGATGAGTGTGCGCGGCTGGCGGCGATTATCCCAAGTCCCCGCAAACATCGTGCGGATGTGAATTCAAAATATGTCCTCCGTCGATCGAAGATGATTCTCGATCGTATGGATGCACGCGGAATGTAGCGGAGTCCTGATAATGAAACTGAGTGATTTAAAATTATTGATCGACGAGGGAGAAGGCTTCGAACTCGAGTTCAAACGGAAAGTTTCCACCCCCGTTAAAGTGGCGAAGACAATGATGTCTTTTGCTAACAGCAAAGGGGGCATTGTGCTCTTTGGTGTTGATGACGACCGGACGATTGTCGGTGTAGGTAGTGAAAAAGAAGAAATCGATATGATCCAGATGGCAGCGGGTTTCTATTGTGATCCTCCTCTTGAACCGATTATTGATACCGTCCCCTACAAAGGAAAAGACGTTATTGTTGTGACCATAGAAGAAAGTGAGCAGAAACCGCATGTTCTCAATGTTGATGATGGAGAAGAGAATCATGGAACCCGTGTCTACATTCGTGTCTATGATAAAACAGTTGAGGCGAGTAAAGAAGTTATGCATATCCTCGAAGCAGAAAATCCCAACGCTCCTCCGCTGCGTATTGCCATTGGTGATTCTGAACGACGTTTATTCGACTATCTTGATGAAAACGAGCGGGTCACGGTGAATCAATTTGCCAAACTTGTGAACATCTCTCATCGGCGGGCATCACGGTCGCTTATCCAGCTTGTGCGGGCCGGTGTCCTAAGGATTCACACATACGAGAAGGAGGATTTTTACACGAGGGCATTTTGATGGTATACCTTCTCAAGGTTGCTTTGGTTAATCTGAGAAACCTTGACAAGGTTACTTACCTTTTTCCCGCCAAATCTTTGCCAACTCAAACACCGCTATTCCATACGCAACGGCCACATTCAACGATTGTTTCGTACCATACATCGGAATCTCAATCGCTATATCACTTAGTTCGATCACTTCTTTTGACACACCTATAATTTCATTTCCAATGACGAGGCATAAAGGGAAGTTACCCGGGGTGATCCCGGAAAAGGGAATACTTCTATCTGTCAATTCAAGACAGCAAATCCTATAACCGCGCGCTTTCAACGTAAGTATCGCTTCCGTCGGATCTTTGGCATATTCCCACGGGACACTTTTTGTAGAACCGAGGGCAGTCTTCTCGATTTCTTTCCTTGGCGGATGGGGAGTGAAACCGGTTAGAATGAGTTTCTCGATGAAGACACCGTCAGAGGTGCGGAAGATCGAACCAACGTTGTACAAGCTCCGGACATTATCGACAAGTACAACAAGCGGTATGCGGGATGCGCTGGTGACGCGATCCAACGGGATACGCTTGGCGGATATTTCTGAGTGAGTGAGCTTTCTCATAGCAAAAGATAGGTAAAAAAGGAAGGAAATAAAATAAACGGAAGAAGTCTGTAAAATAGAATTTAAATATTTAGAAACCTCTCCCATCTTCTGAACAGCTCAGCGGTCGCTTTTAAGTCTCCGAGATTGTATTCCGCAATTTCCTTGAAACGTTTTGCTTCGTACAGTTGTCTCATATCCAATCCGGTGATGCCATGTGCTTTCGGACTTTCTATGACGAACGACTTGCAGTAAAAATCGAGATTGAATTTACGAAAAGCACCGTAGTAGGTAAACTGCTCCAGGAGATCGCAGTGAATCGATGCGTCATATCGATATGGCATAAGATTGCGTGAAGGTTGGATTTGCAGTATCGCTGAACGGAGCATCAGGAATGGGCAATCAAATCCGCGTCCATTAAATGTGATGAATTGAGCATAATGCCCGATATCCAGCCAGAACTGTGCAAGGATCTCCTGTTCATCGCCTGAGTGAAACCGGATCGCATCGTTCTCGACCGCATAGTCCAATTTCTCATCTGCCTGAAATAAGATTTTTCCGTGACCGGTTTCAGGATTCAACATTCCGATAGCGATGATTTGTGCTGTGGTAGGGTAGAGGTTGAGTTTATGGATGGCTTCTTCGCGGTCGGCGTCGGTTTCCGCAAACTTCAATAAGTATTCTCGTCGGACTTCATCAAAGGAATCAATAGGATAACCGAGCGTTTCGATGTCGATCACAACCCGAGTCATAGTGTCCTCCTCGTAATTTTTCAGGCAGTAATATGGTAGTTCTTCAACCCCCAGTACGTTTCAACGGCAGATGATTTCAGAATAGTGGCAATCGGAATAGCAAGCAACATACCAGCAATACCCATAAGGGAATTACCGATAATAAGCACGAAAATGACCGTCACGGGATGCATATCGACAGATTTGGAAAAACATAACGGCTGAATGATAATATTATCCAGGAGTTGCACAAGGACGAGCGTCACAAGGAGTATCGAGCCTGCCTGCCGGAAATCTCCACATTGCGAGAGTGAAATGAGAATTGCAGGCACCACTCCAAAGAAGGGTCCGACATACGGGATAAGATTTGATATCCCTGCGATGATCCCGAGGAGAAAGGCATATTGAACACCAATGATGTAAAAGCCGATAATACTCAAGATACCGACAATCGCAGAATCGAGGATCCATCCGCGCAAGTACCCTACAAGTTCTTTTTGAATCTTGTCCAAAACATTAAGCGTCATTTCGAAATATTTGTTAGGGACACGTTCGATGAGTTTTTTGAGTGCAGTATCACCTTCGGAGAGTATGAAAAATGTAATAAACGGAACAATCAACAGGTTTGCGAGGAATCCTGCAGCATCCGTTAAACCTTCGCCAAGTCCCTGTAGTCCGCCTTCGACGACTTCATGGATTTTTTGCGTAACTGTTTCCGGATCTGTAAACGGAATGTTCGCCGTCAATCCGATTGCTGCCTCATTTAATTTTTGATCGAAAGGAAAGTTTTTAAAACCGTCATAGAGAATTTTGAAGCGTTCGATCATCATCGGTACGAAGATGATTCCTGCTGCTACTGTCAGACCACCGATAAACAAAAAGACGACACCCACAGAAAGACTTCGTCGAAGACCAAAATGGAATTCCAGGAGAAGTACCACCGGACGTAGAATGAATGCCAAAAGAACAGAAATGATCAACGTGAGAACGAGATCGGGGAAGTAGGCGGCAATCCAAAACCCAACGATGATGAGGCCCAGTAAAAAAAGGACCTTGACCAGCGGACGATTCGAGGTCGCCGATACGAAGCGCGGTTGCTGTGCAGCCATGGCACCCTAAGCTGAAATAGTGTAGTGTTTTAGTCCCCAATATGTTTCGGTTGCAGAAACTCGAAGGATCGTAGCGATTGGAATGGAAATGACCATCCCGGCCACACCCATAAGCTGATGACCAATAATGAGTGTCAGCACTACTGCGACCGGATGCATATCGAGTGATTTGCCAAAACAGAGCGGTTGTAAGACAATATCATCAATCAGACGGATCACTACTGATAGAATAGCGATCGGTAAAAGCATCTGAAAATCGCCGGTCTTTGTCAGCGAGGCAACAACGGCGAGACTTGCCCCGACAATGGGACCAAGATAGGGAACAAGATTCGCTATTCCCGTGAGGACACCAAGGAGAATGGCATAGGGGACACCGATGATCATAAATCCGATCACCGAAAGACCTCCGACAATGCCGCATTCCAGGATCAATCCTCTGAGGTACGAAACAAGCTCACGGCTGAGCTTGTACATAATATTCAAACACATCTCAAAATATTTATTCGGAATTTTTTCTACGATCTTCTTTATTGCGAGATCTCCTTCCGCGAGGACAAAGTACGTGATAAACGGAATGATGAGGAGATTCGCCAGATAGGATGCCGCTGTGCCCGATGCTTCACCGATGGATTGAAGAAGCCCTTGTGTCAGGAGATGGACCTTGTCTCCGATGGTCGCGGGGTCAATAAAGGGAATATGTGCCGCCATCTCACGTGCTGTGATGGTCAATTTCGTTTCAAAGGGAAACATCCGAAGCTGTTCATACATCAGGCGGATGCGGCCGATCAATAACGGGATCGTCTCGATGAGCGTAAAGACTGTGACCCCTCCAATGAGTAGAAAGACGATTCCAATAGCAGGGCCGCGGCGGAAATTCAATCGGTATTCAAGAAATCGAACCAGCGGTCTTAAAATAAATGCAGTCAAGATGGAAATGATGAGTGTGAGAACAAGATCAGGAAAGAAGGAGGCGATCCAGAATCCAAGTATAATCAGTGCCAGGAAGAGCAGGACCTTGACAAATGGCTTGTTGGCTGACGATGGTGATAATAGCATCGTTATGAATCCAATGTGGTTCGAAGAGCTTTTAATGCAATCTCATAAGAAAACCCCCTTCGCAGGAGGAAATCGAGCAGGCGTTTCTTTCGTTTGTCTGCGTCGAGTTTTGCCAAGGAATTGTGCGTCAATTGTATCTTCCGTTTTATTGCCTGAAGAGCGGCGGCATGTTGACTTTGCGGAGATACGAGTTCCGCGAGCACGGTTTCAATAGCAGACGACGAAATGCCCTTGACGATCAATTTTTGTCTGAGTAACGTCTGTCCGGTCGGCTTACGTTTCAAGGTATCTCGTGCGAAGGCAAACGCAAAACCGAGATCATCAATCATCTTTAACTGCCGAAGTTGCTGAAGAACCTTTTCAGCGCATTCGCCTGCGAATCCTTTTTTTACTAAATGATCAAGAACTTCTTTTGAACTCCGCGGACGATACGAGAGATAATTGATGGCGATATTCTTTGCCTGCGTTTCTGCTTCTGTCGTCTTGAGCCGTTCAAGAGTCTCTTCATCCAAATCGTCGCCCGTGCGCAGCCCGAACCTACCAAGAGTCCAATCACTCAGCTCTAAGGCCGGCGCGTCGTCAAGATGCACGCTGTAACGAAAACGTTTGCCCCGGAGCCTTTGGATTTTTGTGATGATCAACGATGATTACGATTTATTTTTCTTTGTTCCGCCTGACGCCGATGCTTCTGTTTTTGCCGATGGTGCAGCAGCCGGGGCGGGTTCTTCGGCAGTTAATCCTAATTTCCGGCGAAGTTCCGTATCAATTTCTTTCGCGATAACCGGATTTCCCTGAAGGAACGTTTTAACCGAATCACGTCCCTGACCAATACGGTCTTCTTTATAGGAGAACCACGAACCGCTCTTTGCAATGACATTCAGTTCCACGGCAGTATCGACGAGATCGCCAAGCTTGGAGATCCCTTCATTATACAGGATGTCAAACTGTGCTTCTTTGAACGGCGGTGCTACTTTGTTCTTCACGACTTTTGCACGCGTACGATTGCCGATAACATTGGTTCCATCTTTAATCGCTTCGATACGACGGACATCCATGCGGATGGATGCATAGAATTTCAATGCATTGCCTCCGGTTGTGGTTTCAGGATTTCCAAACATCACACCGATCTTCTGTCGAAGCTGGTTCGTGAACATGACGCACGTTTTTGATTTACTGATGGCAGAAGTGAGTTTCCGCAGTGCTTGCGACATCAAACGAGCCTGCACGCCCATTGTCGGATCACCCATCTCACCCTCGATCTCAGCGCGGGGTGTTAATGCGGCGACCGAATCGATGACGACGATATCGAGCGCATTGCTGCGTACCAGCGTCTCGACAATTTCCAGCGCCTGCTCTCCGAATTCCGGCTGGGAGAGGAGGAGGTTGTTGACATCCACACCGAGTTTTTTTGCATAAGCAATGTCTAGCGCATGTTCAGTATCGATGAATGCAGCAACACCGCCGGTTTTCTGTGCTTCCGCAATAATATGCAGACAAATGGTCGTTTTCCCGGAAGATTCCGGTCCGTAGATCTCGACCACACGCCCGCGCGGCACGCCGCCTATGCCTAAAGCTGCATCTAGGGAAATGGAACCTGTCGAAATTGCATCAACTTTTGCAATAGGTCCTTCATTGAGCCGCATAATGGAACCTTTGCCATGCTGCTTCTCAATTTGATCAATGGCAATCTTCAGTGCTTGCATTTTTGCTTCTTTATTAGTTTCGGCCATGGAATTCTCCGGTTACGATTGAAGTGGGAATGATTTCAAAATAGTGTAGATAGAACCGCTCGGTTTCAGATCGCTTTTCAAGAGCAGCACGTCCGAGCATCGTGATGGTATCGGTTCAAAAGTAATGGTTTTTATCGCATCAGTCAAGCGATCACGATGATGTATTCCCTTGACTCTGCCGAGCGTTATATGCGGGTGAAATGCCCTGTTTTCTTTTGGGAATCCCAACCCCAGGCACACGTGCTCAACAGCTGAAGAGAGTTCTATGACAGCTGCTGCAGCTTCTGTACCAATCCAGATGACTCGTGGATCACGGAGATCCGGGAAAACGCCCACAGTGTTATATATTATTTCAAAAGAAGAAAAAGGGGAGAGAGAATGTGACAGTGCAGCGGAGAGGGAATCGATCTTCGATACCTCGACATTTCCCAGGAATTTCAACGTGATATGGAATTTGTCGGCTGGATCCCACTTCACATCAGCTTCTGTCTCTTTTAGCATTGCTTGAACTGAAGCCACTGCTTGTTGTACGCCGGGCTGGGTTGAAAGTGCAATGAATGTACGAATGGCTGACATTACTTTAATCAGAGAGTTTTAGAAGTTTTCGTCTTACGATCTCTAACGCTGCCTGTGCAGCGCGTTCCTTGATAATTCGTCGTTCACCGCCGAAGTTGAATTGCAGCGCGAGTGTTGTGTGAGAATCGGAATATCCTATCCAGACCAGTCCGACCGGCTTGTCAACAGAGCCTCCGGCTGGACCAGCAATACCGGTCGTGGAAATACCGAGGTCTGTATTGCATTTTGTACGAATTCCAGACGCCATTGCTTCAGCAACCTGGCGGCTGACAGCGCCATATTCCTGGATCAGGTGGAATGGCACACCAAGTTCGTATATCTTTGATGCGTTGCTGTAGGTAATGATGCCGCGTTCGAAATATTTGGAGCTTCCGGAAATATTAGTGATCCGGTCAGTTAGTAATCCTCCGGTGCACGATTCCGCAACAGCGATGGTCAGTGCGTGCTCGGAAAGCAGTCTGCCCACGGTTTCTTCTAATTCCAAGTCGTCGGTGCCGTAAATATATTTTTCTATTTTCGAACGAAGAGTCTTCTCTATGCCTTGAACCTTCGTGTCTGCCTCTTCATTAGTCTTTGCTTTCACCGTAACGCGCAGCCGCACACCGAGCGGGCTGGGAAGAAAGGCAAGCGTGATACCGGAATCAGCCGGGCATATCTGATTGATGTCGCCAATCTGTTCGGCAAGAAAAGATTCTGCAATTCCCGTGGTCTTCAGCGTGCGGTGGCGGATGACTAGCCCGGTCTGAAGCTTTCTGAAGAAGGGAAGAACGGAGTCATCCATCATAGCTTTCATTTCATACGGAACGCCGGGCATGACGATGAAGAACTTTCCATTGTTCTCAAAGAAATACCCCGGTGCTGTGCCAAGTTGATTTTGTATGACAGTGCAGCCGCGGGGAACGAGTGCCTGATCTTCGTTGATTTTTCTGGGTGCGACATTCCGGCGTGCAAAGATGCGCTGCACATTGGATAATGCCTCGCTGTTGAGGACGAGAGCGGTCTTGAAGAATCTGCAGACAACAGCCCGTGTGATATCGTCGTGTGTGGGGCCAAGTCCACCGGTGACCGTTACAACATCGTGAGATGAAAATGCCCTATCGAATGATGCGAGAATTTCATTCTCGTTATCTCCAACGGTTGTCATCCGGTCTGCAAATACACCGACGGAATTCAGCTGTTCAGCAATGTATGCTTGATTGGAGTTAATTACCTGTCCGATCAATAACTCATCACCGATGGAAATGATTTCAGCGTTCATGGTTTCTTATGGTACGAGGTACTCTCTGAATGCAGGAATCAAGAGTATCACATGGAGAACAATGTTTGTATAGACACCGGCGATGACATCATCCATCATAATGCCGAAACCGCCGCGGAGCGAATCAAATTTACGTGCGGGGAATGGTTTGATGATATCAAAAAAGCGAAAGAGAAAAAAAGCCGCAAGGACGACAAAAACTTTCTTCGGCAGGAACATGAGAGAGAGCCACATTCCTACTACTTCATCGATCGTTACCTCGGCAGGGTCATGTCCGTACCGCAGTTCCATTATGGATGAAGCTTTAATTCCGAAGATGCAAACTATGAGTGCGACAGCACCAAGGATTAACGGAGATTCAAATCCTGGAAGAGCATAGAAAGCAAGAGCGACGGTACTTCCCACCGTCCCGGATGCAACCGGTGAATATCCGGAAAAGAGAGCGGACGCAAAAAGTTTTACAGCAAAGGAGGGCTCCGGAAGAGTCGACGATTTATTCGGATTCGGCAGTTTTGTCTGAGATGTCATAAAGTTCGCGGATGATTTTCCAATTGTCGATAATATAGACGATCCCCGTCCATAGCGTGATGGCAGTGATGAACACCATCATGGCATATACCAGTGTATAATCAAGTAGTGTTTGAATGAAGTTGCCAAAGTTCTCTTGTAGTACTGGAGTGTTGCGCCCAACGTACAAAATCAATAAATAATAAATGATGATGTACTGTCCAACAGTTTTGGTCTTCGCAAGTTTCGATGTGTCAACCGGTTTCCCCTTGAATTCTGCGTAGGAGCGGAGAAGCGTAATGACGACATCACGAACAACAATGATCCAAACCATCCAGCCTGCGACCAAATCCAGAGAGACATAGGCGATAAGTGCTGCAGAGGTGACGAATTTATCGGCCAGGGGATCGAAGAATGCTCCCCACCGGGTGACATACCCCCAGCGCCGTGCAAGCCACCCGTCGTACCAATCGGTAAAAGCCGCAAGGATGAACACAATGACGGACCATTGATGAAGGGCCGCACTGGAAGAAAGCAGGAAGGCAACGAATACCGGCGTGAGCAATATCCTTAGGAAGGTCAATTGATTTGGTGGAGAAAAGAATTTCATCGCTTGATGTTAGTTCCTGATGCATTCAAGAATTTTGGAACCGTCCTGGCCAAAATTACGAGATTTTCACGTTGAAAAAAAATCCCGCTGCAGGGCGGGATTATTATGTTTTCAAAACGTTAAAAAAGAAATTATGCTGCTTTTTGTATTTTCCCGGATTTGATGCAATTCGTGCATACTTGAATACTCTTCACAGCGCCGGACGCGAGTTTGACCCGTGCGTTCTGAAGGTTAGGGAGAAAACGTCTCGGAACGCGATTATGTGCGTGGCTGACATGATTTCCTGCCATCGGTTTTTTCCCGCACACTTCACATATTCTTGCCATGTGCAACTCCAATCATTTCATAAATTTCAATTACACAATAATATAGCGAGAAAACACGCGAGAGGCAAGGAGAAACTCCATAGCGGCGTTGTATCCGTAAAAGTGTGGGGGGTCTTGAAAAGAAGAAGGGTTTATTCTAAGATGGAACAAAGGCTAGCGACCGATGAACCAGCTCAGGAGATAAACCCTTATGGTACGACGTTTGGACAGAG